>JAEEGF011993607.1_pt1 | contig 12962 bp, 12 predicted proteins | sample 9134171 | NCBI WGS metagenome assembly JAEEGF01 (sample SAMN16246542, study PRJNA631951) | gut metagenome | biome: gut microbiome; feature: rumen; material: AP-attached | host: Bos | place: Iran: Karaj | collected 2018-10 | reverse complement strand
TATGCCCGGTAAACAGATGGCCATTGATGCCGATCTGAACACAGGTGCCATCACAGACGCAGAGGCCAAGGCAAGGCGAGATAAGATACAGGAAGAGGCCAGCTTCTTCGGAGCCATGGACGGTGCTACCAAGTATGTAAAGGGAGATTCCACAGCGGGCCTTATCATCACGGCAGTCAACCTTGTGGGCGGTATTGCCATGGGTGTTCTTCGTATGGGAATGGATGTCAACACTGCCATAAATACCTATTCCATACTCACCATGGGTGACGGACTTGTAAGCTCGATCCCTTCACTGATGATCTCCATGTCAACCGGTATCCTGGTAACAAAGGGATCCAAAGAGGCAGACTTTGGTCACGCTCTCATCGGACAGCTTTTTGGCACTGCCAAGACCCTTTACCTGGTGGGCGGAGTTGTGGCAGGACTTGGTATATTTTCACCTCTCCCCACTGTTCTCTATGTGACCTTTGGTGCAGCCTTTATCGTTCTTGGAAGGATAACCTCCCAGACCATGGAGGAGGCCATTGTTGAGGGCGAGGTAGCAACAGAGGAGGAACAGCAGGCAGAGGAGATAAGGCAGCCGGAGAATGTTACAAGTCTTTTGCAGGTTGACCCGATTGAGCTGGAGTTTGGATACGGTATCATTCCACTGGCTGATGTCAACCAGGGCGGTGACCTCCTTGACCGTGTGGTAATGATAAGGCGTCAGGTGGCACTGGAGCTTGGAACCGTGGTTCCCATCATACGACTCAGGGATAATATTCAGTTGAATCCCAATCAATATATTATTAAAATTAAGGGTATACAGGTCAGCGACGGAGAGATTCTCTTTGACCACTATATGGCCATGAATCCGGGACATGTTGAGGATGAGATCACGGGTATTCCTACCTTTGAGCCTTCCTTCCATCTGCCGGCTATCTGGATCACAGAAGGACAGCGTGAAAGGGCAGAAAGCCTTGGCTACACCGTAGTTGATCCTCCTTCCATCATAGCTACTCACCTTACCGAGATAATAAGAGAACATATCGCTGAGCTGATGACCAGACAGGATGTGCAGAATCTTGTTGATAATCTTAAAGAGAATAATCCTGCTCTTGTGGATGAGCTTGTTCCTAAGCTCATGAGCCTTGGTGAGATTGAGAAGGTTCTTCAGAATCTCCTTAAGGAAGGCGTATCCATAAGAGATCTTGTAACAATATTTGAAACTCTGGCTGATTTTGCTCCTTCAACTCATGACCCTGATATTCTTACCGAGTACGTAAGGCAGAGCCTGAAACGAGCGATATCAAGTAAATATTTCACTGTTGGTGAGACAACATCTGTTGTCACACTGGATCCCAAGGTTGAACAGGAGATCCTCAGCAGCGTAAAACAGACCGAGACAGGAGCTTATCTTACTCTTGATCCCGCCAGAACGAAATCCATTCTCAATGCTGTTGGGGAACAGATATCCAAATTGGAAGAAACCGGAAGGCAGGCAATTATTATGGCTTCTCCCATTGTGAGAATGTATTTTAAGAAGATGACAGAGGATTACTACAAAGATTTGGTTGTAATTTCCTACAATGAAGTTGAACCTAATATCGAATTACAATCAGTGGGGATGGTAACTGCATAAATGATCATTAAAAAGTATGTTGGAAAAACTGAAAGCGAGGCCACGGAAGAGGCTAAGAAGGAACTGGGGCAGAACATTGTTGTCATGAATGTGAGACCCATGAAAAAGAGCGGTTTCTTCTCTTTATTCCAGTCACAGAAAATAGAGGTTACTGTAGCTTTGGAGGAGGAGACGGAGAAGACCCAGAGAACCTATTCTCCCGAGAAGAACACCAGGCCTGTGCCAAGAAAACCTGTTGTTGATGAGAATGTAAAGGATACGGCTCAGACTTTGGGGTCTGTGAGTCAGCCCTCTGTTTCATCCAAATCCAAGGATATCATCGATGATAACAGTGCCATAGAGGAGAAACTGGATAACTTAAGCAGCCTCCTGGAAAAAAATATTAAATTTAACGAAAAAGAGGAGACTCCCGAAAGCGGCAAGCAGCAAGTAAAGTCAGCTCTTGAGGCCCTTAGAAACCCCAAGCCAAGCGACATTAGCGAGGAGACTCTATCCTTCATAAAACTGTTGTATAATACTCTTATAGAGAATGAAGTTGACGAAATTTACGTTAATCAGTTAACGGATGAAGTTGAAAAGATATGTAAGCCCGGGATGCCCTTTGATTTTGCCCTGGCTAACGTATATCAGAAAATGGTTCTTAAATTTGGTAAGTCAGAACCCATCGAACCGGTGGAACAGGGACCAAGAGCCGAGATTTTCGTAGGTCCCACCGGCGTTGGCAAGACTACCACAATAGCGAAGCTTGCCACAGAGCTTACAGTAACTCAGCGCAAGAAAGTAGCTCTTTTAACTGTAGATACTTACAGAATAGCGGCTGCAGAACAGCTTCGCACCTATGCTTCCATTATCGGTATTCCCTTCAGGGTTATCTATTCTGAGGAAGAGATGAGGCAGGCAGCGGAAGATTTCAAAGATTATGACTACATAATGGTAGACACAGCAGGCCATTCCCTTAAGAACGAAGAACTTAAGGAGAGCGTTGAGAACTTTATCAGGGTTCTCGAGGATATGATGGAATGTGAGAACTTCCTGGTTCTGTCTGCAACTACCAAATATCGTGACCTTATAGAGATTGCGGATGTTTACTCTGAGATGGTGGCCTACAAGCTTATTTTTACAAAAATGGACGAGACCGGCGCCAAGGGTAATCTCTACAATGTGAGGATGCATACGGGGGCACCCATTGCGTACATAACCAACGGACAGAATGTTCCGGATGACATCGCTGTATTTGACGCTCAGCGTATTGTCAAACATCTTTTGGGTGGAAAGAATTAATTCGGGGAATATATATGGATCAGGCACAACAGCTTCGTAACATCATAAAAAATCAGGGTGTGCCCCAAAGACCCCTTGCCAGAATTATCACTGTAACAAGCGGTAAGGGCGGCGTAGGCAAGTCAAATGTGGCTATCAACCTTGCGGTTCAGTTCAGGAAAATGGGCAAAAGAGTAATCATTCTTGATGCCGACTTTGGACTGGCCAATATAGAAATCATGTTCGGTACTATTCCGAAGCATAATTTATCGGACCTTATTTATAAGGGCAAGAATATCAAGGATATCATTACCTGGGGACCGGAAGGAGTGGGATTTATCTCCGGAGGTTCAGGCATTTCCGGCATGTACAATCTGAGCCGTGATTATCTTGTATATATTATTGTAAATCTTGCCGAGCTTGACGCAATTGCTGATATAATAATTATAGATACAGGTGCAGGTGTTTCCAGCGCGGTTATGGAATTTCTTGTGGCTAGCGGTGAGATCATTCTGGTGACTACACCGGAGCCCACATCAATTACCGATTCGTATTCTCTTTTGAAGGCACTTAATCAATCACCCAGGTATTCAAGAGACTACACCAAGGTAAAAGTAGTTTCCAACAGGGTTTCCTCCGATGAGGAGGGACAGCAGCTTTTTAACAAGCTGAATGCTGTTGTGGCAAGATATCTCAAGCTTCCTCTTACTTACATGGGGGCTATACCTCAGGATCAGATGCTGGCTCGCAGCGTTATGCAGCAGTCGCCGGTATCTCTTCAGTATCCTAATGCCAAGTCGGTCAAGGCCTTTGAGAGGATCGCCAATGAGCTGGTAAGTCCGGGAGAGGCCACAGAGATCAAGCAGAGGGGGATGGCTGCTTTCTTCTCGCATATCATTACCGGCAGGAAACTTAGTAACGCACAGGTGCCTGCTACAGGCGGACCTGTTAATGTATCAAACACAACCAACTAATTCTTATGAGAAAATGGAGAAACTGACAATCTATGCTGGCTGATTACATTTCACCGGGAAACAGAGTAGAACTTAAAGCTACCGGCAAAATCTGGATGGATGAAGATGCCCGAACCAAGCAGATCTATATGAGTAAAGTCATGGATATCACCTCCGATGACAGGATAGAAGTGCTGATGCCCTTTGAAAAGGGCAAACTGGTACTGCTGCCTGTGGATGGTGAATACAGTCTTTGCTTTTACTCTACCAAGGGACTCTTCCAATGCTATTCCAGAATTGTAGACCGGTATCGAAGCGACAACATGTATATTTTAGTTCTTGACCTGACCAGCGATCTTCAAAAACTCCAACGAAGGGAGTACTACAGATTTAGCTGTGCACTGGAACTAAAGTCCAGGTTGTGCTCAAAGGAAGAGCTTGATGCCTATAACCGCAACATGAAATATCTTGTTGATCCGGGATCCCTGGATAAGAGCGTTGTGGTGGACATAAGCGGAGGTGGTCTTCGTTTTGTGGCCAATTTCATGTATGAAGAAGGCAGCACCATTTATTGTGCTTACAGATTACCGGGAAATGTTAACGATAAAGAGTACGAAATGATATGCAATGTATTAAAGGTCCAGGAGCTGGAAAGCAGGCCGGGACTGTTTGAACACAGGATTCAGTACATATCAATTGATGAGACTTCCAGAGAAGATATCATTCATTTTATCTTTGAAGAAGAACGAAAAATAAGAAAGAAGCAAACTTAATTATGAAGAAAATTTTGATTATTGATGACTCTGCACTTATGAGAACTGTACTCAGTGATATTATTAATGCAGATTCAAGATTTCAGGTAGTAGATAAGGCTAAAGACGGTGTTGAAGGACTTGAACTTCTCAAGAAAAACTCTTACGACGCCGTTGTTCTCGACATTAACATGCCGAGAATGGATGGAATCACAATGCTCAAGGAGCTTCAGAAGCTCAAGATCAAAGCCAAGATCATGATGGCCAGCACCGATACCAAAGAAGGTGCCAAGGTTACCATGGATGCCCTTGATCTGGGAGCCCTGGATTTCGTTCATAAGCCGGATAGAGCTTCAGAGTGCAGGGGAGAGGACTTTGCTAAGACCTTTATTAACACTCTGGCAGCCGTAGCCGATTCCAAAGCACCTGTTTCAGTTAAGAGCTTCTCCATCGATGATGCCAAGGAAGCCAAGAAGGTGGTTGAACTTGTCAGCAAGTCAGCCAGCAAGATAACAGGTAACAGAATCGTAGCAGTGGCAAGCTCTACGGGAGGACCACGAGCTCTTCAGGCAGTAATACCAAAACTTCCTAAGAATCTGAAAACTCCGGTTGTTTTAGTTCAGCATATGCCGGAAGGCTTTACCGCATCTCTTGCAGAGAGACTTGATTCCCTTTCAGAGATCAAGGTAAAGGAGGCAGCTGAAGGAGATATCCTGCAGCCGGGTACAGTTTATATCTCCAGGGGCGGCAAACACATGCATATAGTGAAAAGCGGGGGAAAGAGCACAATTCACTACATGGATGGCCCAACCAGAGAAGGCGTCAGACCTTGTGCAAACTTCATGTATGAATCTCTCATGGAATCGGATTATGACGAGATCTGCTGTGTAGTTATGACAGGCATGGGAGCTGACGGAACCGAAGGAATTAAAAATCTGAAGACTAAGAAAAAAGTACATGTAATCGGCCAGGAAGAGAGTACCTGCACCGTTTACGGAATGCCCAAAGCAGTTGCAACAGCCGGACTTGTTGATCAGGTTGTAAAACTCGACGACATTGCCCGGGAAATAATTATGAATGTCGGCGTGACTTGAGGGATTTCATTACTTTTTAATTATTCTTTTAGAGTCTTTTCTCAAATTCCTCTATATGAAATGTCGATATTTAGTACAAAAGTATGCGATAATATATGTGTGCTTTTGTACTTTACTTTTTCTTATGGAGGTATATAGGTTATGGATGTTTCCCAGTATCTAAGTGTCTTTCTTGATGAAGCTAAGGAACACCTGCAGTCATTGAATGACAACATTATGACTTTGGAGCAGGACCCTGAAAACGAGGACTGCATTAATGAGATTTTTAGATCTGCACACTCTATGAAAGGTATGGCAGGAACTATGGGCTATACCAGAATGCAGAACCTTACTCATGACATGGAGGATGTTTTCTCGGATGTTCGTGCAGGTAAGATCAAGATCAAATCTGCAGATATCGACGTTCTTTTGCAGTGCCTTGATGCTATCCAGGGATATGTTGACAATATCACTGAGAACCAGGACGAGGGTACTGACGAGCACCAGAATATCATAAAATCTCTTGCTGATATCAGAAATGGTGTTAGCGGTGGCGGTGATGCCGCTGCGGCTGCCGCACCTGCAGCAGAGAGTTCAGCACCGGCTGAGGGAGGCGGCTCAGACAGCTCTGCCCCCGGAGCAGACGGTACTTCTGATTACAGGGCAATTCGCCTTGATTCATCTGTTAAATCCACATTGGAAGAAGCAAAAAGCCAGGGTAAGAAAATCTATGGCGTTACAGTGCATATTCAGGAATCCTGCATCCTTAAGGCTGCAAGAGGCTTCCTGGTATTTAAGGGCCTTGAAGAGATCGGCGAGATAGCTGTATCTGACCCTACAACTCAGGATATTGAGGATGAGAAGTTTGAATTTTCTTTCTCTCTTATCCTTATTACCGATGAGTCAAAAGAGAAGGTTGAAGAGATTGTAAAGGCTGTTTCTGAAGTTGAAGGCTGCGATTGCGGTGAATATGATCCCAGCGGAGCAAAATCAGCAGAGGAAAAAGACGAGGCACCTGCACCTGCAGCAGCGGCAGCACCGGCTCCGGCAGCAAATGCTCCCGCACCTGCAGCAGCTCCCGCAGCAAATACTCCTGCACCTGCAGGCGGTGGCGGCGGAGCAGGCGGAAAGAAGCCTGTGGGCAAGCCTGTTGTTAACAGAACAGTCCGTGTAGATATTGAGAAGCTGGATGTCCTTATGAATCTGGTATCCGAGCTTATCATTGCTAAGAACTCACTTATTTCCGCAGCTAATACCTCCGGTGTAAGTAACGGAAATGTAAATGAGCAGATAGAGTATCTTGAGAGCGTAACCACCAACCTTCATGAGTCAGTCATGAAAGTTCGAATGGTTCCTATCGAGAGCGTACTTCAGAAATTCCCTCGTATGATCAGAGACCTTAACAAGACTCTGAACAAGAAGATGGAACTGACCATGACCGGTGAAGAGACTGAAATGGACCGTACCGTGGTTGATGAGATCGGTGATCCTCTGATGCACCTTATCAGAAACAGTGCCGACCATGGTATCGAGTCTGCAGAGCTTCGTGCACAGCGCGGCAAGCCTGAAGTAGGACAGATCTTCCTGCACGCTTATCAGGACGGTAACAGCGTTGTTATCGAGGTTGGTGATGATGGTAACGGTATCGATGCTGAGGCTGTTAAGAATAAAGCCATTGAAAAGGGAGTTGTATCACCTGAACAGGCTGCACTTCTTACAGAGAAACAGTGCGTAGAGCTGTTGTTCCATCCAGGATTCTCAACTGCCAAAGTTGTATCCGAAATTTCCGGTCGAGGCGTTGGTCTTGATGTTGTTAAATCAAAAGTTGAATCATTGTCCGGTGAAGTAACCGTTAAGACAAAGCTTGGTGAAGGATCAACCTGGGTTATCAGACTTCCTCTTACCCTTGCTATCATCCAGGCTCTCATGGTTGTTATCGGCAATGAGAAATATGCGATTCCTCTGGATTCAATTCAGAGTATCGAGGATATCAATCCCGCAGATCTTAAGCTTGTTGAGAATAAAGAGGTTATCAACCTTCGTGGAAGCGTTCTTCCTCTCATCAGACTTAACGAGGTACTTGATACAGAGTCCACAAGATCACCTGATGAGGACATGGTAGTTGTTATCGCCAGAAAGGGCGACCAGCTTGCAGGTCTTGTTATAGATGAACTTATGGGTCAGCAGGAAATCGTTATCAAGCCTCTTGGCAAATATACAAATAAGTGCAAACTTATCAGCGGCGCTACAATTCTTGGTGATGGCGAGATTGCTCTTATTCTTGATACCAATTCAATTTTCTGATGAAACCTTTTGTAACATTTAGTGAAGCAAGGAAAAGGAGAAATCGTTATGAATGAACTTAGAGATACCACTGATGTAGGAGAACTTGTTCAGTATATCGTAATCAAAATAGACGAAGAACAATATGGTATCAATATCAAATTTATTGATAACATTGTTAGAATGCAGCAGATAACCCGTGTTCCTAAGGTTGATGATTATCTTAAGGGCGTTATCAATATCCGAGGCGAGATCGTTCCTGTAATGAGTGTTCGTATGAAGATGGGCCTGGCTGAGGAAGAGATCACTGGCAAATCACGAATCATCATTCTGAAGACCTCTGAAGGAGATCTTGTGGGAATCATAGTTGACCAGGTTAACCAGGTACTTACACTTGGTTCCAACAACATTGAGAAGGTTCGCTATGATGATAAAAAGAGCAAATCATCAGCTACTTTTGTAAGCGGCGTAGGACATTATGATGGAGGACTTGTATCTATTCTCGATCTTGATGCTGTAGTGGCAGAGAAGGATGCAAAAGAAAAGGCAGCTAACGCAAGCTGATTGGAGGTATGAAACATGGGAGAAATGAGTCTGGACAGTTTATCCAGCCAGTATTTTGATGTTTTAAAAGAGCTGGGTAATATTGGCGCCGGTAACGCTACCACAGCCCTTGCACAGATGATAGGAACTAAGGTTGATATGTCTGTGCCTCAGGTCAGACTCCTTGATTTCAAGGATGTTGGAGACCTGATGGGTGGTGCCGAGAAGATAATGGCCGGAATTTACCTGGCTGTTGAAGGAGATATAGACGGAAGTATCATGTTCCTTTTAGGCAAGCAGGCAGCAAGACATCTTGTTGACAAGCTTATGGGAACAGGAAGTAAACCTGAAGATGCTGAGTTCGATGAAGTTGAGATGTCAGCTCTTAAGGAAGTAGGAAACATCATCACAGGTTCCTATCTCAATTCACTTTCCATGATGACCAACCTTAAACTCGTTCCGTCCATACCTTATGTAGCCATTGATATGGCTGCGGCTATTCTGTCAGTACCGGCAATTCAGTTCGGTATGATGGGCGATAAGATACTTCTTATCGAAACACAATTTTTTGATGAACTAAAGCTCTCCGGTTACTTTATCCTGTTACCTGATGTGGATGGCTATACAAAGATTCTCTCTTCACTGGGAATGGGAGATGTTTCACTTTAACGAAGGGGCATTTTATGAGTCAAATTATTAAGGTTGGAATGGCCGATCTGAATATTTGCGTAAGCCCTGACGGAATAACTACACTGGGCCTGGGGTCCTGTGTAGGAATAGCCATAAGGGACCCGGTAACCAAGATTGGCGGATTAGCGCATGTAATGCTGCCTGATTCCACTGAGATAAAGAATAATTCAAATATTCCGAAATTTGCTGACACCGGTATAGAAGAACTTGTACGGCAGATTGTAGCTAAAGGTGCGTCAAGATCAAGGCTTGTTGCCAAGATTGCAGGCGGCGCCCAGATGTTTGCATTCCAGTCCAACAATCAGACTATGCGTGTAGGTGATAGGAATGTTGCGGCTTCTTTGAAGAAACTCAAGGAGCTTAATATCCCTGTTCTTGCTCAGGACACAGGCGATTCGTATGGAAGAACGGTCATTTTTTATCCGGAAAACGGAAATTATGTAATTAGGGCAGTTGGAAAGCCTGAGAAAACTATATGAGTACGGATCCAGAGATTATTGATAATTCTGAAAAGAAAGAAGAAATTGATAAGTTTGATAACATAGAGGCTATCAAACAGATCAATACCAAACTGATCACACCACTGATAGTGCTTTCAGCCACGGCGGTCATATCGATCTTTGCCTACTTTAAGCGCTATCCGGTGGGGGATTGGTTTATTATTGTTTTCGCATCTGTTGTCATTTTTCTTATTATTGGTGGAATCACCGAGAAGATGATAGCCAGATTTTTGGAAATCAATTATGAAAAGGCCATGGCTGAAAGAGCTGAAGCAGAGCGTCTTGCCGAAGAAGCAAGGGCGGCCATGGAAGCTGAAGCAGGTGAACAGACACAGGTTCCTGAAGGTCAGGATTTCCCTGCTGATAATATATTCTAAGAATTTGGGGTTTGACGCATGGATGAAGCGGGTAAGAATAAATTATGGGAAGATTACCATAAGAATAAGTCCCAGGAACTGAGAGAGCAGCTCATTTTGGAGTATGCTCCACTTGTTAAGCTGGTAGCCGGAAGACTCAGCATGTATCTTGGATTTAATGTTGAATATGATGATCTTGTTGGTTATGGTATTTTCGGTCTTATCGATGCCATCGACAAATTCGATCTCATGAAGGACGTTAAATTTGAGACCTATGCAAGCCTTCGTATTCGCGGTGCCATACTTGACCAGATCAGAAAAATGGACTGGATTCCGAGAACCATCAGACAGAGACAGAAAAAGATTGATGCAGCCATCAGGGAAATAGAAAGGGATAAAGGCCACGTGGCCACAGATGCTGAGATTGCTGCAAAGATGGAGATCTCTGAGGATGAATATGCAAACTGGCAGAGCCAGATGAAGGTCACCGGAGTTGTTTCCCTTAACGAGTTTATGGACCAGGGAGCAGATATTCCGGAGGATGTCAACAACAGAAGTGCCGGTTTTGTAAAGCCTGAGGAGGCAATAGAAAAAGAAGAACTTAAAAAGATGCTGGCGCAGTCGCTGGAACTTTTAACAGATAAAGAAAAGAAAGTGATTCTCTTATATTATTATGAGGAGCTCACCCTTAAGGAAATAAGTGAAGTTCTGGAGGTCTCTGAATCAAGAGTATCCCAGCTTCACACCAAAGCACTTCATAAAATGAGAGAAAAGCTTGGAGCTTATCTGGGTATACTTACGAATTCCAGATAAATCACGAAGGGACACTGCTATGAACGGATATTTTCAGCTTGTGATCACTCCAAAGGGTACAGGAATAAGGGTTTATGCTCCCACAGACGGAGATGAACCCTTACATGTTAATGATGTACGTGATTATTTAGAAGATCGAAAAATTCAATATGATACTGTTGTTGTAAATGAAGCTGTGACAAAAGCGGACGGAGAAGTTGTAATCTTAACCGAAGCGCAGATCCTGCCGGAGCGCGAAGGGGTTAAATTCGACGTTTCCAAGGACCGTATGACTGTCACGGCCTTTTTTTATCCTCCTTCAGAGGGTGCAGAGCTTATGGAGGAAAAAGAGGTTCTGGGAAGCCTTGCATACAGAAAGATCACTTATGGTATTCAGGCAGAGGCAATCCATGACTTTTTTGTCAACAGACAGTATTGTAAAGAAATCGTTGTAGCCCAGGGTAAGCCTGTAAAAGAGGGTAAAAACGGCTATGTAGAGCTGCATTTTAACAAGAGCCTTAGGCCAAAGCCCACACTTCGCGAGGACGGAAGTGTAGACTACTTTAATCTTAATATCATTAATAACGTGGAAGAAGGACAGCTCCTTGCTACCTATCATCCTGAAGTACCGGGAGAGCCAGGTACCAATGTATATGGCGAGACCATTAAAGCTGCTGTCGTCAAACCCTCCATGATCAAATTCGGTAAAAATACCACACTGTCAGAGGATAAGCTGACTCTGACCGCTGCAAAATCAGGACATGTCACAGTAAAAGATGGAAAAGTGACAGTTTCAGATGTTCTTGTGGTTGAAAATGTAGACGTTTCCACAGGAAATATCGACTATGAAGGCAGTGTAGAGGTAAAAGGCGTTGTTGCTTCCAACTTCTCTGTAAAAGCAGGAAGTAACGTTGTAGTTAAGGGGATTGTTGAAGGCGCGACCATAGAAGCGGGCAATGACGTCATCCTTGAATGTGGCGCCAAGGCCGGTGGAAATATAAAAGCCGGCGGAAATATAATAACGAAATTTATTGAAAACGCTAACGTGACAGCCAAAGGCGGCATCACCAGTGAATGTATTCTTCATTCTACCGTTATTTCCGGTACTGAGATAAATGTTACCGGAAAAAGAGGCTTTATAGCAGGCGGAAAGGTTATCGCAGCCGACAGGATCGAGGCAAAGATTCTTGGCTCAGAAATGGGAACCAATACCATTGTGGAGGTGGGCGCAGATCCTCAGGTTAAACTAAGGCTTAAGGATATCCAGAAATCCATGGCAGAAGCCGGTAAACAGATTGAAGCCATGAAACCCACCATAGATGGTTTCGCCAAACTGCTGAAGGCTGGAGCCAAGCTCACTCCGGACCAGATCGCCAATGTAAAGAAGCTTATGGAACTGGATAAAATGCTCAAGGCTAAGATGCAGACGGAAGGGGATGAATACGCTGAGCTCATGGAAAAACTCTCTGAACAGAAGGAAGCTGTGGTACTTGTGGAGAACACGGCTTATCCCGGTTTGACCGTAAATATCGGAGAACTTTCCATGATCGTTAAAAAGCCGGTACAACATAGCCGATTTGTTGTTGATAAAGGGGATGTACGTTTGGCGCCTTTTTGATATAATGAAGTTGACAAAGGCTTGATTTATGTGTATGGGGATGCACTAAGCTTTTGACAATACAGGTATGAACAGCAATGAGAGGAGGTAGTCATGTCTATTAATAGAATTGACTTCGGTGTAATTGCTGCCTCAAGTGAAGTTTCAACGATAAAAGCAGCAGAGGATGCAAAGCCTTTAATTAATCAGCAGAATTTTCAGACCCAGTTCAATGAGGAGGTTGATAACCAGAGAAATCAGGTTAATCAAAAGGATGACGTTGGGCAGGGCGAGCTTAATTCTGATGCGCAGGAAAAGGGCAGCAATGAGTACATGGGTGATGGCGGACAGCACCGCAGATCCCGTGACAATGATGAGAGAAATGCGATAATTGAAAAGCAGCTTTCTCTTGAAAAAATGGAGAAAATGGCAGGTAATATGCTGGACAGACACGGAAAGCCCGTTGACCTTAGCATTTCCTCCGGGTTTGATTTGAAGATTTGAGCTTTGTATTATATAATTAATTGATGTACATGCTC
>JAEEGF011686500.1_pt1 | contig 12962 bp, 10 predicted proteins | sample 9134171 | NCBI WGS metagenome assembly JAEEGF01 (sample SAMN16246542, study PRJNA631951) | gut metagenome | biome: gut microbiome; feature: rumen; material: AP-attached | host: Bos | place: Iran: Karaj | collected 2018-10 | reverse complement strand
CTCACGAAAGAGAAACCCCACATCTATCAGATAGTGGTGTAGATCCGGGGCAGTGATAACCATCTCTCTTGCCAAGTCGGAAGAGAGCATACAGTTCTCAGTGCCCGCATTGCGTTTACGTTGCAGCTTGCGTATATATTCCTGCGTAGGCTGCATCATCTGCTTTTCTTCTGTAGTCATTGTACTTATAGTTTTTATAAAGAATGTACCTGCGTATGTGCGTGTAGGTGCGTAGCGCGTATGCGTTTATAAGTTGTAAATGTAAACATGTCAAAGACCGCATCAGCGAGAGAAGAACCAAACTTGTTTGTGCTCTTCCGAGCCAAAAGGTTTTCGAGGTGTAACCTCAAAGAACTCTTGTAAAATTCGAGTGCAAATGTAGAATGCGATTATGCGACTGGCAAACATTTTCTTAATCTCATTTTTAATCGCATAACAATACAACTCGCAAACACCGAAAAACACTGGGAAAAGAAAAATTCAAAAAAAATAGTGCGATTAAGAATCGTATCCTTAATCGCACTATTCAATCGCATTTTAAGCAATTACTTACAAATCATCTGCATGTTTTTTTATCCAATTGGCATATGGTTGCTCCTGACTTTCCTTTCCTATATATTTTCCAAACGTTCTTGATTTTTCCATAATACCAGCAACTTTTGCGATACTATCGTTAGAAATCGAAGATTTAATCACACCTGCCTCCTTCAAACATCCAATCACATACCCCTTTACTTGATTGGCTTTTTCTTTCCAAGCGTCGGCAATCTGGTTGCCATATTCCGATCGCATCAATGCCTCTGCAAACGCATCAGCCCAGATGTCGTTGTACCTGGCATCGGTACGAAGGTTTTTAAACCACTCCCCTTTCAGCATCTCCTTGATGTGGAAATAAGGTGCAAAATATTTGGTGTTTTCCAAAGACTGAAGGCTATTATTCTCGTTCATCAGATACTTACTTAGTTCGGGCTTCAGTTCCACCATATCACATTTAATCAGGTTAAGGGTTACAATGAGTTCAAATAGTGCCACCTTTTGCCCCTCGGCAAACTGATAGTAATTCTTAAAAAGATATTTGCCGTACTTTTTCAGGTTAACAATCAGCATACCGTCTTTACGTGTAGCAAACAGTCTAAACTGGGTATAAGCCACCTTGTACTCCTCAGTATCCTTAAAATTGCATTCCAACAACTCCCGATGACTGGCATAGTCCACTTTGTTCACTTTGCTAGTCGATGGCACAGGCGCAAAACGCATAATATCCTTCTCTAAGTATTTCCTCAATTCCTGCTCCTGTTTTTCCATCAACTGATCCCATGCAGGTTCGGTGTACTTTTTCCATTTCAGATAGTTGTTCTCAATGTCCTCCCAATTGTGTTCTTTAATGTGTCGGCAAACATAGTCTACAAACAGCATGTCATCAGCATGCTCCAACCCCTTGCGTATCTTCTTTAGGTACTCTGTCATAAGCAGCGTGTTGTCGTAAACAAAGGTGTGCAACTCAGAAGGTGTTTTATTCAACTGTTCTCCGAAAAGTTCCTCCAAGATTTGCAGGATGGTCTTATTACCAAGTGCCGCCATATCACGTTTCAGTTTGGGACTCATGATGTTGGAGATATTTGTCATCAGATTGAAGTCGATATCAGGAATTTCCTGGCACTCCTTCTTCTCCAAATCCATTAGAAACGTCTTCAACTGTCCATTGATGGTAGCGATAGTTACTGTAAAACTCAAGGCAAACGGGATGTGTATTGCCTTCTCATCGTCCAAAAGATGCTCGTAAACCTGCATCCCCTCATAGAATTTTTTGATTTTACTGCTATAATGCATTATGTTTGATTTTTATTTATTGATATGAGTTATTTCTGCCCCATATCAGGGCAAAACAGCTGCAAAGGTACAAAGAAGTGAGCACAATACAAATAAATGTATACAAAAAAATGGCGAGCTTCACAGCCAGCCATTTTATTATACTTAAAACTAAAGGATTGATGGGCAAAAATGCCCATATCTGTCAACCATAAATCAGCGGCAAAGGTACAAAGAATAAATGAAATACAAACATTTTATCCAATAATTTTTGGAAAAAGATGCCAACGAAAAAAGGGAGCAACACCGCTGATGGATGTTGCTCCCAATAGTTTAAGATGCCACGTAATCACTTTATGAAACCTCGATAGCTTTCGTAACTTTCTCCTTAGGTTCGGTCTTTGGCATCGTAATCGTTAGGATGCCGTCCTCAACCTTAGCAGAAATCTTCTCCTTTACCACATCATCTGGCAGCGTGTAGTTCTGCTCGTAGTTCGAGTAGCTGAACTCGCGGCGCAGATAGTGATGATGCTTGTCCTCATGTTTGTGTTCAGCCTTGTTTTCAATGGCGATGGTGAGGTTGCCCTCGTCGTTGATGGCTACACAGCAATATAGCGTTCTTTAACTGTTGTGCGTTCATTTTCTGTCTAGGTTTTTCACTCACTTACTCGGATTGTTCGTAATAGTAAGAATAATCTATACCCTTCATAAAGATTTCGCGATCGTCAATCTTGTCTGTCAGGGCTTGTTTCAACAACTCACGAATTCTGGTACTATCCACGCGGCTTACTACCATCGCATCAAGATAGTCTTTCTTATCAATCTTACTCCAATCGACACACATTTTAAGTTGCTTCTTGAAAATCAAGTCGAGCCAGATACGTGTACTACGGCCATTACCTTCCATAAAGGGATGGGCCACATTCATCTCAACATACTTATCTACAATCTCATCGAAAGTAGTCTCCGGCATCTGCTCAATGGTTTTCAGATTATCGTGCAGGTATTCGGCTAAGCAAAAAAGTGTATCACCCTTTGAAATAGTCTTAGTACGTATCTTACCTGCAAAATCGTATAATCCACCAAAGAGATATGCATGAATCTGCTGCAGAGCTTTGACTGTACCAGGATTCAACGTTTCTAATAAACCACTCTCTATGAGGGTATATGCCTTCTTCTTGCTTTGTCCGTCGATGGTGCTGTCGCTATAAACAAACCAATCAAGAAAGGCGCTGGCACGATTATTGGGATAGTGCTTTGCTAATGTCTGCACACACTCTGCATCCAGTGCATCGGCAGCACGCTGCTTACCATCAGGAGCCTCGAATTTGAAGTCGTGAGTGACACTCACGAGTTGATTTCTTGTAAACTCCAAATCATTTGAGGGAAAAATGGATTAGGTGACGGTTCCCTCGATCAGTATTGATCAACAGAACCGTCACCTGTATTTACGCCTTTTTGCTTACCGCAAGTAGTTACGTAAGTCAAACAATGGCCTCAACTGCGTACAATCAATTAGCAGGCACAAGGTTAATCGAAGTTTATTTAATGAACTTCTTCTTTGATGTTGCTAAAACAGGCCCATTTCTCCCTGTATGAGTCTATGCTGCCGCTTGGGACGGTGACGACTACCTCATCCTTCGGCACATTTTCGAACGGATCGCCATTTAGAAATTCCGGTGCTACAGGTGCCAGTGAGTGTATTTTCTTGAGGTTTTTGCAATTACGGAAAGATCTCGCTACAATCTTTTCTGTCGAGTATCCAAAGGTAACCTCAGAGAGCGCGGAGCAGTTTAAAAAAGCAAATAATCTAATTCTCTTAACCGAATCGGGTACTACAAAAGATTTCAGACTTGTACAGTCGCAAAAGACGTAGGCTTCAATCATTCTGAGACCCTCTGGTAAAGTAGCGGAGACCAAGTTCTCACATCCATAGAATGCTCCCACTCCAATTGAATCTACCGTATTAGGGACATCTATCGAAACCAAGCTATGAAGGTCAATGAACGCATATCTTGATATCACCTTCACAGATGCAGGGATAGTAACCGTACCGTCGGCGTCGGTGTCCAGACAGGCGTCCAACAGGGTCTTGCTCTCATCGGGATAGGCAAAGTTACCATCCACAACACCGTTCAACGAAAGCGCATTCCATTTAAAGTCATCCGTTGCCGGGCCATTGTACTCAACATGACGAACATCACGGAAAGCGTTGCTATCGATAATAGTTACTGTGGCGGGGACCACCAGGTTTTTGATGCCTGAACATCCGGCTAAGGCGCCCGACTCAATGGTGGTTACCGTGGCAGGAATAGACACACTCGTCAGTCCCAGACAATTCAAGAAAGCACAATAACCGATAGTCGTCACTGGATAGGTCACGCCGTCGTGAGTAACACTCTCGGGAATCACCAAGTCACCTGTTGGGAGCGTTTCGTACACATCGCTGAAAAAGACATCTCCAAGTTCGGAAACAACTTTTACATGACAGCCATCGATGTTGTAATACAGCGTGTGGCCGCTGGGCGAAACAGCTGAGAAGTCATAGGCCGTCTCCGTCGGCTCTTCGGGAAGCACAGGTTTGTCGTTGTTGACACTTAAACATGCGGAGAACAACGCCATCGCCATGGCACAGCAAAGGATGGCTCGACCGTAGCGCAATATTTTCAAAATCTTTTTCATAACTCAACAATTTTAGTGAACTTGCCCCAGATGGCATGCTGGCGGTAGGCCTCGGATGTGCCAACGGGAACGTAGAGGGTGGTATTGTAGTGCTCAAAGACGTCGCTGCCCAAAGTGGGTGGCACCTCGCAACCGAGGATTAGCGTGTCGAGTGGTGTGCCGTCGACGAAGACTTCGTCGCCCAGGTAGGAGACGGTGGCGGGCATCTGCACCTTACGGAGATTTTTGCAACTGCCGAGTGCCCCCGCCTCTATACGTGAGACATGCGACGGGATGACGAGGGTCTCGATGCTAGTGGCGCCGTAAAGGAGCGCGCCATCCATCGTCTCCAACCCCTCGGGTAGCTGGAGCACTTTGAGGCCGCTGCACATGCCGAGGGCTCCAAAGCCCATCTGACGTGTGCTCGGAGGGAAAAAGAGCGAGTCGAGCGCGGTACAGTACAAAAAGGCCTGTAGCCCCACCTCCTCGAGCGTCGAGGGAAGGTCGATATGACGCAGGTGGTCGCTTTCATTGAATGCGTTGGCGCCTATCTTCCTTACGCCCTCGCCGAGGGTAACGCTCTGCAGGCTGTAGCAATGGTTGAAGGCCCAATCGCCGATGGTGCTCACGCTGCCGGGCACGGTTATCTGCTGAAGCGATTCACAATAGCCGAAAGCAGATTGGCCCAGGAAGTTCAGGCTGGTGGGAAGTTTTACAGAATGAAGGCTGGCACAGAAGTCGAAAGCATTGTTGTCTATGACGGTAAGTCCCTCGGGGAATTTTATCGTCTGCAGATTCTTACATCTGGCAAAGGAATTTTTGCCGATAGTGACAAGGCTCGTAGGGAGTTCAACCACTGTGAGCAGGGAGTCATCATAAAAAGCATAGTCTCCGAGAGTTGTCAGTGTGCTTGGCAACGAAACCGACTGCAGTTTTTTGCAATGGGCAAAGGCTGATTTCTCAATGCTCTTGACACCCTCGGGAATAACTACTGAGGCGAGGCTTTCGCAGTGGTAGAACGTCCATCCGTTGATAATCTGGATGCCTGTAGGCAGGTTGACAGATGTCAGGCTGGTACATCCATCGAAAGCATGATTACCGAGGGCCGTTACGTTCTGGGGTATGGTAACATCGGTCAGCAGGGAGTTATTATAAAAAGCATATTCTCCAACAGATGTCAGTGTGCTTGGCAACGAAACCGACTGCAGTTTTTTGCAATGGGCAAAGGCTGATTTCTCAATGCTCTTGACACCCTCGGGAATAACGATAGAGGCGAGGTTTTCGCATTGGTAGAACATCCATCCGTCGATGATCTGGATACCTGCAGGCAGGTTGACAGATGTCAGGCTGGTGCAGCCACAGAAAGCACCATAATCAATCGTTTCGATCGTGCTTGGAAGGCTAACCGACTGCAGACCAGTGCAATAAGCAAAAGCTCCGTTGCCCAGTCTGATCACGCCTTCGGGTACGGTGACGTTGGTTATTTCGTCGCAATAGATAAATGCACTGTTACTTATGTCGAGAACGGGATAGCTCTTTCCTTTATACGTTACGAAGCGGGGTATCTCCACATCGCCCACGGGCTTTGCGTAGCCGTCCCATAAGGTTTCTACGGTAGTAGGGGTTAATGTAGGATAGCTGCAGAGAGCATACGTCTGGTGAGTAAGGGTATCGGTCTTGAGCCTATAGTACAACGTTTGTCCTTTGTGGGTGTAGGGGAACACATTGTCCTTGGGATTCCAGGCCTCCTTATTGTAAGCAGTATTGTCGATGTTGTCACTTGTACAAGCGGAGAATAAAGCCATTGTCAACCAGCAGCAAAGGACGGCTGCGAGCGTCATCAGAATCTTTTTCATAACTCAACAATTTTGGTGAACTTACCCCAGACGGCATGCTGGCGGTAGGCCTCGGATGTGCCAACGGGAACATAGAGGGTGGCATTGTAGTTAGAGAAGGGGGTTTTTAGGACAGCGGGTGGCGTAGTGCAAGCCAGGGTGATGGCCTCGATGTCGTTGCTGCCGTAAAAAACGAACTCGCCTATTTCTGTCAGGCTCTTTGGCAACTTGATGGTTTTCAGTTTAGGACAATATGTGAAAGCAGTGTTGCCTATTTTCTTGACTCCTTCGGGAACGGTGATAGAGGTAAGGCCCTTGCAGTTATAGAAAGCACCTTCGCTAATAGAATCGATGCCGGCGGGCAGGGTGATGGCTGTCAGCAGCGAGTCGTCAGCAAAGCACCAATCACCAATGGAAGCCATCTCATCGGGCAGCGTAATGGAGGCCAGACCGGTACAGGTTCTGAACGCACTGTGGCCGAAGGTCTTGACGTTCTGGGGGATGGTAATCTCGGTTAGCAGGGAATCATGATAGAAAGCATAGTCTCCGAGACTTGTCAGTGTGCTTGGCAACGAAACCGAGTGTAGTTTTTTGCAATTGGCAAAGGCTGATTTCTCAATGCTCTTGACACCCTCGGGAATAACGATAGAGGCGAGGTTTTCGCAGTTGCTGAACGTCCATCCGTCGATAATCTGGATGCCTGTAGGCAGGTTGACAGATGTCAGGTTGGTACAGCCATTGAAAGCACTATGATCAATCGCCTCGATCGTGCTTGGAAGGCTAACCGACTGCAGACCAGTGCAATAAGCAAAAACTCCGTTGCCCAGTTTGAACACTCCTTCGGGTACGGTAACGTTGGTTATTTCGTCGCAATAGACAAATGCACAGCGACCTACGTCAAGAACGGGATAGCCCTGTCCTTTATACGTTGCGAAGAGGGGAATCTCCACATCGCCCACAGGCTTTGCGTAGCCGTCCCATAAGGTTTCTATGGTAGTAGGGGTTAATGTAGGATAGCTGCAGATAGCATACGTCTGGTGGGTAAGTGAATCGGTCTTGAGCCTATAGTACAACGTTTGTCCTTTGTGGGTGTAGGGGAACACATTGTTATTGGGGTTCCAGGCCTCCTTATTGTAAGCAGTATTGTCGATGTTGTCGCTTGTACAAGCTGAGAATACCGCCATTGTCATTGCGCAGCAAAGGACGGCTGCGAGCGTCATAAGATTCTTCTTCATGTTTGTAATGTTTTAAGGGTTTATAATGTTTATTGTTCTTTATACCTTCGCAGTTTGTCGCGCATTTCCAGGTTCTCGTCAATGAACTCCTTGAGGTGGGCATTGTTGTCGCTGATGCGCCATCGCTGGAACACGATGACGGCAACCAATGCCAGCACTACCACGATGAAGGCTGCGGCGAGGGCGACGGTGAGAATGAGTGATACTTCCATACGCTTCTGTTTTTTAGATCTCGGTTGCAAAATTACGAACCGCCAGCGAAAACGATGTTTCACTGGCGGAAAAATATGTTTCAAATTAGGAAAAGTGCATTTTTCCCCTGTTTCATCGGGGGGGAAAATGCCTATATCTTGCGGTATTCGGTGGGCGTCATGCCATAGGCGTTACGGAAAAGACGGGCGAGAGTAACGCGGCTTGGGATACCGGAGAGTTCGCCAATAATAGCAATGGGGTCGTTGGTGGTCTTCAGTAAACGGGCAACGTGCTCCAGACGATAGCGGTTGACGAAATCACTAACTGTCTCACCCTTTGAGCACTGGCGGATGGCCTGCTCCACATACTTCTCGTTGGTGCCAAGAAGCTGTGCCAGCATGTTGCGGTTCAGTTCGGCATCGGTGTAAGGTTTCTGTTCGTCCATCAGTGTGCAGAGACGGCGGTAGAGTTGCTGCTCGGCGGTGAGTTGTTCCTTAGGAGCAGCTTGCAACTGCTCCATCTCATGTTGCTGTTCCTGTCGGCGCTGCTCTATCTCTTCATAAAGTTTGCGGTTCTTCTCCGTCAACACCTTATTATATTTATAGGAACGCCAAAGCAGATAGACGATGAGCAAACAAACGAGGAAAATGCTGGCAAGGATAATGCGGTGGACGACAAGTGACTGCTGCTTGCTGGTGATTTCGTTTTCTTGACGCTTGATTTCCTGCAACTGCTCCACATCGGTCTGACGCTCCTGCTGGCGAAGAGAATCAGTCAGTTGTCGCATGTAGTCGCCCAAAGCCATTGCCTCTTTATCACGTCCCGCCTTTTGCAGTGCAGTGTACTTATTTACAAGAAAGGTCTTGACGTAGATGTCGGTGATGAGTTCGCTACTGGCATGTATCATCGAATCGGCCTCGTCGAACAGACTGAGAGCCTCATCATAACGACCCATGATGGTCAGATAGGTACCTTCAGCCGTCATGTCGGCAGGATTCAGCCCCTGCAACTTGCGGTGCTCCTGGAAGAGTGCTTCGGCCTGCTCGCGCTGCCCGTTGGCGGCATAAACCATCGCCTTGCTGATGGTTACGTGATTACGGCGTTTCTGCAATACCCAGTCTGCATCGTTAGAGCACCGTGCCAAGCGGTTGATGGCTGTGTCCATCTTTGCGATGAGGGGTAACGCTTTTTCGGGCATCTTGTTGTCGATATATAGGTCGTTAAGCGTTAATAGCGTGTAGATAAGCGGATCAATATCCCCATAATTGGTGACATGCTGAGTGCTCTCCATCAGCATCTCGATACATTGCAGGAACAGTCTTTCGGATTCGGCCACATGGTTCAATTCGCTTTCACACTCTGCTATCTGCGATAAGGCCCTGCATTTCATGGTCACGTCCTTCGGACTTGTACCGTCGCCCACAAAAGCTAAGATTTCTTTGGCCAACGAGATGGACTTGCCAAACTCGCCATTGGAATATTGACAGTCTGAAAGTATCCAGCGCGACTTACAATAAAGACTGCTGTCAGTGGATGTGGTGACTGTCTCCTCCTCCTGTGCGGCAATCGATTTCTCGGCGTAATAGGCAGCCAGTCGCTGTTGGTCGGCATTCTCATAGATGACAGCCTTGACATAGTTGGCACGTGCAGCCGTGAATACTCCCGCCTGCTCGGCACTGTCAGCGCGCTCCACTGCCCGTTCTGGATGCTCGACTCCCCATTCCGTTATTTCTTCCTGAAGCTTGATTGCCTCCTCACTGCGATCAGGTTTCGTGCAGCCCATCATCAAGGCTACCAAGGTGACAATATTTGTCAATATAATGATATATCTGCTCTTTCTCATTAAGTGTTATTGATTAAATTACGTGCAAAGATAAAGAATAATCAACAAAACTCCAAACTTTTCACCACTTTTCTATTAATAAACTTACTCACTTACAACTTACTCACTTCGGACATTTGGGTTTTCAAAATTGCTAGTGTGGCAGGAGTGGTTAAAAGGAAGAATTTAAAATAATTGCAATTATCTAATATATAATATATATATTATATATTAGATAAAATATCCGCTTGAAGAAATTCTCAGAATGCAGATGTCCGAAGTGAGTAAGTTGTAAGTGAGTAACCTCAATAGGAAAAATAATCCGAAAATAATTGCTTAAAAATTTGCATATATCAGGAAAATTTCGTACCTTTGCATCATAGATACAAAAGGACATAAGCGTCTAAAAATTGCGGCATGGCTATGCAGAAAATTTTCCATAGTTTACTAGTAAATTCTGTATGGCTTAGCAGCAAAAACAAGGAATAAGGAAGAGGTTTTAAGGAATAGGAAAAGTTTTTACACCCTTAAAATTTTAATTTTTATGGCACTTAGAGTAAAGGCAGTAGAGAGACTGCTGAAGTTTACAACCAACCCTAATGATCCTGGCGTTTATCGCTATGTGTTGAAGCCTGAGATGTACTCAACGCTTACCCAGGCAAAGGTAATCAAGGAGGCTGCAATGCGCAGTGGTGTGAGTCAGGGCGTGATGAAGGCCTGTTGGGATGCAGCTGGCGAAGTAATCAAGGCATGGGCTACCGAGGGTCACAGCGTGGCTCTGCCCGGATTGGGTAGCATGCGATTCGGATTGCGCAGTAAGGCTGTGGAGAACGTGAACGAGGTGAAGGCTGGTTTGATTGAGAGCCGTCGCATCATCTTCACCCCAAGCGTTGACCTGAAGGATGAGCTGGCATCAACCGCTATCGTGATTACCTGCTACGACCGCAATGGCAAGGAGGTAAAGCGTGTAACCAGCACCGCTGGCGAGGTAGAGGATCCTGAGAACGAAAACGGTGGCAACACCAATCAGGGGGGTAATCAGCCAAGCAATGGCGGCGGTAACCAGGGTGGTAACACAGGCGGTGGCAGCGGTAGCCACGAGCCGATTGGCGATTAAGTTTTAGGCACGGATTAACCAATAAAACATTAAGATTATGAGTAAGAAAGAGACATTAAAGTTCATCGTGCAGATGATTGCCAGCATCGCAACGGCGATTGTAACAGCACTGGGCACTACCAGTTGTATGGGAGTGTAAACACAAAGCGAGCACCTGCGGTGTAGGTGGTGTCGAGAACCACATCGCCGCCTAAACGACGGGACAGGCTACGGGCAACAGTGAGTCCGATGCCTGTCCCATTATAGTACTCATCAAGTTGCACAAACTCATCAAAGATATGCTCAGCCTCGGCGGAAGGCACACCAATACCAGTATCCTCAACTATAAACTGTATGCCATTATCGTGCTTTGTAATCGTGAGCGTGGCACGTTTTTTATCAGCACCGGAGTGATGTCCATAGGCTTCGGCTGGAGCGGTAAACTTCATGGCATTATCAAGCAGCAATGACAAAACGCGTACAGCGGCCTGCTGATTGGTGGTAAGCACCGCAATCCCTGCTCCATCGGTATCCTGCAGTTGGAAATCAAGATGCGCAGCATCCTCTATACCCGACGAATGCACAGCCTGGTTGGCTATCTGTACGGCCGGAACCTGATCGGTAAGTTCGATAACGGTACGACTGCTTACATCAGAAAGTTCGAGCATCTTATTAACCAAACCGGTGATGCGGTCGGTATTCTCCAGAATCTGTTGGTTGGCATCATTGCGCGTTTCATTATCAATCTCCATATCCGGGGCGGTAATCACCTGCGCATAACCCGAAAGGATATTCAGTGGCGTACGGATTTCGTGAGATATCTGCTGGATAAACTTGGTCTTCATGCGCAACGACTCCTCGGCACGGGCGTTGGCAGTCGTCAGCTGCTGGTTCTTCTCCTCCAAACGGATGCGCTGACGGCGACGGATTACAGCATAAATCATAAAGAAAATCATAGCCAGCACAAAAGCTACCAGCAAGGCCAGCACACGTGTTTGTAACAACTTGGCCTTCTGCTCGGCAATCTCGGCGTCTTTCTGCTGTGTATGATAGATAGTGGCCAGTTCGATTGCCTGATTCTTCTTTTCACGAGTAATGGCCGAGTCGAGGTGTTCGAAGGTGTATGCTGCTACGCTTAAGGCCGAGTCGTTACGGCCGGCTTTGTAGTTGGCTTCGAATTTATGTGTCAGGTATCCTACATTATCGAGTGTACGCTCCGAACCAGATTCGGCCAGATACCGATATGTTACAGCATAAACATCGGCAGCTTGGGCATAACGCTTAGTTTTCATCAGATATTCGCCCTCATGGATTTTTGCAATATCAGTCTTGGCATATTGCGTACGCTTATACGCTTCATAGGCCTGGTCGGCCTCTTTTTGCTTACCCAAGCCACTATAGATCATAGCGCGATCGAGATAATAGGTGCTCCACGACATGTCGGTGACAAGGGCCGGAACATTATCTTTGTTAGCCATTTCCTTAATGATAGCCTCGGTATAGTTCAGCCATTTTTCGGCTGCAGAGAAATCACCCTGAAATGAATACGAACTAGCGATGTTATACAGGCATATAGTGGCATAGTAATCGTGCTTCCACGAGGTGTCTAATGCCCTGACTTTCACGATGCAGTCATAACATTTCTCGAAGTATTTCTCGCCTTCATCGAACATACGTTGATTAACCTGACTCACACCTACATGCTGCAATATTTCGGCTAAGATATCATAGGCTTCAGCAGCGTATTCGGGTCGGGACACTAAGGCATAGAGACCTTCGTAGGCAGGCAAGGCCACGCGTAACAAACCCTCGTAATCACCTTTCTCGGTAGAGTATTCTACCATCGCCTTGAGGCACTGGAAATAAAACAAGCTGTCGTAGGCATTTTGGGGCTTTATAGCTAAGGCATGCTTCAGGATAGTTTCGGCATCATGCGGTTTTCCAGTTCGCGCATATATACTCCCTTTCAAGTAGCTGTTTCGGAATATCGAAATGTCGCCAGTCGCCAGTAAACTGTCGGAAAGGAAAACGGCGCGATCAAGGTCCTGCACACTGGTAGCAGCATAAATCAGACTATCGGCAAGTGTTGTCTTGGGGACATAAGTCTGCTGCTTGTTACATGATGTTATCGCCAACAAACAGATGGCAACGAATAGTAAGGTAAGATTAGATGTTACTTTCATTATTGGTCAATTTTTCTGCAAAGATAGTCATTTTTTCTCGAAAAACAATTTGTTTTTAACAAAAAATAGGTATTTCACGCTTTGTAAGTAAAATATTATTTGTACTTTTGCAGCCATAAAACTTATAAC
>JAEEGF011205195.1_pt1 | contig 12962 bp, 9 predicted proteins | sample 9134171 | NCBI WGS metagenome assembly JAEEGF01 (sample SAMN16246542, study PRJNA631951) | gut metagenome | biome: gut microbiome; feature: rumen; material: AP-attached | host: Bos | place: Iran: Karaj | collected 2018-10 | reverse complement strand
AACAATAAAAGAAAAAGAGGAAATATGTTCTATACAGTAAGAGGTTTATTGAAAGACCGCGGAGTAGATGTTGAAGATACAGTTTACAGAAACTGCAATCCGCAGATGCTGGACTTCAAGATTGCTTCCGGTGATTTTTATGAGATACCCGATATCAGCAATGGTATCCTGCGTTTCAAGAACGCGGCTGATCTTCTGTGCTATGGAATGCTTTGTGAACAGCTTCCGTATCTTAAATATATCGTTTTCCGTCATAAGAAGATGTTCCCGTATTACGGGGAAGACATCGATAAAGTCTATGAAGGTCTCAGAAACGAACCGGAATCAGTCTGTGTCGAAGGCGGTCCCTGTCTTTTTGGTGAACATGAAGTTACAGCGGTCATAAAACTGAAAGATGGAACTTCCTATCTTTTCGATTATTCGACTGGCAAGAAATACAACGCACAGGAAAATGGCGAGTATGCACAAACCGATCTGGATCTGGCAGGTTTTATTGAGGAAAACGGTGAAAACATTGAAGACGTCGTCTTCCATAATCACAAGACCGGTCTGACTTATCAGGAGTATCTGCATGTCTTCTTTCCTTTTGCGATCGCTAATGCTTTACATGTGTCGTTAGTCATGACGCTTCCCGATATGTCCTATCGCAAATACCTTGAGTATTGTCTGAGCTATCTGAACGAAGATCTCAGGGAAAAGACGATCAGGGATTTTGATGAGATCCTTTATAAGATCAGCGATATGTATATCGAACTGATCGAAAAGCTCAAGGGCATTCTTCCGGTCACGAAGTTTGCTTTAGTTCATGGCCGTGATCAGAAGATGATGGATCTCTACTATGAAAAACGAGAACCTTTTATCGAAAGAAAAAAAGTTCTGCGTTCTCTGACTTCCAATATGGCAAAACTGGAATCGATCAAGGATTATATCTCAATGCCGGCCCTTCCTTACTATGTTTTCGGATCGAAATACATCCTGGAAGTAAACAGTATGGATGAAACGGATTCCTATCGCAAATGCCGCAAAGCACATAAGAGTGAAGTCGAAATGGGCTGTATCCTGTTCCCGGAACTGTTAAGCGGTGATGGGGAAAATACGATCTATTGCACGACTTTGGAATATAAAGAATATGGCAAATATAAATCTGAACTGGAGTAGAATATGAAGAATTATCTTTTTTCAAGAAAATTCAGAAAGTTTGATATCATCCTGCTGATACTGTTTTCTGTTCTGCTTTCAGCCTGTGTCTATCTGAGGCTGCCTTTTGAACAGGCTCTTTCCAAGGAAAAAGAGATCGAACTTGGCTATATCGGCAGAGAATACAATGACCGCTACTATGTCATTGATGCCGGACACTCGCGGCTGATCTGTTTTGATGAAAACAGCAAGGAACTTTATTCGATCGTCGATCCTTCCGATAATGGCGAAAGCATCCTGTACATCGATGATTTCATGGTCAACGATGAGAACCTTTACCTGAGTGTGTCGGAATGGAATGGCATGCTTCTGGACAGAGAACTGATCATGAAGTATGACCTGGAGGGCAACTATATTGAAAATGTCACCGAGAATGTCTATGGCGGTACCAGTTTCAATAAACACTCCTTCTATGGTCTGACAGATAATAACGGTTCACTGCTGGTCGGTGAGAACAAGAAAGATCAGATCATCATCCACAATATCACACCGGGCAGAGATGAAGGCTATTCAATTGCCTATCCTAATGCCTATAATGCGGTAAGCGATCTGGCTTTTGATGGTGAAAAAGTCATTGTCTTAGATAAGAATGGTACGATCAATGTCTATGAGAAGAAACAGCCGACCATGATCTATTCGACGCTCTGGAAAGGCGAAGAAAACAGGATCCCTTTCCGCCTGGCTGTCAAGGATGGGACCGTTTACTTCACGGATATCAAAAACGGCGAAGTCGTAAAAGTCGATACGGCGAATGAAAGCAGCGAGACGGTCATCGAAGCCACAGGTTCGCAGACTGTAACGATCTGCCCGGAAAATGATGATCTGCTGACTACTGACTATGATGGCCTTAAACGCTATGGTTCCGTTTCTGAAGAATTCCTCGTGCTGGAAAAGAACGATGATGAAATAAGGACCGGTCATATCTTCCTTGGCTGTTTTGCTCTGCTGGCCTTGATCAGCGTCATCTTCATCGTCAGACTTGTGTTGATCTTCACGGGCCTTAAACTCGATGCGACCAAAGTGGCATCTTTCACGATCGTCATCGTTGAAGCCGTGGTCCTGGTGGTGATCAGTGTGATCCTGCTTCAGGCTTTCAGGACTTCCTATCTTGACAAGATCAGGGAGCAGTTGCAAGCTACAGCGATCATCGTTTCGGAAAGCATCGATGAAGATGATATTTCCGGTGTCAGACAGGCCAGGGATTTCAATTCCGAACACTATAATAATCTCGTCGACAGAATGGAAAGAGCTTTACCGCTCAGTGTCGATTTCTATAAGACTGCTTATTGCAATATCCTGAAACTTTCTGATGATGGCACATCAGGTCATGGCATAGCCTATCTTGACCAGTCGATCGGTGTCTATTTCCCGCTTGATGAAACAGAATATGCGGAGGTCAAGGAAGTCTATGAGAGCGGCCGATCCGTCTGGAATGACGCTGTCGAAGATGTTTCCGGTACTTACCTTTCGGTCAAGGTCCCGGTCTATTCCGCTGATAATAAAGTGATCGGCGTTGTGGCGGTCGGTTCCGATACCTATGTCGTATCGGATATGATCTCGGTGATGCTCAGAAACGTTCTGTTCTCGATCGTCATCATCATGCTGCTGTTATGGGTCATGACGACTGAGGGCATCTCCTTCTTCAATATCTATACCCGCTATCAGGAAAAGAGGGAAAGCGGACTCAAGAGCGCTGTACCGGTCCATCTGATCAGACTGCTGGTCTTCCTGGTCTTCACTGCCTTCAATATGGCTTCATCCTTCCTGCCGATCTATGTCATGAAGGGATCAGAGCTGTTTGCGGGAAGCAATGTCGGTATCCTCGCTTCATTGCCGCTGACGATCAATATCTTCATCATGGGCGTGATGTCGCTTGTCGCTTCCAATCTGGTCAGACGTTATGGCATCAGAAATATCTTCTCGATCGCCTGTCTGTCATCGATGTGCGGCAACCTGATTCTGCTGATCCCGAATTATTTCACGATCGTCTTAGGTCTGATCATGGATGGTATCGGCGTCGGTCTGATCTCCAATTCGATCTACATCATGCTGACCTATCTCAATGATGAACAGGAACGCAATGACTGTCTGAATAATTACAATGCCGCGAGCCTTTCCGGTATCAACATGGGCATGATCATTGGTGGCCTGCTGGCTACGGCGATCGGTCAGCGCTATGTCTTCATCTTTGTGGCACTGACCTGGTTTGCCCTGGCAGCGCTGGCTGTGTTCCTGGCTAAGAAATTGGAAAGCGTCATCACGACTGAAGAAGAAACGGTCTTCACAGGCAACGACAGGCTTAAAGCCCGTTCATTTATCCGAAACAGAGTGATCCTTTCTTTCTTTGCGCTGATCCAGAACCCGTATATCATCTTCAACAGTTTTGTCTTCTACTTCATACCGATCATCGCAGGAGAACTTGGCTATAGTGAAACGATCATCTCTGTGCTGCTGATGTTATATTCAGAAGTGGCAGTCATTATCGGTTCACGTATGAGCGATGCGACTGATAAAGCTTTTGGTGATTATGCGATGTATCTGGCTTTAGGCCTTAATATAATCGCTTTCGCTGCATATATAAGCCTTGGTAATCTTGCCGGCATCATCGTCGGCCTGCTCATCATGGGCATCAGTGCTTCTTTTGGCAAGCCGGCCCAGCAGTCCTATTTCCTTAAACAGAAGGTGACCATCGATTATGGTCAGGATAATGCGATGGGTGTCTATAATTTCTCGGAGAATATCGGTGAATCATTAGGTCCGATCGTCTTCGGCCGTCTCATCGGTGTGGCATTTGGAACAAATATGGCTTTCCTGGGCGTGATCTTCGCGATGGGATTGCTTCATTTCATAATCAACAGAAAGGATATGAACAATGGAAAACAATAAGAAGAAATCAATAAGCCGAGCCTTGCTGTTTGGCACAGCGACACTGGTGCTGGTCATCTGTGTGCTGATGGGTATCTTCGGTTTCACGGCTTATGTGCGCACTGTCCTTAACAAAGACCAGTCTTATCTGCGCGACGTTCTGCAACTGACCATGAAACAGATCGACCCAGATGATCTGGAGAAGTGTATCGAGACCAAGACAAAAAGCGATAAGTTTGAAGAGACTCAGCATTTCCTCGATCAGGTCAAAGAATATTATGAAGATGTCGAATACATCTACATCATAAAACCGCTGAATACCGCAAATGTTGACAATATCATGGATGTCATGGTCGGTATCACTGACGAAGAAAGAAAAACAGACTTTGATTTCTATTCAGTCACTTTGGGCGGCCTGACCGGCGACTACTATTCTTCAGATGTTGCCAAACGTTATCTTGATGGTCTGAATGCGAATGAAGTCACCTTCTTCTCCAATAAGACCGAGTTCGGCTATGACTATACCGGCATGATGCCGATCAAGAACTCCAAAGGACAGGCGATTTCCTTGCTGTGTGTCGATATGTCGATGAACGAGATTTCCAAGGTGATGGTGAGCTATGCTCTGGCAACCCTGGCCATGATGACGCTGATTGCCTTGCTGGCAGTATATCTGGCCAATAAGTGGCTTAAGAACAGAGTTACTGATCCGCTCATCAAACTGGAAAATGTCTCCAAGAACTTTGTGGAAAGCAGTCATGGAGCAGAAAGCCCTGATCAGCTCGTTATTACTGATCCGGATATCCATACCGGCGATGAGCTCGAATCACTTGCCAATACGACTTCTGATATGTTCAGCAGCATGAAGAACTACATGACTTCTCTGATTTCCGTAACCAAGGAAAAGGAACGCATTGGTGTTGAACTGAATGTTGCGACCAGTATTCAGGCTTCCATGCTGCCAAGAATCTTCCCGGCTTTCCCGGGTCGTCCGGAATTTGATATCTTTGCGACGATGGATCCGGCCAAGGAAGTCGGCGGTGACTTCTATGATTTCTTCATGCTCGATGATCATCGTATCGGTCTTGTCATGGCTGACGTTTCAGGTAAAGGTGTACCGGCTGCCCTGTTCATGGTCATTTCCAAGACCATGATCAAGAACAGAGCTCAGGTTTCCGATTCACCGGCTGAGATTCTCGGTTATGTCAATGACCAGCTCTGTGAAGGAAATGATGCAGAAATGTTTGTTACTGTCTGGATGGCGATCCTTGATATCAATACCGGCAAGGGTGTGGCAGCCAATGCCGGTCATGAACATCCGGTCATCAGAAGAAAAGACGGGGAGTATGAACTGGTTGTCTACCGTCACTCACCGGCTGTTGCGACGATGGAAGGCATGCGTTTCCGTGAACACGAATTTGAACTCAACCCAGGCGATCGTCTCTTCGTTTACACCGATGGTGTACCTGAGGCGATAAATGAGAAGAAGGAATTCTACGGTACTGACCGTCTGCTCGATGTCCTGAATGCCGATCAGGATGCGACTATTCATGAACTTCTCGTTGAAGTACGTGAGGATATCAGCAAGTTTGCCGGTAAGGCTGAACAGTTTGATGATATTACGATGATGGCTTTCGATTTCCGTGGTCCGCAGCCTGAAAAGAAAGACTGATAATTCAAAATAAATAATCATTTACAGAAAACTCTCGACTGTAAAGACAGCTGCGAGTTTTTATAAACGCATAGAATTATTTGGTTTTTATGGGTATAATGTGTTTTATAGAGGGGGATATTCTATTATATGTTTGACAGAAAATTATTAAAAGAAAAAGGTAAAGCTGCTTTTAAAGCAAATTACTGGATGGCAGTTGTTGCTTCTTTGATCCTGAAAGCTGCCGCCGGCGGTACAGCCGCTACTTCCGGTTCAACAACCATTAACAGTGCTACTGATGCTACAGAAGCTCAGAACAGTAAGGAACTGTTCATTCAGCTCAAGCAGGATCCAAAACTGCTGACAATCATCATCAGCGTTATCGCGGTTGTTGTCATTATCGTGGCTGTTATTCAGCTGCTTATCGATTCATTCCTGATCAATCCGATCGAGATGGGCAGCAAGTCTTTCTTCTTAAAGAATGCTGATGATCCTAACACATCATTTGATGAGGTCAAGACCGGTTTCGTGCCTTCTTATAAGAGAAATGTCAAGGCGCTGTTCTTAAGGGATATCAAAGTCGCTTTATGGTCACTGCTGCTGATCGTTCCGGGTGTCATGAAGAGCTATGCCTATGCGCAAGTCCCATACATCCTGGCGGAAAATCCGGATATGGAACCTAAAGAAGCTTTAGACAGATCTGAATCAATGATGATCGGCCACCGCATGGAACTGTTCAAATTGAGACTTTCCTTCATTGGCTGGGATCTGTTAGCTGTCCTCACCCTTGGTATTCTTGATGTATTCTATGTAGGTCCATATTCCAAGGCTACTGAGGCTGAATTCTACAAAGCATTAAAAGAAAACGCATAATCAAAACGAAAAAATATGCAGAAAAATACGGATTTAGTTCCGTATTTTTTGTTTTCAGACAGGTTAAGGAAGAACTGATTCCTGCGTTATAATTAAAGAAATAAATGCAGATATAATTCATCAAGGAGTATGCTATGAAAGTATTCATGATAGGTGGAACCGGTCTGCTTGGCGCTCAGGCAGCGAAGGAGCTGATTGAAAGAGGACATGAGGTCTCCAGTATTGCCTTGCCGCCATTGCCGCAGGGTGCCGTACTTCCCAAACAGCTGAAGATCAACTATGGCAATTATCTGGAAATGAGTGATGAACAGCTGAAAGGATATCTTGAAGGCTGTGATGGCTTTATCTTTGCCGCCGGGGTTGATGAAAGAGTTGAAGGTCCTGCTCCGATCTATGATCTGTATAAGAAATACAATATCGATCCCGTAAAGCGTCTTTTGGGATTATGCAAAGAATGCGGGGTCAGCCATGCCGTGATCCTGGGCTCTTATTTTGTCCATGCGGATCGGATCTGGCCTGATAAGAATCTTTCAAAGTATCATCCCTATATCAGAAGCCGGATCGATCAGGAAAATACTGCTCTGGCTTTTGTCAAAGACGGTCTGGATGTTGCGATCCTGGAGCTTCCTTATATCTTTGGCAGTCAGCCGGGAAGAAAACCGGTCTGGGTCTTTCTGGTTAAAAACGTCATGATGATGAAAAGTGTGACTATGTATCCGGGCGGCGGTTCGACGATGGTGACAGTCAAGCAGGTCGGACAGGCCATTGCCGGAGCTTTAGAGAGAAATAAAGGCGGCAGCAGCTATCCGATCGGTTTCTATAATCTGACCTGGAAAGAACTTCTGACGATCATCCATAAATATCTTGGCGTTCCTGATAAGAAGATCATCACGATTCCCAAGTGGATGTTTGCCCTGACGGGTTTCTTTATCATGCTGCAGAATAAGTTCAAAGGTATTCAAAGCGGTCTTGATATGGTAAAGCTGGCTGATATCATGTGCTCCGAGCTGTTTATCGACAGATCAGAAGGCTCTGATTCACTCGGCGTAGAAGAAGATGATATTGAAGCGGCAATCGGTGATTCAGTGCTTTTGTGCAAAGACATCATTGAAAAAGGAACAGAAACGCTGGGGATGAGGGGAGAATAGCAGAATGTCTCTACCTACAGTGTTTATGACCGGAGCCGGCGGCAATATGGGCTTTGAAAGCTTCAAGGCCATGGCTGATGATATCGGCAATAAATATGATCTCAGCGTGCTGCTGCGTGACAGTGATAAAAATCATAAACTGTTTGAACCATATAAAAACAGGAAAGGCTTATACATAAGATATGGTGATCTTTTGAATAAGGAAGATGTTGCTGAATGCATTCAAAGAAGCGACATGTGCCTGCATATCGCCGCTTATGTCTCGCCCTTCGCTGATTATTATCCTAAAAAAGCCATGCGGAATAATTATGGTTCCACAAAGAATCTGATCGATGCCATCGTTGAGCAGGATAAGGCAGAGCACTATAAATTTGTATATATAGGAACAGTCGCCGAGACCGGTGATCGCATGCCGCCGATCCACTGGGGCCGAGTCGGGGATCCGATCAAGCCCAGTATGTTTGACTATTATGCCGTATCCAAGATCGCTGCGGAACGTTATGTGATCGAAAGCGGTCTTAAATACTGGGTCAGTTTAAGACAGACCGGCATTATCGGTCCGCATATGGCTAAGATCAGAGATGCGATCCAGTTTCATAACTGCCTTGATAATGTGCTGGAATACTGTTCAGACCGTGACAGCGGCAGAGCCATGGCTCATTTGTGCCGCTATGATGCTGAAGGACAGCTGCCGGAAGCGTTCTGGGGACATATCTATAATATCGGGGGCGGAAAGTCATGCCGCATTGATACCTATTCAATGTATAAGATCCTGTATAAGAAATTGGGGATCGAGAATGCGGACTATGTGATCGAACCGAAGGTCAATGCGACAAGAAACTTCCATGGTCAGTATTATCTGGATTCTGATAAGCTCGAGAATTATCTGCATTTCCGCTCTGACAGTATGGAATACTTCTATGATGCCTATCTGAAAGAAGTCGGTCCTGTGCGTTTTTTTGCCAGGCTGATATGCAGGTTGCCGGGTGGCCAGAAACTCATGGGAGAAATCATAAAAAGTACCTTTAACAGGCTTATAGATTCTGAGCATGGCACCAGACGTTTCATTAAAGAAAACATGGAAGATCACATCGATGCCTATTGGGGAAGCAGGAAAAACTATGAGGCCTTGCCTGATAAAGCGAGCGAAATGGATCACTTCACAGACTGGGATAAAGTTGTTCATATCGATCACGGCTATGATGAAGATAAGCCGGAAAGTGAACTTGATATTGATGATATGAAAAAGGCTGCCCGCTTCAGAGGCGGAGAATGTTTAAGTGATAAAATGAATACAGGCGACTGGAACAGCAAGCTGGAATTCAGCTGTGCTTTCGGTCACAGGTTCAAAGCCAGCCCCAGACTGATTTTAGAGGGCGGCCACTGGTGTCCGGAATGCGAAGCAAAGAGCTGGAACTATGGCCGAAGAGCCAAAGTCGATCCTTTCTTTGCCCAGGTCTGGAATCCGCTGCATGATGAAAATGAACTGCGGGAATATCCAAAATTGGTAAATGAAAGGGATATCTGATATAAAAATAGGTGAATATTCAACAAATTCTGGATACTTTGATTGCCTTTTGGTTCTAAAGTGCGTATAAATATGCGAAGGAGGTAAAGATAGCGGGGAAAACACTATATAATGTATATATGGTAAGCTAATAAAGAAGGTTTATGGAAATAAACAGATATTAGCTGCTTTATTCGAAGCTGTTGGAGCAAAATAAGATGGAAAAAAAGCTAAGCAGACTCTTTGATTATCAGCGTTTTGCCAGGAATGCGAATCTGCAGAAGATCGTCGACGATACGCAAAGAAGATTTGATGAAGTCGCGATTCTTTTGGAAGATGAACATCTGTCCTTTGCGGCAGGTGGACGTGATATCGCCAGAGAATTAAACAATGACGATAAGCATGACGAGATTCTGAAGATCGACGAAAACAAAAAGGATTCTATTATATGAAGATAACCATGTCTCCTGATGAAATCTATACAGAATACAGAGACAAGGTTTTTTCATATACTCGCAGCAAGGTCCAGAACTATCAGGATGCGGAAGATCTTTGCGAAGATGTTTTCGTCAAGGTTTTTCAGAAGCTTGATAAATATGATGAATCCAAATCAGCCATATCAACCTGGATCTATAACATTACCAAAAATACCGTCATAGATTATTATCGTTCACACAAATATAATCTTGAACTGCTGGATAACTATGACTATGTCGATGAACCGGAAGAAGAGATTTCCGAGGAATCGCTGGAATTCCTGGCCAAGGCCTTGAATGAACTGTCAACAGATCTTAAAGACATCATCGTCTTGAGATATTATGAAGGACTGACTTTGAAGGAAGTGAGCGAAAGAATGGGGATATCGTATGGTATCGTCAAACTGAAACACAAGGAAGCTCTGTTCCTGCTGAAGCTGAAACTCAAGGATTTAGTATAATAAGCCGGTTCTGTTAAAGGAAACTATCTGATGATCACTGCACATATCAGCACCCGGAACGATGGGTGTTGATTGTCGTAGGATAATCGGATTAAAAACTTATAGAATAATGGAGGTTGTAATGAAAAAACTGCTAATCTTACTTGTTGGAATGATGATGCTCTGCAGCTGCGGAGGCAAAGCCAACAAGGTGGTCGCTCAGGAATTTGTCGGCCACAACGTTCAGGATGTCTACGCCTGGTGTGCAGAACTTGACGATGATCATTCATGTTCGATCGCTTATGAAAACAGTGATGAATATGAAAAGGATATCGTCATCGATCAGTCAGTTCAGGCCGGCAAGAAATTCGAAGGCGAGATCCATTTCAATGTTTCTAACGGAAACATGAATGAAATAGCTCTTCCTTATATCACTCCTGAATTATCAATGTCAGATATTGAAATCTGGAAAGAGACTTCAGGTCTTAAGACTCTGAATTATGCCTATGAGACTTCAGAAACAGTTGACAAGAACCACGTCATCAGATTCGATCCTAACGTTCATATCACCAAGGATACTCCGGTTACTGTCTATATCTCTTCAGGCAAGGCTGAACCGGTTAACACTGATATCGAAGTCAAATATGGTGATTATCTGAATATCACAGTTTCTGAATTTGAAAGCAAGGCCAGAGCTTTAGGCCTTACGCCAAATCATCAGGAATCAAGAGATAAATATGATCCTAATGTCAAGATCGGCAACATCGTATGGCATGGCTCAGGTATCTATGTCAAAGACGAAGTCTTCAACTATGGTATCTGCATCAACGCAATCGTCGTCTCTCCGGGTCAGTATGTCGGCAAGAGCGAATCTGAGTTCATCAAGATCGCTCAGGGTCTGAAACTCAATCCGACACACATCAATGGCCGTGATGCCTACTCTGCAAAGGTCGATAAAGGCTATATCGTTACCCATGGCAATGGCACTTATGTCGAAGGCGAAGAATTCAAATATGGTATCTCCTATGGTCCGGCTATCGTTCAGCAGGGTTATGAAGGCAGCAGCGAATCTGCATTCACTGACTATCTGAGCATGCTGGAACTCACAGGCGACCGCAAGACTATGTATTCCAATACCGTACCGGCTGGTCGAATCATTTCCTACAACTATGGTAAGTATTCATCAGGCGACTGCGTTACATATTACGTTTCTTTAGGTCAGGAACAGGTCTATGTTGATGTACCTGATTTCTCCGGCAGAAGTGAAGGTGAACTGCTGAACTTCATAACCAGCAATGGTCTTCTGGTTGGTTCAAGATATGAAGATTCTTCTCTGATCGCCAGAGGCAATATCGTCTCTAACGATACCGGCAGAATGAAAGCCGGTGACTACGTATCATACACCGTTTCGACTGGTCCGGCTGTTCAGGAAACAGCGATCATCGAAGCATTCGGAACTGTTCAGGCATCAGTATCACATGAAGGTGACTACGAACACGCAGCATATGATATGCACAGATATCTGTTCGGCCGCGGCTTCATGAACTATGATATCGTTCCGGTTACCCTGTTCGGCGGTGAACCTGGTACGCTGGTATCGATCACGATCGATGGTGAAAGACTGGGCGATTATCCGGTGAATGCAGCACTCAATTCCTACATCCGCTGCGAGATCGTTCAATAATAACTGATCACACGATACTAACTGAAAAGGCATGATCACAACGGTCATGCCTTTTATGTTGGTTAAATTATTGTTGATCCTTAAGCTTTCAGATCTTTTGGCAGTATGCCTTCCTTTATCTCGAGCGTATAAGTAATGCCTAATTCTTCAGCCCATCTGATGTACTGTTCAACCTGTTTATCGTCTAGCATATCTGAAGAGATCAGACCTTTCTGATCGATCATATCATTGACAAAAAGCTTGGTGTATAAGAAGGCACCCTGACCTGTCAGATACATCTCACCGGTCATTTTTGCCTTTTCATAGGATTCGATAAGACCAGGGGAAGAAAGGTGCAGTTCAACCATCACATCTTTGCCATCTTTCTTGCCATAGGCTTCTATGACAAAGGCGCCGCCATCAGAAACGATCCCTTCATCAATGATCGCTTTGATCTCTTCCGGTTCTTTAGGTGCCATAGGCATATGTTTAAGAATCAGTTCATGCGGTACGATTTTGACTCCGTTGATCTCTTCTTCTTCATAGCTGAGCAAACCGGCTCTGTAAAGCGGTTCGGAAAACCTGATGCCGACTCCGCCGTATTTGAAATAGGCGTTCCTGCAGCCTTTGAAATACTTATCACTGTTGAAGGCGACATAGACCGGTTCATCATGCGCATGTTCACAAAGCATGACGGGATGCATATCATATTCCGGCCAGCTGCGATAGATCTTGCGGCTGAATGGCTTGGTGCGGATGATCTTGCCATCTTCAAGGGCGAAAGCGTCTTCCTGCATATCGGCTAAAGCGACATCAGCACTCCACCAGAAGGGCAGAAAACGTTTGGCTTCCACACCTTCATAGACCATCATGTTGAGCGTATCGCATTCATCGAGTTCGTTGACGCATTTCCTCGCCATAACGCACATGACCCCTGGTGCTGAACCGGTGCCGATGATCGCGGTCGTATTGTTTTGCGCAAATCTCTTGCCATAGCTGTCGTACATATATCTGATGCCGGCAATCCAGCGCTCATAGCGCTTTACATCCATGACCTCGGGAATGTTTTCACAGGCAGAGAGGTCCTGATAGCAGCAGCCCAGATCCATTGCTGCCTTAAGCATGTTGGGACCGTAGCGCAA
>JAEEGF010082670.1_pt1 | contig 12962 bp, 13 predicted proteins | sample 9134171 | NCBI WGS metagenome assembly JAEEGF01 (sample SAMN16246542, study PRJNA631951) | gut metagenome | biome: gut microbiome; feature: rumen; material: AP-attached | host: Bos | place: Iran: Karaj | collected 2018-10 | reverse complement strand
GTATCACTCTCAGCTTTGCTCCGCTTGCGCTATAGACATAGTTGATGGTGCTGGTGATGCTGCCCTTGACCATCGTTATCCTGCTCGGCAGGTTCAGGTGGTTGTACTGAATCTGCGTGATGCACTTGTTCGATCCTGTACTTGCGGATATGCTGCTTCCACAGACCAGCTGGGCCGATAGCGTCAGGATGAAGCTCAGTGTGATGGCGGTTGATATGAGTCGGCATATCGTGTTCATTCAATGAATATATTTATTCGGGTTCATCTTTTTAACAGTGTAAAGGTACATTTTTTTTGTTAAATATGCAATAGTTCAATTGTTATAAAATGTTATATTTTAGATAATTATATATTATTCAGTGAACTCTAATTAGGTAATCGTTATACCGAACTGGCATTAATTGTTATTGTCATTACATGGATTTATTTGTTTTCTCAGTTGCCAATATCCATTTACCGACATCTATCCCTTGTTCGATTTTATTCCATTTTTCTTTTTCATAAATATAGTCAATAGAAAATGGCTCTCCATTTTTTTGTAAAATATTCAATTCTTTAACAGATCTCAAAACAATTCCTTCGATTATTTCTTTTTTTGCTTTTTCAGAAACATCTTCATTTATTTGACAGAAAAACAAGGTGTTTCCATTCCGATAAGCATAGGCAAATAACTTATCTTTTAAAACTATTGGAGATGCTGGTGTAGCCCACATCGTTAATCGCGTATAGCCTTCCCATTCATAAAAAACAAATGTATAATTCATTTGTGTGGATAGGACGCTGAATAAATTAAAATCTTCGTAACTATACGGATCAATAGCCAGCATTTCTGATGAATAACCATGACAATAGTCCAAGATCAACTTGTCAACTAGTAATTCTCCTGAATCATTCTTTTTAGAATCAGCAATTATTGAGCATCCAGCCAGAATAAAAGCAAAAATCCACAATAATACAGAATTAAACCTCATAGTCCTAAAAATTTAGTTGAAAACCCTTAAACACGTTGATTTTTCTTTTATCTACTATTTTGGATCCTGAATATCGAATAACTGTTTGTGTTTTGGGAGCATAAATATATTCCCTTATCTTTGAATTTGAATTCTCGATATCCATTTTCCCCGGTTCCGGATTGATATCGTTTGGATGGTCATGAGCTTTATATATACGGCCCTCTTTATCGTATCCAAAATCTATCACATCTTTTGCTTGTTCTGTTCCAAGTATAAAAAATCCATCGTCAAAACTAGACAAATGCCATTCTACATCCGAATGATTGCTCATAAAAAAGAATATTTCAGGTGCTTGTTCTGACTTGGTTTCTGACTTATGTGCATTATAATAAGCACCATATAAAATATTACCATGCCCATTTTTAACATCCTTCATTTCCTTTACTGTATAAGTATTTGACATCTCATTTTCTTTAACAACCAAATTATCCATAAATTCTTTATCATCAATTGTAATACTTTCGATTCTTTTATTTTGTGAATTATAACCTATAAGGAGATTTTCTTCACAATGACGAACATTGAAAACAAATCCTTTATCATTAACATAATACCAATCCATTCCATCATAATCCCCCAAATTCACTGGATCTCCCCCGCAATAGGCATATGGACTGATACCATAGTTCTTCTCTGCATCATTGTTCCATTGCTCCTCTTTCACAGCTTCGCTAAGCCATGACACGACGGACAGGCTTTGTCGATGCTTTTTACTATGTCGTATAGTAGGCGAGTTCATAGTATTTCGCTGCAAATATATGTATTATTTTTGTTTCTTCAATCTTTTTGGCCTGTTTTTTTCATTATTTTCGCGTCAAAAGTGCAAATCGTCTTCGCGAAATCGATTTCCAAATCAGTTCGTCTCCGTGTTTGCCAAATGGATCAAGGCTGCCAGACAAATTGCTCAACAGGAATCGAAAATTTAATTTTAAATTTTAAATTTTTAAATAAGTGACAACATCGCCAAAACCAATGTCCATTGTCAATATCTGAGCAATGCTGTCCATTTTTACAGGAATACTTAAGCGTACACCATAATAATCCTTGAACTCGGTAATGTTTTTTGTTGTGATGTGATCGGTGTCAAAGGTAATGCCGTCCTCTTCGAATGGTACAGGGCATATTTCCCTAAAAGCAGCAGCGATAGTTTTCCCCTCATTGCTGATGTTGTTGCCAAGAAAGTCAATATCCAATGTCGGACGAGCAGCAAACCTCTCATAAGCATACATTAGAGCACCACCTTTAAGATAGAAGTTGCTTCGGTATCTTGTCTGAGACATTCTGTAAAGCAGACGTTCTTGAAAATAACGAGTGAGGATTGTCTGATGGAAGACATTCTCTTCTTTGGAAATGTTCAATAGTTTGCTTCTAATGGACTTCCCGTAATACTTTGTCTTTTCGTTACTCATAGTTTCACCTGCAGATATTGTTCGAGGATAGTGCCCACACGAAGCAGTCGTGCATAGTCCATCAACTTGCTCAGATTCCTGTCTGGGCGTTCCAAATAATTGCCGATGACTTCGAAGCAGACATCTATGCCTACCTTATTGCGAAACTTCACGGCATCGCAAACGCATCGTTCTACGTCGTAGAGCTTAATTCTGAATCCATCAATCTCCATACTTGTTACACCGATTTCGAGTATAGACTCAGTAAAATGATGCAACTCAAGTTTGGGGAAGGATGGAACAGTTACCTTTCTGTCGCGTTTAATAGCGACATGGAAAGCTTGCGGCATGGAGGTCGTGAGCTGATGAATATTCCATGCTGACCATAGGCAAAGAATACCATCAGGTACAATGGCATTGATGTCTATCATGTTCCCACTGAGCTGGTCGATATTAGCATATATCCACGACGCACCTGAATGAGTTCGCCACGGCGAACACTTTCAAGCATCTTGTAATAGGCCGTCCTGCCTTGCTTCTTGACATTGGCTGAGGACAGATATGAATTCGGTTCTTTCATATTCAACTTATGAAAATCGGTACAAAATTACCACAAATATTTTTAATTGTGGTGCATTTGTACAATAAAAAATGTTTTGAAGGTCTCTTTCTATTCTCATAAAAACACAAAATAGTGTCGATTTGTGTATGGGTTATACACTTTTCGCTATTTTTTGGTGCAAACATATGCACTATTTCGAACATATCCAAATTTTTCGCGTCAAAAGTGCAAATCGTCTTCGCGAAATCGATTCCTAGATCTGTTGAAGAGAAAGGATTAACCAATATGTGCTTCGGTATTTAATGGTCAAGTTATATTATGACAAGACACTTATATCGATGGAGTGATAATTATTCGCCATGTTCCATCTTTCTCAACTCGCTGTATAAAACCTTTAGTGGTCAATTGCTTCAACTGCTTATTTATTGCTGCGACGTTGATGCCCACTTCATCAGACAGTTTTTGGATGGTAATGTCTGGAACAGCATACATAAGGTTGAGAATCTTGCTCGTTGAATTACTACGGAAAATCACACGTTCTCCATCAAACCACCATACATTATCGCCTCTTTCGGTAAGGAAACGAATGTTATAAGTTACTTCCTCTACAAACAGTTTGGTAAAATAGGTCAGGAACTGCTGTATATCCCTCTTTGAGGCATGAGCGCCCAATGAAGGGGAAGCTCCAACTGTGAGGTCTGTTTTATGTAAGGCCTCCAAGTAGTCATTCTTCTTGCGACTGCGCACTACAATCATTGGATATCCGTGACGAGAGAGAATGTAGTTGGCCATCAAACGGGCAATACGTCCGTTGCCATCCTCGAAAGGATGAATACGGATGTAGCGATAATGGAATATGGCGGCAAGCTCTACGGGTGTGTACTTGCCTGATTGCTCTGCTTCGTTATACCAATCCACAAGGTCTGTCATCAAGGCAGGAGTCTCTTCAGGTGACGCGTATTCAAAACGATCGCCATAGCGTGTGATAACGCTATTGGGACGAGTCTTGTACTGTCCGGCATGAATCACGTAACTTGTAGTCTGACCTCCTGGCAGATTACGATAGACGGTATAGTCCTCACGAAGCAAAGTCTTATGGAGAATACGAATAAAATTCTGAGTAAGAGGCACATTCTTTAGGCAGGCCTCTTCTTTCATCATCTTCAGACCCACATTGCTTGCAGTCATCTCCTGAACGTCTTTTGCTTCTGCCTCACCCACAATCTTTCCGAAGAGCAGGAGTATCTCCGTCTGGCCGTATGTCAGCGTGTTGCCTTCAATATGATTGCTATTGTAGTTAAAATCAATGGTAAAGCGACGGCTAAGCAACTCCTGTTCTCTGTCAGAAAGGGGTTGTAGAGCTCTCCAACGTGCCATTATGTCTTGTACCTTATCCATAGCAATAGTTAATTTGCAAGATTTTACGGCCAAAGGTATATAACATCTACCTTTTAACGCATTTTTTTGCAATATTTGTCGTTTATTTGTGGTGCAAAGATAAGGGATTTATTCGAGACTACCAAAACTTTTTCCATTTTTCTTTATATTTAGCACCAAAGGCGCAGCCTCACACGATGCCGCGCCTTCGGTTTCAGCGGATAGAGCGAGAAAGGAGTGATTCTTCTTTGCTTCGATGCAGAGATCGATCAAGTAATTTCAGAGTAATACCCTAAACTATTTATTTTTCATTTTAAGAGGGAAAAAGCATTCTACAATATAAATAGGTATAAAGGTTATAATATATTCTCTAAAGATAATAGTTAATAAAAATAAAATAAGTATAGATAATTCAATCATTCCAATTCTTAGAGAAAAGGCACGTAAACAAATGTATATTAAAGTTGAAATTAGCAAATATAAAGTACTGATCAGAAACATAAAAATAATCGCATAGTGTACAGGAAATTGCCATCCATCAAAACAGAATATCAAAATAGGAATAATGATATCCAATATATATGCCAATAGGAATCTTCGTAATATTGTTTTCATAAGACTATAATATAGTTTTATTTCAAAGAGCTTATACCACCCTCACCCCAATTCTTTATTCGGAAAGAACAAGACGGAACCCGACATCATCGCTACCTTCATCATCGTAATGACGATAGGAAATACGGCAATGTCTATCGTTTTCTCGCCAATATCCTCCACGAGCTACATGGTTAAATCCGCTGTCGGGGCCTTTCGGATTCTTTCCTGGAGAAACAGTGTAGTAATCATATTTATACCAATCGCTGCACCATTCCTCGACATTTCCGCTCATATCATATAATCCCAATTCATTAGGTTGTTTTAAAGCCACCTCATGAGGACAATAATCGGATTGATCATCATCCTTGTATGGACAATTCTTCTCGTACCAGGCGACTTCTTCCAACGTATTGCTGCCGGCATACATGTACCCCTTGCTCTTTTTGCCACCTCGGGCAGCGTATTCCCATTCCGCTTCGGTAGGGAGACGAAAATCCTTGCCCGTTAGCGCATTCAATTTCTTAAGGAATTCCTGACAGTCATCCCAGCTGACCCATACGACAGGGTGTTGTGGACCCTTACCCATCTCCATCACTTCCTCCCACAATGCAACCTTCGGAGGGTCGATGCCCATCACTGCCTTCCACAATGCCTGCGTCACTTCAGTCTCGCCTATACTGAACGACGATAATGTCACTTGATGGGCTGGCTTCTCATCAATAACCGAATACCATATTTGTTCGCTCGTAGCACCCATCGTGAATGTGCCGCCTTCAACATGCACCATAGTGAATTGGACACCTTGCACGGTGAAGGTGGTCTTTGGATCGGGTATTGCAGAACTGTGTTGAATATCACTTTTGCAACCAACGGCCAAGCAAAGAAGAAACAGCAACAGATGTATGGTAAAGATTATTCTTTTCATTTGTCCTAAAAACTTTTTGCAAAATCATCGTAATCAAGTTGGTGATAATAGCCGGAATCGACAAGGCAGAAATCATGGTTTTTGCCTAACCGATATACGCATACGAATATGTTAAAATCCAAAGACTGCAAATAAAGATCTTCTATCAGTTTCTGAACTACTTCATTTGCATCTTTGAACATCAAGCCTTTGAGATATGGTTTTATGCAACCCTTACCCTCTTTCTCCACTGAGTCATATACACCCAATTCATCACGGCCATATTTGCAATAACCTAATATGTCAGCACGAAGATCAGAGGTTTCTCCCCAATATAAATAGAGATAGAATGGATTTCCAGCCATAGCGACAAAGACATTGTCACCTCGTTGGAAAAAACACATATTGATGAACAAGGAATCTTTATCGCTTCTTTCACCCCAGTGTTCATGATAGCGGAGGTGATAGTCATCAACGAGACTGGCCAAGTCAGCAGATGGGTTATTATCCTGTTTTCGGCAGCTATGTGATGTAAGTATTATGATGAATCCAATGATAAACAATAATGGATTATTGATAAAGAATCTATTTTTCATAATCTATTATTAAACTGAATGGGTGCTTTTTGAATTGGTTTTTCATCACTTTCGAGGCGATGAAAAATAAGGTTCCATTGCCCCTCTTTTACAGCTTCGCTGAGCCATGACACGACGGACTGGCTTTGTCGATGCTTTTTACTATGTCGGATGGCAGGCGAGTTCATAGTATTTCGCTGCAAATATATGTATTATTTTTGTTTGTTCAATCTTTTTGGCCTGTTTTTTTCATTATTTTCTCGTCAAAAGTGCAAATCGTCTTCGCGAAATCGATTTCCAAATCAGTGGAGGAGTACACTCCGCCTGTGATCTTGCCAGCCAATGACATAATTCTTTTGGACCTTTTTGTCTTAGTTAATAGAAAATTGCTATAATCATTGATAATCAGAGTTTTGTATATAAGTTGCATGGTTCAGGAGGCTTTCCCCGTTTTAGGGCAAGCCTTGTAAATCAGCGGATTAAGGAGTCAGTTTAATTGCCCTGTTTTAGGGCAATTCCTGAATTCCAGCGACTTGTAGTCCTCTTGATGATTTGACGTTTGAAAAATTTGAATAAAGGCGACAGTAGGGGAAACAAATGCGTTTGAAAAATCAAATCCGGCAGGCTTATTCCGTTTTGGAATAAGCTTTGATATCAGCCTTTCAGGCTTAGGCTTGGACGAACAGAATTTTATCCCCAAAAGGTAGGTCAGGCAAAATTTTTAAGGATTTTTTGTGAAACGATTTTCGAGGGGATTGAATGAATGCCCTGAAGGGGTGCTGGGTGGCTGAGAGTCAGCAGCGGAAAGCTCGCTTTCAGATGATGAGTCTGAGGCAGACAGCAGAGGCGCCATCGGGCGACTCCATTCAAGCCCCTCCATTTTTCATCTTTAAAAAAATAATTCGTGGCTAGTGTGATAATTCGTGTTATAAAAAGAAGGTGAAAATGGCAGGAGACTGCGGGCTCAATGCCCTGTCTCTACTGCCGGAAAATGTGCTGCCTCAATGGCAGCAGAAAATTTGCACTTCGTGCAGAAAATATTGGCTTGTCGGTATTATAATATACTTTGGGGCCGGATGGATTTTCCGCACGAAGTGCGATTTTCTGCAGGTATTGGACCTGCTCATTTTCTTGCAGAAACAACCAGGCCATTGGGCCGAGGTTGTCTGCATTTTCACCTTCTTTTATATCCCATATTTGTTTGCCAAATGGCAATGGGAACTGCGATGCGACAACATTGAAAGTAGGGTGAAAATGGTAGCAGCACTGGCATCAATTGCATTGCGTCCTAAAACAACATCGAAGGAGGGAGGGCATAATTCATGTCAAAACAGCTATCGTCAATCACAAAAACAGCAAACTGAAAGGCTGAAAAGGCCACTGGCTGGGGTTGTCAGACACCGTTTTCGAAGCGATCCGACCTATTCAAGTCGGTTTTTCAGACCTATTTTCTGAGCAAAATGGGAGCAATTTTGGGACTCATTTCTTGTCCTTGATTGAATAAATAGGGTAATTAATTAAATTTCTCTATTTTTGGAAATGCTAACGACAAAATACTAAAATCCTTTTATCTCAATGTTTTATAAATAATTTTCAACACAATTGCCATTGTTTTATTTAATTATTTAAAATTTAAAATTTAATTTTGTGTTTGGGGGATAATTATTTTTAAGGGGGAGGTAGTTTTAAAGTATAAATTTTTAAATATAAAATATAATATATTTATTTTTATATAAAATATCGCGCGCAATAGCAAAGTGGTGAATTAAATTTTAAATTTTAAATTTTTAAATTTTTCTCGTTAAGACGCTTCTCTCGGACGTGACCGAAGGAAACAAGTCTGACTTGGGTTGATTAGCTGTTTTTCAGATAGGATAGTCGCATTCGGAAGCCTCCTCCCTAAAATATTGGCGATTTTTGAGGAGTAATTGACAACGCGTTGTCAAAAAAATTGTTAAATTCGCACCCAAAAGCCCCTTTTTTGGCGAATATGCCACGGAATTGCTTAACTTTGCACTGCGTTCTTTGAAATGCTGAATCGAACACTTGGCAGCGACAGGCTTAGATAGACTTACATTTGCATTCCGATGGCCAGCAGAATGCTTACTTTGGTGGCGCAAACATCCCGATGGCTGCAGGAATGAATTGCGAGTCGCGGGGTAGCGCATCGCCTCGGCCAGCGGAGTGGGTGCATCGATGGTAGCGGGCATTCTCACGACTCGGAACGTGCTTGGGTGATGGGGGCACCTATGGCACGGCCTAAGGAGTGAATATTTCGGCAAGCATGCCCTTCATTTGGCGGGGAAAATGAACGGGATGCTGCGAGATGGGGCACGTTATCGGCATGGATGATGATGGACGAGAATGCAGCCTTGTATCCTCACGGCCGAGAGCGAACAAGGTATCATTCCGCACAAGCATCGCGCGGGCCGAGAGCATGAAGAAAGCCATCGTGAAGAGCATCGCGATGGCTGACAAGCTGATGTCGAGCATTTCAAGCAGTTCTTTGCGAGAAAATTGAATTAAGTAACTATTCAGAATTAACTATACTTATTTTTCTTTAAACACGAATTATCGCGAATTATCATTAATTTTTCAGTATGTGTGTCTATTGACCTACTTTGCAAACTAATAATTCATGTAAATTCATGATAATTCGTGTTAAGAAAAAGACACATATAATTATCGTTAATTTTGGTTACATACTTATTTAAAAATTTAAAATTTAAATTTAATTTCCCTATTCGTAGATCGAGGTGGCATCCGGACGTCTCACTTCGACACGACGCTTGAAGAGCGAGCGAAGCTGGGCGGGAGTCAGCGAAGGACGAGGGGCGAACGACGAAGAAGCGGCGTAGGTGCGGAGGCTGTAGAGCATCTGCTGGAGTTCGGGACTGTCGGCACCCTTCGAGAGCAGGTCGATGGACGAGAAGAGCAGGCGCCCCTCTCCCACCCGGGCTTCGAACACCGTGCAGAGACGGCGGTTGTGCATGAAGTTATCGACACTCTCGACAATGGGTGTAACAGACTGCTGCAGCGAATCGATGTCGAGCACCGTGCTGCGCTTGGCGAGCCGCCACCACTGCCAGCTGCCGAAACTTTCGGTGGGGAACTGTGCCAGGGCAGGATGCGCAGGATTGCAGAGCAAGCCCATCGTACCTGCCTGCTTGGGGAAGTGGACGGGACTCCAGAACACCGGCACAAACTTGCCTTCCAGCCCTTCGAGCGAACCCAATTTCGGCGAAAGGATGACCGTGCCACCTCGGGCCAGGACGGCTTCGGCCTCCCTCAGATAGGCAGTGATGCACACATCGTCCTTCACCTCGGGCACATCGGGATAAACCCACAGGGGCCACTCGTTGCACCACTCGCTTTCGCTCACAGCCAGACGCAGGGTGAGCCGACTGGCAGCCCGAATGTCGGAAAGATTCAGACACAGGCTGTCGATGCGCGTAACGTCGCCATTGGCCACCTCAGCCATCGCCTTCGAGCCCTGCTGCAGCATGTTGCCATCGGCCCCGAGCAGCGACCAGTGCAGCTCGCGACCCACCAGCGCCTGTCCGGAATAGTTGGCCAACTGCAGATCGACGAGCAGGGGTTCGCTGGTGCGATAGACCGCCTTGTCGAAATTGGCAAGCGGAACAACGGGCGCACAGAAATGACGGAACCACGACGGCTCGACCACATGCTTCGACTCCCAGAACGCATTGACCAGCCCCACGAGTGCAGTGCCCTGCCCGGGGAAGTCCTGCAGGCCGAGCAGCTGGTAGCCCGAAATGCCGCGTGTCTTCAAGGCACGTTCGATCTCCTCCTTATAGAGCAGCGCAGCCAGATGGCCCGATGCCTGGAGCCAGTCCTCGGCACGGTCGAGCAGGCCTTTCTGCTCGAGGTCGGCACGAACAGCCTTCAGGTTGAGCGGATCGAGCGAACCCGTATAGCGGTCGATTTCCTTGACGTCGGGATAGACCGCATACTGCCCGATCTCGTGGGTAATGATGGGCACCGCGATGTCCTCGGTCGAGGCATTGTAATTCCGGTTGAAGGCAGGCGGTTCGGCATCGAAGACACCCTGTCCGCGCACCCATCCGCGGTCGGTCCATTGGGTGACGAAGTACTGGTCCTCGGGTTCGGGCTGACGGCCATGACCGGGCTCGAAGGTGAACGAGGTGGTGGTGTAGAGACGACGCGGATCGCGCATCTTCATGTCGGAAACGAAGGCATTGAGGAAGTCGAAGTCGTACTGCAGCTCGTTGCCCACGCTGAGCAGGCAGAACGAGGGATGGTTGCCGTAGTTGCGGACGATGTTCTCGTATTCGTGGCGCAGGAAGTCACAGACCGTGCTGTCGCTGCCCAGGTTGGTGGCCCAGATGGGGAGTTCCACACCGAGATAGAAGCCCATCTCGTCGGCCACCTCGAAGGCGGCATCGGGCGGACACCACGAATGGAAACGCAGATGATTGAGGCCCCATTCCTTAGCGGTCTCGAACACCTTTCGCCATCCTGCCTTGTCGGTGGGTGGACAGCCCGTGAGCGGGAAGATGCAGCATTCGAGCGTGCCGCGCAGAAAGACGGGTTCGCCATTGACGAGCAGTTTGCCCTCGCGTGCCTCCACCCGGCGCAAACCCACCTCGACCATCTTCTCGGCAATGCCGGCCTTGGTCTCGATGCTGGCAGCTACGCAGAGCAGGTCGGGATGCTGCTCGGACCAGTGGGGCGCACCAGCCGGCAGGTTGCAGCTCAGGACGAGCGAGGTGGTACCCGGTGCAAGCGTCTCCTGGATCGGAGACGAGGGCCACAGGTCGGACGTCCGTCCTTTGGGGGACGTAATGAGCATCCCGTAGGCCTCCTGCACGTCGGGAGTGTGGTTGGTGATGGTTACCAATACGTCGAGATGCTTGAGGGTGGGGTCAGCATAGACCTCCATCCGGTCGATGGTGACTTCGGGCAGGGCACGCAGCTCCATCCTGCCCAGGATGCCGTTCCACCTGACCTGTGTGGCATCGGTGTAGGAATGGCAGAGTTCATCGACCGAGATGTCGTACTGCCTGCGGTTATCGACACAGACCTGGAGGATGTGCGTGCCTGCAGCAAGTCCTCGCGGCAAGATGTAGCGATGGGGCGTCGCGAGGCTTTCGTCGGTGTAGTCGAGCGCCTCGACGGGCTGACCATCGATGCGGACCGTACTCTTCCAAAGCACGCGTTCGAAGATAAGCTCCAACGGCTTGTCAGCCATCTTCTTCTTCACTTCGAACGAACGGGTGTAATAGGCCTCACCCACGAAACTGTGCCGACGCGTGAGATGCAGGACCTGCGGCTTCTCAAGGCGAGGCTGGAGCGTGTCGGCGATGCCGATGCCTGCCCCGTCGGTGGTACCGGGCAACTGGATGGTCTGCGGCGCTGCCTCGGGACTGTCGAGGCGCACCTCCCACTCCCCACTCAGGTCGATGACAGAGTCGGTCGGGCGGGTGCAGGACAGGAGGAGGGAGGTGGCGAGGAGGAGGGAGGTGGCGAGGAGGAGGGGAAGGAGGAGTTTGGACATTATTTCAGGGATTCTTAGGGATATTTGGGGAAATTAAGGGATTCTTAGGGATATTGGGGATATTAAGGGATTCTTAGGGATTTTAAGGGACGTATGTTTCTTTTGTCCCATTTCCAACTAGGCGCTTCTCTCGGACGTGACCGAACGAAAACAAGGTATCGTCCTTTAAAATCCCTTAATATCCCTTCTTATCCCTTAATATCATTATTTTACTTCAAAACTTACCTCAGCCGATTTGAGCAGCGGGGAAGAGAAGCGGACGGTGACGCGGCCAGTTTCGCCCACACTGCCCACATAGGCCAGGAGGCGACCCATATAGACACGCTGGAGGTTGTCGCGATAGTTGCCCATATCGCTGTTGTCGGAGCCTTCGAGACCAAGGAGGCGGGCAGGACCTTCGACCTCGCAGCGTATGTTGTTGTCGGCAAGTTTCACCACGATGCCGTTCTCGTCGAGGACTTCGACCGTGATATGCACCACACGACGATCGGCACCGATCACTTCCTTATCGACCGTGGCACGAATCTGATAGGGACGGCCGGAACTGCGGATGACGTAGGATGCCTGCACATTGCCCTGGGCATCGCAGCCTTCGGCACGCAATTCGCCGGGAGCATACGGCACATCCCAGAAGATGATGCCCTCCTCGTCGTCGAAAGGCTTCAGGGCGCCCACTTCGCTGCCATTGAGGAGGAGACGCGCCTGCGCACAGTTGGTGTAGCAGAACACACGAATCAGCTTGCCTTCGTCGTAGTTCCAGATGTCGGGAGCATCCTGGGTGAGGAATTCGCGCGGTGGACGATTGTTGCCCCAGTGGCGAGGCTCACGTTTTTCGAACGTACCGATATAGCAGACAGGCTGTTCGCACCAAAGGGCTGCCCGGAAATATCCGCGTGGCTTGGGGAACGAACCGAAGTCGAGCAGACCCGTGTGCAGGCCGCGCGAAGGCCAGCGACCCGACTCGCCCAGGTAGTCGGTGCCCGTCCAGATGAACTGTCCGAAGATGA
>JAEEGF012349030.1_pt1 | contig 12964 bp, 6 predicted proteins | sample 9134171 | NCBI WGS metagenome assembly JAEEGF01 (sample SAMN16246542, study PRJNA631951) | gut metagenome | biome: gut microbiome; feature: rumen; material: AP-attached | host: Bos | place: Iran: Karaj | collected 2018-10 | reverse complement strand
GCAGATTTCGGTGCTGTCGTCCAGCATGTAGTCGATCAGTGTGGCGACATCGGAGATGTTGACATAGCCGTCACGGTTGACGTCGCCAAGTTCAAAGTCGGGCGCTGGGGTTTCGATCAGTTTGTAGAGCCAGATGCGAGAAGTCTCGGCACCTGTCACATTCCAGTTCATGACCTTGAACTCGTCGTTCTCGTTGTCGTAACGCACAATCCAGTTGCCATTACTGCCGCTGGTGCTGTCCTTGAATCGGATCAGGCAGTTGGAACCATTGCCGATGTACATCCAGGCGCGGCTCTCGAGGGCGATATTGTCCTGCATGAGCACATTGTAATTACTCGTGCGCATGTAGGCATTCCCGTTGGTCAGATAGGCCGCCGTGCGGGCATTGCCCGATACCGTGGTGTCGGTGACTTGGGTCAGGGTAAAGAAAAATGCGTCATCGCCCACGCTGATGATGGACGGGTCATCATCGGTCCTTGACACTACATCTGCAGCCTGGAAAGTGGCGTTGTCCTCACTCCATTGTTTCATCACCTTGCCATGGGTGTCGCTCACCAGCACGTAGATGGCCCCCTCGGTGATGCTGTCACGTGTCTCCACCCGTTTAAACAGGCTGCCCGTCGAACGCGCAAAGTCGGCTCTCACGTTGACATCTCCCTCGGGCATGACAAAGGTGTAGTTGCCGCCTCCAGTGGCAGTCACTTCAACCGGACTGCCGTTACCGGTGGTGACAGTGATGCCTTCGTTTTTCCAGCCCACGTTCGGGTTGGTGGCAAGACTCACGGTGCTTCCGGCTTGTGCCTTATTGCTCATCACACCGCCCGTGAAGTTGACAGTGCCGTGCAGTGACGATGTGGTGGAAACATGATAATAGTGGGGGACGTCGGGTGCGTCGGTCAGGTACAGGTAATACCACTTGGTGCCTGTGCCAACGGCCTCGCCTGAGCTGTAATAATACAGGTAGCAGAAATATTTCCACCCGTTAATCAGGTCCTGGTCAAAATCAAACAGCAGACTCGTTGTCGCGCCTGCGGCAAGGTGCAATGGCTGCGACTGGCTGAATAATTCGGTGCCCACGTTGGTATCATCGTTGTTGATGCGGTACAAACGCACCGAGAAGTCCTCGTCATAGGTCGTTGTTCCCGTGTTGGTCACATCGACGATGATGCTGTACTTGTCGGCAGTGATGATGCGGTTCTCCTCGTCGCTGATGCCCTGTATGCGATAGGACACGTTCAGTGTCGCCGCAGGCATTGTCGCGATGGTGACTTTCTTGGTGTACAGTGCGGGGGTACCGCCCTCGTTGAGCGAGAATGTGAGCGTCTTGGTGCCGGGGGTTGTGGGTGTGAAGCGGTAAACGATGTCGCCCGTTTCACCAGAGCCGATGTTGGCCAGTCCCATGGCCGCGAACTCGCCATCCGCAAACATATATACCATGTCGTTGGTCGAGGTGCCCGTGTTGGTCAGGTTCAGGTCGACGGTTACGGGCTTGCCGTGGTTGAGGGTGCCCTCGGTTGTGCAGCTATTGACGGTGTAACGTCCCGTGGTAGAGGACAAGCCCGCCGTGCCATAACCCTTGATGGAACAGGAATAGGTGCCGTTGAAGGTGATCTCGATATAGTTCACGTCCGACCCGATGCAGGGCCTGTAGTCCTCGCCGGGATAGATGGAGTAGATGGGCAGGATGCGGTAAGTGCCACTCGTGATGCCGGCTCCGAAGTTCAATGTGCGTGAGCTGACGCCGACGGTTCCTCCATGGCCCTGGGCATTAGTGGTGTAACGGATGTAAAGCACCTCAACCAGTTCGCCGTCCTTGTAAAGTCCCCATCCCTGGCGGAACATCGAGGTCACAAAAGTGTTGTTGATGAATGTGCCAGACACCTGAACCGAGAAATTGCTCGATGCGGCACTTCGGGTGGTATTGCTCGAATTGATGGTCAGGTCGTCGAATGTGAAGGCTGCCGTGCCATCGCTATCGTCGTTGGGCTCAATGCCCACGCCGATGCCTTGCCCCAAGACGTAGCCATAGGCACCTGCTGCACTGCCGATTCCCTCGGCGCTGGGGTTGAGCAGGTTGAGCAGGAAGAATCCGTTGCTCTTGCCGTTCCATCCCCAGTTGATGTGGAAACGTCCATCGCCGTCATAGCCATCGCACACAAAGGCGTGCCCCGCCGACTGCTTGTTGCCGCCGTAGGCCACGGGTCGCCCTGCGGCCAACTCACGATAGATGGTATCTTCCCAGGACTGTGTGTTGAAGTATTTTCGCAACAGATAATGGGCCGAGTTCTTGTAGCCGAAGTACTTGATGAGCATCTCGGGAATGTAGCGGGTGTAACTGCCTGTCGAGGAGGGGCCGAAATTGGATTTCACCGATGTGGTGGCATGGAGCATCAGGTTAGCCACTGCCATACACGAAGCGCCAGTGCTATCGTTGGTGTAATAGGTGTCGTTCATGTCCCACCACTGGAAGTCTATTGGCTGGAGTGACGGCATGGTCACGGCATAGGTCTTGCCGCTGCTGGAGGTGTAGCCGGGAATGCTCTGCGTTGCTCGCTCGGGATAGTGCCAGTAGGCCATAATCTGCGCCATGGCAACCGCCACACACCCGACATAGGCATGGGCATTGCTGCTGCCGCTGATGTGTGGCAATAGCACGTTGTAGGGCATTCCTTGACTCCAACGCACGCTCAGCATTGGCGCGATGGCCGCGCGCTGTGCTGTGCGCACTTCGGGCTCGGCTCCCGCGGCGATGGCCTCGACTTGTGCGGCATAGCCGTCGAGCCACTCCTGCATCGCGGGTGGCACATCGTCGGCATCAATGCTGCCGGTGTCGCTGTAACCCAGCACTGCGGGCAGACGGTCATCGCCAGAGACGATGACATAGCCCTTGCCGGTTGTTGCCGCATTGAACACATAGTAAGCCGCCTGCCCCGTCGTGGGTGTAGTTGCCCGCAGCGACGGACGATGAGACAGCATGAGTGATGGCGATTGCCGCGACATGAACTGTGAAGCGATGCGTAGTGCCTGGCTCTCAGTAACGTGACCTGCCATAGCGGTACTGACTACCGCCAGGCAGGTCACGATGGATAAGATATGGATTCTATTCATACAAATACTTGTTTTTGGTCAGCCGTATAGCTCGCTTTAATGGCCGAGCAGCACCTCGATGATGGCGTTGATGTCACCGATGTTAATCTCGCCGTTGCCGTCAACGTCGGCACGTTTCAGCACATCGTGGGGGGCGAGGCGGCCCAGCAGGATGTCGATGACAACGTTGATGTCGGCGATGTTGACCTCGCCGTCATTGTTCACATCGCCGCGAATCGGGGCAGGCGGGGTGGGGAAGACAATGGTGTAGAAACCAGTACCGCCCAACGAGATCAGCTCGCCCTCACTGTAATAATAAATCTTGGCGAAGTAGCGCCAATTGTCCATTACGTTGTCCAGGTCAAACTGTACCGTAGTGCTTTGGCGTCGGGACAGGGATATGGGCACGCTCTGCGTTTCTACCATTGTGCCATAGTTGTCGTAGATGTGCTTGTAGAGCCTGATGGTGATGTCCTCGTTGTAGGTCGAGGTGCCGGTATTGTTGATGGTCACCTGGACAGACATTTTGTCGCTAGTGATAATTCTGTTGGCCTCATCGGTAACATTGAGCGTTTTGACGGAGCTAGACAATGTGGCGGCGGGCATCGCATCAATCGTGATGGAACGGCTTGCGAAAGGCTCTTTGCCATCTTCATCGAAACTGAAGGTAAGGTTAGAGGTGCCGGCTGTTTCTCTGGTGTACTGGAATCCCACGTCGGTGGTCTTGCCTTTCTCCACGTCCACAAAACCGGTCGCCTTCAGGGTGCCGTCGGCAAACATGTAAATCACATCGTTGCGCGTATTGCCCATGTTGGTCAGGTTCATGGTGATTTCCACGGGCCTATTGGGGTGCATGTGGCCTGACATGCTGATGTCGTTCACCTGATAGTTGGGCATGCTGCCAAGGCCATGGGCATTCATGGTGCAGGAATTGCCGTTGATGGTCACCTCGATGTAATGGAGGTTAGAGCCGATACACGGCCGCCAATTGGCTGCTGCGCGCTCGCTGTAGATGGGCAGGATGCGATAGGTGCCGCTGGTCAGGTTGGCGCCAAATGCCAGGCTTTGCGTGGGATAGATGTAGTACATCGGCCTCAGGTCGCTACGGCTGCTGGTGCTCAAGATGCTGACAAGGGTGTTGTCTTGCCTGTACAGGCCCCAACCGAAGTCGAAACTGATGGTGATGGGCATGTAATTCATGAAGTGGGTCGTCTGGGAAACCGTAAAGTTGGTGTTGGTCGAGTTTCGGGTCGAAGTATAGCTCAGCACCTCGATGTACTTGGTGGATACTTCCAGGTCGTAGGGCTGTTGATTGCCCGGCTTGATGCCAGTTATCGCGCTTTGGCGCAGGATGTAACCGTCCGATCCGCTAGCGCCTCCAGTGCCTTGTGCATCAGGGCTGAGCACACTCAGCAGGAAGTATCCGTTACTCTGGCTGTTCCAGCCCCAGTTGATGTGGAACCTGCCGTTGCCGTCATAGCCGTCGCAGACGAACGCATGGCCGCCCGAGGACTTACTGCCGCTGTAGATGACAGGACGCCGATCGGAAATCTCGTTGTAGATCATGTTTTCCCATTCGTCGGTTGTGTAAAGCAGGCGCTGGTTGTACTTGACGTCTGAACTATAGCCGAAGTAGTTGGTCAATGCATAAGGAATGTCAGACGAGTAGGCCGACGATGAATTCTTCTTGAAGTCCATAGTGACTGCCTGTGCACTATACAACGATAAAGTGGCAGCAGCCCATGCCTGGATACTGGTTGAATCGCTCGTGAGATAAGTGTCCTTCATGTTATTCCAGTCGAAGCTCACAATGGGCAGTTCGGGCATGTAGATAGAGAGATTCTCGGAGGTGTAGCTGGGAATGCTTCTCGTGGGCCGTGTTGGCCAATTCCAATAATAAAGGACCTGAGCCAGGGCCGTAGCCACACAACCTACATAGGCGTGCTTGCCATTGATTAAGGGCAGACGGTAGTTGAAAGGACTGTTCTGCGACCAGGCGGCGCTCACCAGCGGTGCGACGGCTGCGACATTGCTCAAGTGGGATGCAGCCTGGAGGCCTTTCTCCAAGTCGGCTATCTGTTCGGCATAACTGTCCAGCATTTCCTGCATGGCTTCGGGTACGTCTTGGCTGTCAAAGGTGCCCTTGTCGCTATAGCCCAGCACGGCAGGAGCGCGATCGTCACCGGCAACGATGACAAATCCCTGAGAGGCATTGAACACATAGTATGCGGCTTGGCCATTTTGCCCGATTGTGCTGTTCAAACGTGGGGCCTTATGCGCCATTTTCAAGCTAGTGGTTGGCATCGCATGGCTTGCCATGAAACGGGAAGCGATTTCTCTAGCCTGGCTTTCGTTGATGCTCTCGGCTGTGGCTGTCAGCATGGTCACGAGCAACAACAAGAATGCTGAAAAACGGATTCTTCTCATGATTTTCAAGTTAGAGTGGTTAAGAGTGATGTTTTAATATAGATATGGCAAAGGTAGTGAAAATCTGTCAAATGACAAAATTTCACTACCTTTTCTGATGTTTAATCCGTTGATTGATGGCTTAATTACCGCCACCCAACAGCAGGTCAATCAGGGCCGCGACATCGGAGATGTTGATGCCGTCGCTTTGGGTCACGTCGGCGGCTACCTCGTTGATGGTGCCGCTTCCCAACAGATAGTCGATGAGGATGGTGACGTCTGTGATGTTGACGAGTTGGTCGTCATTCACGTCACCGATGAGCACTTCGGGCTGCTCGGTGGGGAAGACGATGGTGTACCAGTACGTGGTCGCTTCCATAACCGCTTCTCCCTCGCTGTAGTAGTAAATTGCAGCGAAATAGTCTTGTCCGTCGGCTACGTTGTCCAGGTCGAACAGCGTCACGACGGATTGGCCAGGATCGATGACTGTAAATTGATTCATCATCTGTACGAAGTTGCCTGAGTTGCCATTGAGTCTCCTGTACAGCCTCACCTTGATGTCATCGTTGTAGGTCTCGGTGCCGTTGTTGGTGATGGTGAGCTTGAGGCTGAACTTGTCGCTTGTGACAATCATACTCTTGGCCTCGGTCACGTTGAGCACCTCGTAAGAAATACTCAGGTCGGCAGCAGGCATCTCGGTAATGTTGAGCGTCGTTTGGCCGATGGGGTCGCTGCCGTCTTCATTCAAAGAGAACGTGCAGGTATAAGCACCGGCTGTCGTCGGCACGAACTGGAAGGGGATGTCGCCAGTCTCCCCGTGTTCCAGGCCCAAATAGGCGGTCGAGTAGCTTGTGCCGTTGACAAACATGTAGAGCATGTCGTTCTGTGAATAGCCGTTATTGGTAACGCTCAAGGTGAGATGGACAGTGCTCCCGTGGTGCAGTGAGCCGTCACAGGTGATGTCGTTAATCGTATAGTCGGTTGCGCCTGCTGAGCCCTTGCCGATAACTGTACACTCGTCGCCATCGATGGTCACCTCGATATAATTGACATCGGCACCCTTGCACAGATGCCAGTCCTGGACATCCACTTCTCTGTAGTTGGGCACGATGCGGTAGGTGCCGCTGGTGATGCCCTTGCCGAATTTCAGTGTCGTATTATCGGTACTCCAGAAAAAAGCTGACGGGAGCCCGTTGACATTGATGCTACCAAGGGAGGATACCAACTCATCACCTTGATAGAGTCCCCAACCGAGGTATACGTTCATGACCCATGGCGAGTAGTTGTAGAAACGGCCCGAAACCGTTACCTGGAAGTCGGCGTTGCTCGACGAGCGCGTTGTGACGGCACTATTCAGGGTGACGTCCTTTGCGGTCAACGCATACTCCTTCTCGCTTTCGCCTGGCTCGATGCCGGCAACAATAGACTGGTCAAGAATGTAGCCGTAAGCCCCATTGGCACCGCCTGTGCTCTGGGTGTCGGGGTTGAGCACATTGAGCAGGAAATAACCGTTACTCATGCCGCCCCAGCCCCAGTTGATGTGGAACATTCCCTGGCCATCATAACCGTCGCAGATGAAGGAGTGACCACCACTGGCTTTACTGCCGCTGTAGATCACGGGGCGCCCTTCGGCCAATTCATTGTAAATAAGGTCGTTCCACCCTTGGGCGGTGAAGCTCTCGCGGTGCTCGTTATGGGCGCTGGCTTTGTAGCCGAAATAACGATAAATCGCATATGGAATACTGGTGGAGCTAGCTCCTGATGCGTTATACATGAAATCCATCTTGAGCGCCTGGGCGCAGTACAGCGTGAGTTGAGCGACTGCGAGCGCGCCCTCACTCTCGGTGTCAGTGCTCAGATAGATGTCGTGCATCGCCTGCCAGTTGAAATTCACGGAGTCCAGGGCAGGCATGTAGATGCCCAGACTTCGGGAAGTGTATTCGGGGATCGCATTGCAGGTGGTGGGCTGTTTCCAGTAATACAACACCTGTGCCAACGCAGTGGCGACACAGCCGGCTGCTGCCCGTTTGCCGGAGACGACCGTGGGTAACATGAGATTAAATGGCTCCCTTTGAGCCCAATTAGCGGTCACGAGCGGGCGAATTGCGGCAGCAGGTGTAGCCCGCAAGGCTGGCTTGGCGCCAAGCGTCAGCGCCTGGATTTGTGCTGTATATCCCTCCAACAGCTCCTGCATGGCCTCGGGCACGTTTTGGCTGTCAAAGGTGCCGTCGTCGCTGTAGCCCAGCACGGCAGGAGCGCGATCGTCACCGGCAACGATGACATAACCGCCCTGATTGGCATTGAACACATAGTATGCGGCTTGACCACTTTGCCCGATTGTGCTGTTTAGGCGCGGGGCCTTATGTGCCATTTTTAAACTGGTAGTGGGCATCGCATGGCTTGCCAAGAAGCTTGAAGCGATCTCTCGGGCCTGATTCTCGTTGATGCTCTCGGCTGTGGCTGTCAGCATGGTCGCGAGCAGTAACAATAATGTTGAAATACGGATTCTTCTCATGATTTTTAAGTTTGATGGCTAAGGATGAAGATTTTAATATATGATATGACAAAGGTAGTGAAATTCTGTCAATTGGCAAAATTTCACTACCTAATTCAGTTATTCACTCAGTCGATAGATGGCTTAATTGTTCTGGCTCAAAAGCATATCGATCAGAGCCGTAACATCGGCGATGTTGATGCCTTCGCTCTGGGTCACATCAGCGGCTGCCTCGTTGATGGTGGCGCTTCCAAGCAGATAGTCGATGAGCATGGTGACGTCTGTGATGTTGACAATTTGGTCGTCATTGACGTCGCCGATAAGTACCTCGGGTTCTACCTGCTCGGGGAAGACGATGGTGTACCAGGGAGTGGTCGTTTCCAAAGTCATTTGTCCCCCGCTGTAGTAGTATATTGCAGCGAAGTAATTCCAGCCATTGATGACGTTGTCCATGTCGAATTGAACCGTGGCCGTCTCGCCCGGATTGATGAGGACGCGTTGGTCGATGACTTGGGCATTGCTGCCGAAGTTGCCGTCGACGTCCTTGTACAGTTTCACCGTGATGTCATCGTTGTAGACCTCTGAACCGTTATTGGTGACGGTGAGAATGACGCTGTACTTGTCGCTGGTGATAATCATATTCTGGGGATCGGTCACGTCGAGCACCTGGGTAGACATGCTCAGGTCGGCTACGGGCATCTCAAGCACCGTAAAGGTGGTCTGAGCAATGGGATCGCTGCCGTCCTGGTTGAGCGAGAACGTGCAGGTGTAGGTGCCAGGTGTCTTAGGCAGGAATCTGAACATGATATTATCCGTCTCGTCATGCTCCAGGCCCAGATAAGCCGTCGAGTTGAACGTGCCGTTGACGAACATGTGGAGCAAATCGTTCTGCGTGTAGCCGTTGTTGGTCATGTTCAACGCAATATCGACAGGACGGCCGTGATGCATCGACCCCTCATAGGTGATGTCGTTAATCACATAGTCCGCTGCGCCAGCAGTTCCGTGGCCGAATATCGTGCAATTGTCACCATCGATAGTCACCTCGATGTAGTTGACGTCGGTACCGATGCACGGACGCCAGTTGTTGGCTCCATATTCGCTGAAGATGGGCACGATGCGGTAGGTGCCGCTGGTGATGCCGCTGCCGAAGCTTAACTCCTGGTTTTCGGTTCTGAAGAAATAGCCTGACGGAAGAGATGAACTGCCGCTCCTGTAGAGGGTAGATAACAGTTCATCGCCTTGGTAAAGACCCCAACCGAAGCTTACGGCTATTGTCTCAGGGGTGTAGTTGTAGAAACGTCCCGACACGGTTGCCTTGAAGTTGGCATTGCTAGAGGTGCGTGTTGTGACGGCATCGTTGAGAGCGACCGAGCCAGCGGTAAGGGCAAATATGCTCTCGCTTTCTCCGGGCTCGATGCCGCAGACAACATACTGGTCATAGATGTAGCCATAGGTCTCGTTGGCACTGCCGGTACCTTGTGCGTCGGGGTTGACCACATTGAGCAGGTAATAGCCGTTGCTCATGCCGTTCCAGCCCCAATTGATGTGGAACATACCCTCTCCGTCATAGCCGTCGCAAATGAAGGCATGGCCTCCCGATGCTTTGCTGCCGCTATAAATGACAGGACGATTGGCTGCCAGCTCGCTATAGATGAAGTCCGCCCAGCTTTGGGTGGAGAAATTCTCACGATACTCGCAGTGAGCCGAGCGCTTAAAGCCAAAATAAGTGGAAAGGATATTGGGGATGTGGTTGGTGTTGGCTCCTGATGAACCATACAAGAAATTCATCTTGACCGACTGAGCGCAATACAGCGTGAGCTGGGCAGCAGCAACCGCGCCATCGCTCTCGGTGTCGTTGGTCAAGTAGCTGTCTTGCATCGCGTCCCAGTTGAATTCCACTGGCTCAAGGGCGTGCATGTAGATGCCCAGGCTCTGAGACGTGTAATCAGGAAGGGTGGTCGTACAACTAACGGGCCATTTCCAGTAATACAGCATCTGGGCCATGGCGGTCGCTACACAGCCGGCAACGGCCTGATTGCCGTTAGGGAGAATGGGGAGCAGGGTGTTGAAAGGAGCATTTTGGGACCATTGAGCAGTCACCAGAGGGATGATGGCGGGTCCCGATGCCGAGCGTGGAGCAGGCTTTGCGCCTTGGGCCAGGGCTTCGATTTGAAGGGCATAGCTATCCAGCAGTTCCTGCATCGCCTCGGGAACGGCTTGGGCGTCAAAGGCGCCCTTGTCGCTGTAACCCAGCACGGCGGGAGCTCGGTCGTCACCAGCGATGATGACATAACCATTCTGCACGCCAGCGTTGAATACATAGTAGGCTGCCTTCTCGCCGCTTGTGCCGCGGTCGCGCAACGTGGCTTTGCTGGCCATCTTCAAGCTGTTGGTACTCTTGGCGTGGCTTGCCATGAAGTTGGCGGCAATACTGCGCGCCTGACTCTCGGAAACCGACTCAGCCCAAGCCGTACTCATCACAGCTAGACTCATCACAAACAATAAGATACCTTTTTTAATCATAGGGTGGAATTGAATTAAGAGGTTAATAATACTATTTATTCAGATGTGCAAAGATAAACATTATATATAAATAAACCAAGTTTTTGAAGTGTAAATAGTTTGATTTATGACATAGCGCCATGCCAATTTGTTCAATTCGAGAAATTCGTAATATAATGTGCGCTTTAGGGTCGGCATAGCAGGAGCAGGACGCGGGCGCGATTCAAGCGCCAAGCTGTTCCATAGATGCTGTCCTCGTCGCCATAGAGCGACATCAGCGTGTAGTTGGCCAGGGCCGTAACTATGGCGTTCTTGAGGTCGCGCGCCAGCGAGAGCAAAGGGCGTCTCTCAATCTCGAGGCTCAGCACAATGTTTTGCCTCTCGAGGTTGAAGTTGATGTTTTGGTTCACGATGTAGCCGCTGATGCGGGCCAGCAGATCATCGAGGCCCTCTCGCACGCGACGGTCCACGATGGGTTCATTACTCGGGCTCACGCCCCAGGCAGTGGCGTTGTCGGCAGGGTGCCAGGCACCCTCGGTGTAGATGGCTTGTTGGATGTCATTCAGGTCGATGACGATGTCGATGCGGTATTTCATGATATTAAGTTTTTAGTTTTTAGTTGTTAGTTGTTAGTTGTTAGTTGTTGGGTTCCTGATTCTTACCTCAGGGCGCGTAAGCGCGCTTGGGGGCAGATCTTGGTTAACGCGGTGGCTGGGCTGATAAAGAAGCGCGAGGCGCGGCAGTGCTCGAGCACATGGTCGATGGCAGCCTCGATGCTCATGCCCTGTTTGGCCAGTGCCCGCACGTGACCGGTGATCTCTAGCCACATCTGCTGGCGCAGTCGGTGTTTGGGTAGTCCCATTTCCGTGCGGGTGCGGTAGTTGCGCGCTCCGTTGCCTCTCTTGTCGTGTGCATTCAGCAGGTGGCACACGCAACGGTAGGCCCGCTCGTGGCCCACGTGGTAGTGGGGGTGGCCGTTGGCGATGGTGAATTCGGCGGCTGCGCGCCGCGCCTTGCTCGGGGTCATTCCCTGCTCGAGCAAAGCGTCGAGCGTGGGATTGTACAGTGCCAGGAATTCTTTGTCACGCTGCTGGCACAACTCTCGTGTTTCTTGTCCTTGAAATGTGTTGTTCATGGTAAAAATGGTGTTTATAATGGTAAAACAATAATTTTGACGTTGCAAAATTACAACAAAATTGGTATCACAACAAGAATTTGCCCGAATTTTTTAAAAAATTACCAAATTCGGCTATTTTTTCTTGGTGGCTCATGAGCACGGCGGCATCAGGCGGGAGTGGGGAAGTTTTTCTGCTTATTTCTGTGCCTTCTTCTGTCGATTTTATTTGGGATAGAGCCACATTTGGGCCTTTCGGCATTGGTCTTTTGCTGGCATATTTGAAAAGAAGTTGTATCTTTGCAGTTCCAAGAGAAGAGGTGAATTGATTATGAGACGCATTTTATTATTGATAATGGCAGCGTTATTGGCCTTGGGCGCTACGGCGCAGACCAACCGCGTTTATATCGAGGACTTTGAGATTGAGCCTGGAGCACTCGATACCGTGCCGGTGATGCTGGCCAACAGTGACCCCAGTCGAGGTTTGCAGTTCAACGTCAGCCTGCCCGAAGGGCTCGAATACTGGGATTGCTTAGCCACCGATCTCTCGCGTGAATACACGATGACGGTGTCGTGCAGCTTTAGCCGCAAGGATAACTGCTATGTCGTGTACATCTATCCGACGCAGCGCGTTTGCTATCCCGTGGACACTGCTGCGATTGTCAATATGATCTTCGAGGCCGACCCCGAGTTCAAGGGAGGAACGATCACGATTTGGAAGTGCCGTGGTGCGACCATCGAAAATGAGACCATTCCCATGGACGGCTGTACCACCACGGTCACGATTCCACAAGCCTCGATCATCGAAGCCCAAGCCGACCTGGCCGCCCCCGACCGTTACTACAATCTGATGGGCCAACCCATTGAATCGCCCGCGAGTGCTCCGGTAGCAATCCAGGTCACCACGCGGCCCGATGGCGAGCGCTCGTCGCGCAAGGTCTGCATTGCACATTAAACCTTTGGGCGTCAACTCGTGTCTAAAGGTCAAAATGTTAATCAACACGAGCAATGAAAAGATTATTGACTATACTTTTGCTGGCGCTGGCAATGGCGCTGCCGCAGCAAGGGTGGGGGCGTGACTTCGGCAACGAGACCCTCAACTATGAGATTGTATATCACTGGGGCGTGATCTGGAAACATGCCGCTGATGCCACCTTAAGCCTGCGCAAGACCAGTAGCGGCTATAACGCACAGCTCACAGGCAAGACCCGCTCTTGGGCCGATAAGGTCTATCCCGTGCGTGACACCCTCAAGTGTACGATGGATGCCAACCTGCGTCCGCTGCGTTACGAGAAACTTACTCACGAGAAAGACTACTTTGCACGCGATGTGGTCAAGTTTTCCTACAACTACAGCCACAC
>JAEEGF010584602.1_pt1 | contig 12965 bp, 9 predicted proteins | sample 9134171 | NCBI WGS metagenome assembly JAEEGF01 (sample SAMN16246542, study PRJNA631951) | gut metagenome | biome: gut microbiome; feature: rumen; material: AP-attached | host: Bos | place: Iran: Karaj | collected 2018-10 | reverse complement strand
AGAGAGCTGTAACTATATGGATAGCGGCATCATACTCTGCTTCGGTAGCAATTGGAGCCTGGTGCGACTGCTCGTTGCGCCAGTCACGCAACTGCTGTAGCCATGTCTTAAATTTATTTGAGTCTGGTTCATACTTCAGCCGCTTCAAGCATGGAGTCTGATAGATGCAGTCACCAAGGGCAGGCATCTCTCCGGGACGCGCATTCTCACGGGTAACCGCCATCTCCTTGCCGTTCTCGATAAAGTAGATCTTCTTCAGGAACACTTCAAAGTAGCTCACCAACGAACGGAAGTGACTCTTCTTGTCTATGAAAGCCACCTTTCTGGGTGAACAGTAGAGACGGTTGAAGGCGTTCTGTAGCACATCGTTAGCACCATCCATGGATTGTGCTGTTTCTGCGGCAATCACCTTGACAAGCCAGTCGGCAATAATGGGATATGGCTTAATCTCTGCCTGAATATCTCCAAATTCATCCTGCATCACAGGCAGCACCTTATCCTTGAAGCGTTCTGGATTAAACACCGCTTCGTCCTGAGCACGGAAGTTAGCATACATCATGTCGCCCATCTGCGTCATAATGCTGTTATAGAGGTCGTGATTCTGGAACAGCCGACGGAAGGCTTCCATCTGGTCGCCATAGCATTCCTGTGCGGCCTCGGCAAACACTTCGGGGAAGATACTCTCACCAAACTGCTTCGGGTCGTTGCTCTTGGCCTGTTTGATAAGTTTCCGTCGCACCTTTGGCTGGTTCAGTTTATCATAGATACTCTCTACCAACACACGGTCTTCCTTGGTAAAGTTGCCTCGGAACATCATGTTCACCTTATCGATGATGTTAGAAAGCAGGTCGCGCTTATCGTCTGGGCCACCACCAGCACCTGGTTTAGGTGTTGACAGACCACCTGCATTCTTGTCAAGATGGATGCTCTGGGTCTCTCCTGCCTCAATACGTGAATTGACCAGCATCAGTTGCTTGTTCAAGTCGATATGCTCATGTGGCTTAGTCTTGATAAGCTTCAGGAGCAAGTCACAGAATACATATGTGCGATATAGATCACGGTTGTAAGTGCGTTCCACCTGAGCAAGATAATTGTAGAAGCGAACAAACTGCTTAATCTGTCCCCGCACAGTGTAGAATGTCTCTTCGTCTAACTGGTCGATGCGGTCAACCACGCCCTTGAAGGCGTTCGACAGTTTTCCTAATCGTGTCGGGTCATCCTTTTTCACAGTCTTTACAATATCCTCTACACGCTGCTCATCTTGATCCCCCCAAAGATTAAGCTCACGGATGTTGTCTCGTAGCGTAAATACAGAATTCAAGTCCATAGGCTTGATGAGTTCGGTGCCAGTGTAGAACGGCTCGAAACTCTTCTTGATGTCCTCAGGTTCATTTACGAAATCGAGGACGTAGGTGTCAACCTTATCAGGATGGGCACGATTCAGACGGCTTAACGTCTGCACAGCCTTCACGTCACGTAGTTTCTTGTCAACGAACATTGAATGCAATAATGGTTCATCGAAGCCTGTCTGGTATTTATCGGCTACGACCAATACATTGTAGAGGTCAGAGGCAAAGAATAACGGTAGTCCAGCCTCGCTAATCTTATAGTCGGGTGTAGAGTTCATAGCCGTCTCTGTGTATTCTTTCTCTTGGTAGAGGACCTTGCCGGAGAAAGCCACCAGTGGATGCACATCAGAGTAGCCCTGTTTCTCACAGTAGGCTTTGATTGCCATATAGTAGCGCACAGCATGAGCACGGCTGGCAGTAACCACCATAGCCTTTGCCTTTCCCTGCATGGCAGGTAGCGTCACCTCGCGGAATTTTTCCACGATGATGGCACACTTTTTGTCTATAACATGCTGGTGATTGTCGTGGAATGCCTTGACTGCTCGTGTTGCTGGAGTCTCTTCATATTCAGGATCTTCGGTAATGCGCTTAGTTATCTCATAGCTTACACCGTAAGGCGTATAGCTCAGCAGCACGTCCTTAATAAAACCTTCCTCAATGGCCTGTAGCATAGAATAGGTGTGGAATGCCTCGTAGCGGCACTTCGTCGGATCAATGTCCTGATGAGTGCAGATGCCAAATGTACGCAGCGTCTTGGGTTTGGGCGTAGCGGTAAAGGCATAGAACGACAGATTGCTGTGCTGTCCCTGTGCCAGCAACGTATCCATTATCTCGTCACGCTTTTTCTCCAGTTCTTCTTCGGCGATGTCCTGCAGGGCCGCCATCTCGCGTAGTGCCTCTTCCGTGTCAGCCAGCGCGGCTTTCATCTTCTCTGCTGCCTTGCCCGTCTGTGACGAGTGCGCTTCATCGACAATAAGGGCATATCGTTTCCCCGTATTCTTGTTCACTTCCTTATAGATCAATGGGAATCGATGCAGCGTACAGATGATGATACGCGAGTTATCGTCATTGATAAGATTACGCAATTTCGTAGAAGGGTCACTGTCCTTCACTGTTTCAACTGTCCCGTCAACATGGTCGAAACCAAGAATGGTATTTTGAAGCTGAGAGTTCAGCACACGACGATCGGTTATGACGAACACACAATTGAACATCGGCTTCAGTTCTGCGTTCTGGAGTGCTCCCAAACGATAGGCAACCCAGGCAATGGAATTCGATTTACCAGAGCCTGCCGAATGTTGTATGAGGTAATTCTTGCCAGACCCATGTTCAGCGGTGTCGGCCAACAGTTTCTCTACCACGTCGAGCTGGTGGTATCGCGGGAAGATAATCTTAACGCTTTTCTTCTTGTCCTGACGTATCTGGCCGTCCTTCGTCTTGTAGATGCTGATACGTTCCTCTTCCTGGCGGGAGATATATCGCTGGAGGATGCAGAGCAGCATACGGCGATTAAGCACACGCTCCCACAAGTAGCAAGTGGTGTATTTCCCCTCTGGGGCTTCGGGGTTGCCTTTGCCACCTACCTTACCAGCTCCGTTGCTTCCCTGGTTGAACGGCATGAAAAATGTCTTCTCACCTCGCAGTTCAGTGGCCATGATAGCTTCGTAGAGATCCACGCCAAAATAAGCCAATATACGGTGGTTAAACTGGAATAGTTCCTCGCGCTGGTCGCGGTCGTTCATCCACTGATGGCGTGAGTTCTCCACATTCTGCCCTGTCAGCTGGTTTTTCAACTCCAGCGCCACTACAGGGATGCCATTCACCGATAGCACCATATCTATAGTGTTATGGTTCTGGGTGGAGTAAGCGAATTGTCGCATACACTCCATGATGTTCTGACTATACTTCAAGTTCAGGTCCTCATTGAGTTGACTTGCAGGCTCGAAATAGACCAACTTGAATTTAAACTCCAGATCATCTATTCCGTTGCGTAGCACCCATATCAAGCCACGCTCATGAATTTTGTCCTGTAACACGTTGTAAAGACGGTCTTCCGTCTGGATACCGTATTTTTTCTCATACAACTCCCATTTCTTTGTCTGTGTCAGACGGAGAAACTTGACCAGTGTTTTCAGGTCGATAGCACGCTCTTTGTCGTAGGTACTCTGGTCGCCCTTTGTATAGCCACCTTCCGTTAGAAGCCAGTGCTCAATGTAAGCTTCAAAATCCCGTTCTTTCAAGTCGTTGTTGTCCATATCTTGTTGCGTTATTTATTTCTTCTTTATTTGTTCCTCAGTTAGAGAAATATTTATCTCCAGTTAGGGAAAAGATATTTTTAACTATCCCGCAAATCTATCTTACCTGTCACAGCCTCGTAAATGACACTCTTTTTATATTCCTTCAGCGTGTCCATCTTCTGCCGCTTCGTTACTATCAACTTATCAATCTCGCCACATTTCGTGTCGAGGTACTCAGCGATGGCATGTTGTTCAGAGAGTGGCAATGACAATGAGTAAATCACACTCAATTCTTCCTTATTTATTTTTGGCATTTTTACTCTGTCCTGAACAACTACAGCAACTTGAGAAACAAAAAAATCTGAAAGCATAAAATACTTTTGATAATTGATATCGTTTTTTGTCTCAATAGGATACATGTCTGCGCTACAAAGTCCATCAAATGGAGCTATGATAATCTTGTTCAATACTGGTCGTATTTTGGAATATATTAACTGACCTTTACGAAATAAATGGTTATCACTTATAACATTTGCATTTCTTACAGAATTATATGTCAACAGCTTCCCGCTTCCTTTTTCAATATTGTCAGGTGCAATTTGGGGGTAATCTAAATAATCCTCTGGGTGGACTAAATTTGCTTTGACAGATGCTATGTCTTTAAAACGACAAACTTTCCATCCTTTTGGAATATCCCCAATCCAGTCAATACCAGAAGGAACGAGTTGGACATCAGGATTCAGCCCTTTCGTAATGGCCTCTGTGATGACTGACCGTTTATATTCCGTCAGCTGCACAATCATCTGCTCCTGCAATGCTATTAGACCATCTATCTCCTCACACTTCGCATCCAAGTACTTCGCAATCCGCTGCTGCTCATCTGCCGATGGAACAGACAGAAGCATGGAACGTAACTCGTTATAGCTGAGTGTAAGCCTAATTCCTACACCCATGCCGTGGAATATCTTTTGGTAATCCAAAGCCTTTAGGTAATAGTTATAATATGAGGCATTGACACCAATTCGAGGGCGCAACACAATATAAGCGGATGTAATAATCCCGTCCTCTCGAACCTTCGCTATGCGCAAAGATTTCAAGTCATAGTTCAAATTCAAGCCATTCACCACGATGTCATTAGGAGCAACAACCGTGTACTTTCCTAAGAGTTCACGATCTTTATCCGTCAATTCTTTGCCACTATTGGGCTTCTGTATGATTTCCCCGTACTTGAATTGCAAGGCATTGACAGTTTCTAAATGGATATTAGGCTTTCTATTCTCAGCAAAGTATATGGCAAGAGGCTGCAGCTTCCAATCTACAGGAATCTTTCCAATCCATTCAATGCCACTATCTTTATATTGTCTCTCCATACTCTTTTAGCTGTTTAGTGTAACAACTTCTCCATTAATTTACTCTCTTGTTGCTCAAGCTCTTTCAGTTGCTGAAAGATTTCGGAAGAGGGTTTCAATGGAGTATACTTGTAGAACTCACGGGTAAAGGGTATCTCATAGCCTATTTTGGTTTTCTTCTCGTCAATGATGAAGCCAGGCATATATGGAGCAACATTCTTCTGCAAATATTCATCACGGTCGGTCAACCAAGGAATTATTTCGGAGTCCTTGTCAGGCGACTTAATAAATATCTTGCTGTATTTGAAATAATCCTTCTCGAACACTTTGCTTTCCACGCGAATCTCAGTACCATCGGCAGTAGTATTCGTTAAAACACCATCGTTAAAGTTGTGATAAGCTTGCATGATAAGCCGTCTGGCTATCTCAGTTATCTCCACGCGCTTATTGCCAAGGGGCTTGCGGCGCTTCTCATAGCACTGGCTGGCGTCTATAAGCTGTACCTTCCCCTGTCGCTCTGACAGCTTATTACGGGTGATTACCCAAATGTAGGTAGCAATACCCGTGTTGTAGAAGAGGTCGTTGGGCAATTGCACTATGGCTTCCAACCAGTCGTTTTCCAATAGGTAGCCGCGAATATTGCTCTCACCACTGCCTGCGTCACCTTTAAACAGCGGACTGCCGTTCTGAATGATGGCCATGCGGCCAGTGTCCTTCAGCTTTGCCACACCGTTGAGCATGAACAACTGTTGACCGTCGCCGATGGCAGGTAGGCCTGGCTCGAACCTTCCGGCAGCACCCTTCTTGTTCTCTGCTTCGACTGCTGTCTTACTCGTCTTCCACTCAATGCCAAATGGAGGGTTAGAGATGACATAGTCAAACTTATATCCTTCGAACTTGTCATCGCCTAATGTGTCGCCCTGGCGCATATTGTCGGCATTGCCACCCTTGATGAGCGTGTCGGCCTTGGCGATAGCAAAAGTCTGTTCGTTCAGCTCCTGGCCGTAGGTCGTAATATCGGCATCGGGGTCGATCTCTAAGAGACGGTCGCTCATACAGCCCAGCATCTGACTAGTTCCCATCGCCATATCGTAGATGGTGGCAGTGATGCCTTCTTCCTCCAGGCGCTCTTCATCTTCACCAACGAGCAGTTCCGTCATCAGGTTAATGATGTCGCGGGCGGTGAAGTGTGCTCCAGCATGCTCGTCGTAGCTCTCAGAGAATTTACGTACTAGTTCCTCGAAGATATAACCCATATCTACCGAACTTACCTTGTCGGCACCTAAGTAAGCCTTCTCCGTACAAAACTCCTTGATAACAAGATAGAGCAATTGATTCTCGGCCATTGTCTCTATTTCCTGCTGGAACTTCATGCGGTGTATCACGTCAATGACATTCTCAGAGAAGTGGTTTAGGTATGACTCGAAGTTCTCACGGATGTTCTCTGGGTCACTGAGCAACGTCTCGAAGGTGAAAGGAGAGAGGTTATAGAACTTCTGTCCTGCCGCCTTCTCCAAGAAACCCTGCTTCACAGTGATTCCGTCCTCGTCCAGCTGCTTGTTCATGTCAAGCACCTTCTGCTTGGTTGGTGCCAATGTGTCCTCGAAGCGCTTCACCACACACATCGGCAGTATGACATTACCATACTCATGGGGCTTATACACACCCACCAATTTGTCGGCAATAGCCCAAATCAGGTTGGCCTTCTCCTGTACATTAACAGTTGTCTGCTGTTGTAATTCGTTTATGCTCATATTCAATGTCCTTTATTCTGTTTGCAAAATTATTCTTTATCTGTGCAGCCTTTCTTCCTAGAAAAATATTTATTCAGATTTTCCTCAATTTTTTCCTGAATATGTTGTCTGTACCACTCCGGATAGAGTACTTCAACGTCTGGAATGAAGGAAAACAATTGCTGATCAAGTTCCCTTGTCGGACGAACTTGAATCTCTATCTCATACTTGCTTTCATCTGTTATTGTCTGGGACTTGTGGATAGGTTTGGAAATGACGTATGGGAACCGATTTGCTGAGAATCGTAGTCCAATCGTCTCTTTCTTTACATCATCGTTGGGTATAGTAACGCCAACAACATCATCATAATAGGTGTCGAAGTCGTATTGTTCATTCTTCTTGAAAGGAATATTCGACTTATGGAAACTCTGAATTCTGTCAAGAGCGAGATTACTAATCTTGCCCAATTCTTCATTCAGACCATATAGGAACCAGCGGCCATTGTACTGTTTTACATAATAAGGGTGGATAACCATAGGTATCTCTTTACCTCTGAAGGTCAGATAGACAATCTCCAATGTTTGGTGATTAACCGTCGAATCGATAATATCTGCTAAGTTTTCAATCCCCTTTAGTTGCTCGTTTTGTTCGAAAGCCACCAGATGCTCAGCATTGGACTTTAGGCCGAAGCGATACTCCAAATTTGAAATCACCTCTTCTAACCATACGTTAGCAGCAGTACCTCTAAACCGGCCAAGCATGTCAATAGTTGACTGTAGCTTATTGATGTCATCTACGGAAAGTTCGTTATTGAAGATGGAGAAATCCCTGTCCTCATAACGATAATAACATTTCTTGCCATCATATTGATAAGCCTTGATAGGGGCATTATATGTCACACGGTCACGCATGTACTTCATGTCCTCGCGTATCTGGCGTAAACTCACCTCCGTACCATACAAATCATACAGAGCATCATTGACCTTATCTACAAGGTCTTGTATCTCGTACTTTCTTCTAAAATCCCTGAAACAGCGGTCGAGAATCTGGTAACGTAGTTGAGCATTCTTGTTAGTAGGCATAACAGTTATTGGTTGTGGATTTACATTCTTACAAGGTCATTGACAGTTACATCCAAGCATCTGGCTATATCCAGCAGGTTTTCCAAAGTGGGCTGAGCATTATTAGTACACCATTTGGAGATAGTGGCAGGGTCTTTGCCAAGTTGCTCGGCAAGCCACTTATTTGTGCGCTTCTTCTCAGCAAGCACAACCTTTAGTCTATTCAGGTCTTTAGTTTCCATACTTATACCTTATTATATTTATAGGCTACAAATTTAGTAATTAATTCTCAAATAATTATTCTAATTTCGGAAAAATAACTATTCTACGGTCAAAAAATTGCTAATTTTGCCAATTTTTACGTCGAAATTTGTATTTTTGCATGAAAAATGTCATCTTCTGTGCAGATAGACTGCATAACAGTAGTGTAACTTTGCACCGTGTTAGTTAATTAGAGTGTATCATATAAAGGTTTAAAGTCATGAAGGAACTGAAATGTCCAAAGTGCGGAAGTGTTTTCCAGGTTGATGAAGCAGACTATGCATCTATATTGAGTCAGGTGAAGAATGCCGAATTTGATGCTGAAATTCATCGTCGGCTTGCAGAGATTGATGAGCGTCACAAGGCAGAACAAGACTTGGCGACTGTTAAGACGGAACAGTCTTTCCAGACTCAACTCAACAAAAAGGACAAGGAACTGGATGCCAAAGATGCTGAGATAGAACGCTTGAAAGCTCAGCTACAGAACATCGAGGCTCAGAAAAAGAGCGAACTGACGCTCGCTTTGGCTGAAAAGGACCAGAAGATAGCACAACTGAACTTTACAATCGAGCAAGGTGACAGTAAACTCCAGCTGGCTGTAATGGCAGAGCGCAATAAAGCACAAGAGGCTGTTCAGGAAAAGGACAAAGAGATTATGAAACTCCGTTCTGATGCTGAGCTGGAGAAGCGAGAGGCCCAAATCCATGAGACCGCGCTGTTGGAGCAGCATAAGAAGGAGCTCCAGATGAAGCAGGAACAGCTGGACTATTACAAGGACTTAAAAACCAAGATGTCAACCAAGATGGTTGGCGAGACTCTGGAGCAACATTGCAGCATAGAGTATGAGCAGTACATCCGTCCTGCCATGCCTAATGCCTACTTTGACAAGGACAATGACGCAGCTGATGGCACCAAAGGCGACTTTATCTTCCGTGACTCTGAGGACGGTACGGAGTATATCTCCATCATGTTTGAGATGAAGAACGAGATGGATACCACCGCCACCAAGCACAAGAACGAGGACTTCCTGAAGAAACTCGACGAAGATCGCAAAAAGAAGGGCTGTGAGTTTGCCGTATTGGTCAGTCTGCTGGAAGCAGATAATGACTTGTACAACACCGGCATTGTGAACAAGTCGCACCTCTATCCGAAGATGTACGTTATTCGCCCACAGTTCTTTGTCCCCTTCATCAATTTGTTAGTGCAGACCTCAAAAAAGAGTCTGGAATATAAGAAGCAGCTTATTCTGGCTCAGAGCAAGGAGGTGGATGTTACCAATTTCGAGAGCAAGATAGAGGACTTCAAAACCAAGTTCGGCAGGCATTATGAGTTGGCTTCGAAGAAGTTCGATGATGCTGTCAAACAGATTGATGACACCATCAGCAAACTCCTGAAGATAAAGGAGAATCTGCTCGGTTCTGAGAACAACCTTCGTCTGGCCCAACAGGATACGGAGGACTTAACTATCCGTAAACTGACCTACAAGAACCCGACCATGAAGGCCAAGTTCGACGAGGCAAGAAAGGCTAATAGTCCTGAAGAAGTACCTGAAGAATAACAAATCCTTATTGTGGCAGAGTTTATAGTCATAAAGACATATAAACACTGGCACATCGACATGGTAAAAGCTGGTAGTGACTCATTCGAGTACTACCAGCTTGACGTTTTGTAAGTCGAAACTAACAAAGTTTTATAAACAGATAGAGCAACCAACATTAACCGCAGTAGTGTCAATGCCTCTAATCATTCATAAAAGCTTGGTCAATATGAACAATCTATTTGTCAGCTACACGTTCACAAGTCTTATCGCCAACAGTGACCTCTACAAACTCGGCATTGTCACCAGTCAGCAGAATGTCTCTTTCGGACTGACAGGCATTTTTTCCGTGTACATGGATATACTTGGCATCTTTGCCTGTCATCAATATTCTTCTTCCCATACTATTCTCCTTTTCTTCTATTACTAATTGCCTATTTGGGGCTTCATACTCTTCCGATGCTCTTCAAAGCTCTTGATCTCAGCGTCCAGACCTTTCTCCAAGACGGTAGTAGTGACATAGCCGACGTAGCTGGCCTTTTCGATAGGACTCCAATCGCTTATCTTGCCCCAATAGGCAATCAGCAATGCTACGGACTCTGCAAATATATCCAGTTCCTCCGTCGGTTCCAACTTGCAACTGTTTAAAGCCTCGTTGAGCTTATCAGCCAACATCCCAACCTTTTCACGCTTGGTCAAAGCCTTCTCTTTCTTCTTAACCATAAATATCTCCACTACCTGTTGAAACCATACCTGTAATGTGCTTGCAATGAACGTCACCAGAACCGGTATTGACGTTCGTTGCCGTGTCACACTTCACATCACCACTGCCAGTACGAATGTTCTGAACAGTTCCGTTCACGGTGACATCCCCGCTTGTAGTAGCCAAGTTCTGCACATTACCGTTTATCTCGATGCTTATGACATTGCTATCCTCATATTCTCCTCCGATGGTGTCCCAATCGACAGCCTTTCCGTCGGCATACCAACGTCCATCAATCTTCTCGATGGTTTCACCCTTGATGGTATATGTCTTACCGCCACGCTTGATATTGACGGAACCGCCCTTAATGATGGTACGCTTTCCTGTCGAAATCGTCCGTGTGCCTGCACCATGAATGATCGTCTCGCCACCTGTAAAGTCATTCTTGATATTGAAGCTGCTGTGACTCCTTCTGCCTCCAGAGGTGGTATGATTCCCATAGACATTCTCTTGGTGCTCAACGACCTCATTGACTATATCGACAACACCTTTTGGATTGCCCTTCCGGTTTACCATATTACAGTCTATGTTGGCTATGCCGAATACTTCAAGCATTTCTTTGGCCGAATCATTAAGCGCATCTGAAACTTTGCGTTCTACCTTTTGGATGGTATCGGCCATATTCTCCGTCTGCTCTTGTTTCGGCAGATCGGCCTCCTGACCATCCACGTACCAGACACCATCCTTATGCTCAACAAACTTGCCTGTCAGTCGGTATTCCTTGCCGTTGATCCGCAGGCTGATGTCTGCATCCTCATATCGGACATCCTTGTCATCCATGAGAGTAACTATAGCACCATTATAGGTGCTTGTTCCGAACCTATTACGTGTCGTTCCCTGGTGTACAATCATCACACCGTCTTTCTTTTTCTGTTCTTCTACCCACTCTTTGAGGGGCTTACCTTGTATGTTTATGTTCATATAATACCTATTTTTGAAAACAGACGCAAAGATACTAAAATTACCCGAGAATATGGTAAATAATTAGATTTATCTTTCAATTTTAACCATTGCAAGGCTTGCAAATATATTTTTGATTATTATTTCTTTGCTAATTTCGGAAATTAATGTAATTTTGCAGCCGAATTTCAAATAATAGCAATGCTGAAACAAAGAATGAACATATCGTTGAAACCATTATTCCAGAGCTCGAAGAACTTTGGACGGACATGTTATGTTCATATGTCAAAGCGCCAGACACGTAGCTATTACGTGTGTACTTTCCAACATACAAGAATACCAGATTTGCGAAATGCGTCATAGATGCTGTTGACGCTTTGCAGTCAAAATAGCAACAGGAAGTTGGAAAGTAATCGGTAACGAAGCTTTCCAACTTTTTTGTTGATGCCCATCATTCATCTTCTCCATCCTTAGCTCTTGGGTAGAATTACAATGATTACTAACCGCGCTCGATAGCGCATAAAATTTAAATGTAAAAATGAAAAAGGAAATCAGACCTGTAGTGTTGACTCCGCTCAATCCGGGCGTGAGAGTAGTGAACAATCCATTATTTGCCGTTGCACATAAACGGTCAACATGTTATCGAAAGAGTTTATTTACAAAAGGATAAGGAACAAGAATTATGAACAAACAAGAATTTTCATACAACAATGCCTGCAAACAAGAATGCGTTAATTCGCTACAAGACTATAGACAGATGCCTGAGGAACAGGTACAGAAGATGGACGATAGAGGACCTGGTTGATGCCTGTTCCGACGCTCTATACGACATGGAGGGTATAAGGAAGGGTATCTCTCTCAGAACAGTACAGGGCGATATTCAGATGATGCGCTCTGACAAGTTGGGCTACAACGCCCCAATCGAAGTGTACGATCAGCGTTACTACCGCTACGCTGACCCTCAGTACTCAATCACCGACATGCCACTCAGCGAGGATGATTTCCTGCTGATAAAGAGGGCTGTAGATTTGCTGGGAAAGAATGAAAGCCAGCTCCAGAACGGTGAGATATGTAAGGTACTCGTGAAGGTTAAGAACCGTTTGAAGGCTATTCTCAACTTCGCATAATATAGAGGCTCCAATTCTCAAAGTCAATGGAATTGGAGCCTCTTACTGTTGAGTGAGGAGTCGGATTTGAACCGACGAAAGACGGTTTTGCAGACCGCCCCCTTAGACCACTCGGGCATCCTCACATTGTCGTACTTCAGGTAGGACTCGAACCCACGGCCTCCTCGTTCGTAGCGAGACGCTCTAATCCAACTGAGCTACTGAAGCATCTTATTTGAGCTTCAAGTCGGGTTCGAACCAACGACCTGCTCATTACAAGTGAGCTGCTCTACCAACTGAGCTATTGAAGCAAGTATGTGCCACATGTTGGACTCGAACCAACGACCTGCTCATTAAAAGTGAGCTGCTCTACCAACTGAGCTAATGAAGCGATTTGGGAGTTTGACAGGTTTCGAACCTGCGACCACCTGTGCCACAAACAGGCGCTCTACCAACTGAGCTACAAACTCCATGTCGTTGGGATGGTAGGACTCGAACCTACGAAGCCGAAAGGCAGCAGATTTACAGTCTGCTCTCGTTGCCGCTTGAGAACACCCCAATGTAGAGTGGAACCTCGTGGAGTCGAACCACGTTATCTGGATTTTCAGTCCAGCGCATACACCATGTCTGCCAAAGTTCCATCAGCGGAGGCTAAGGGATTCGAACCCC
>JAEEGF011307539.1_pt1 | contig 12966 bp, 11 predicted proteins | sample 9134171 | NCBI WGS metagenome assembly JAEEGF01 (sample SAMN16246542, study PRJNA631951) | gut metagenome | biome: gut microbiome; feature: rumen; material: AP-attached | host: Bos | place: Iran: Karaj | collected 2018-10 | reverse complement strand
CGGCGTGGCTTTGTCTATAGAGTGCCCGGATACAAAAAGCCTTACTGTGGGCAGCGGAATCCGCAGTCTTCATACCCACACCTGCGAAGCGCTGACGGTTTCCGGCGCTTCACAACTTGAAGAACTGTATGTGAACAACAGCAACCTAAAAACGCTTTCAGTGACAGATTGTCCCAAGCTTCGGAACCTTTATGCCGGAAAAACGCAACTGTCTTCTTTCAGCATTTCCGGTAGCCCGTCGATGACTAACCTGTCGATTGAAAACAACCCCAGCTTGAAGTGTACGGTTCCGGCCGTGTTCGACCAGATGCGTGCATCGGGATTCACGCCCCGCTATGACCAGATGTACGAATACAGTTGGAGCACGAGCTATTATGAAGGGGCCCAAATCACTTGGTATTTTGGATCTGGCTGGCATTATGCCACTTCCCGTCAGAACAGCGAAGGAGATACGTGGTACTCTTATTGGCATAAACGGTTGGACTACGGCTTTTATTATTCTAGAGAGCCCGGCTGCGGCTACCACTTGAGCAGTGAGCTGCCTCGATGAGAGTTTGTCTGTATCTTTGTAAGAGAGTTGAATATTTTCGACAACTGTAAAAAAAGTATATATATGAAAAAAGTAATTATTTCCAGTTTATTTATCCTGGCATTTGTAGGGGTGGTCTGCTGCGTGAAGGAAACCCACATTGGCGGTGAACCCGCCTCCATTGGCGAAGTGGGCACCGAAGTGCGCCTTGGCAACGAGGGCTTTTCCGATGTCAACATCAGTATTGTGGACTGCACCAATGGCGTGTCGGAGTTTACCGGCACTATGACCGTGACTGACGAGCGCTATCTTAAAGTCTTTAAGAACCATCCCAAGTATTTCGAAGTCGATGGCAATTCTGTACGCGTCCACGACGTGAAGTTTAAATTTACCGACCAGGGCATCGAGAACCAGACCGGCTTTCTAGATGGCGTTGTGGTACGCTACGATGCTAAGGAAGGCGACAAATTCGCCGACGGTCGCAAGGTGACCCACGTGTCCACCGACAACGATTACGAATGGTTCATTGGCAAAATCAAGGTCATTGAGATTGAAGGCAAACTCAACGAAGATGGCATCTCACGCATCAAATATGCCTGCAACCATCGCTTTGGCCTGGTCGGATTCGAGTTTGAATTCGAAGACGGCACAGTCGACAAACTTCCTTTCCGTCTTTGGTAGAGCAATTCTAAAACCAAACAAAAAAGACCTTATGTGCTTGATTCAATGCACATAAGGTCTTTTTGCGGTGAGGGGGGGATTCGAACCCCCGGTACCCTAATCGAGTACGTCAGTTTAGCAAACTGGTGGTTTCAGCCACTCACCCACCTCACCTAATATGACTGGGGCCAGGCCCCAGACCCCTCGCTCCGGCCTTGCTATCGCTTGGGCTACGCTGCTCGGCCTCCGCTATCGCCTGATGGCGATTCTTAATTGACGAGGGAATGCAAATGTATAGGTTTTTTCAATATTCCCCAAATTTTTGTACCTTTGTAGTCCAATCGGGATGTGGCGCAGTTGGTTAGCGCACCTGGTTTGGGACCAGGTGGTCCCCCGTTCGAGTCGGGGTATCCCGACAGAAGGCCGGCAGAAATGCCGGCTTTTTAGTTCCAGAACTTGAACATGTACCAGAACATCACGCCGCTGGCGACGAGCTTGAGGAAGGTGCCGCAAAGGAAGCCGGCGAAGGATCCCAGTGCGGGTTTGATGCTGTCGGCCACGGCTGTGCGGTTGATGAGGACCTCGGCCAGCAGGGCGCCGAGAAAGGCCCCGGCAATCATGCCCCACGGAGGAAAGAAGATAAGCCCCGCAATCAATCCCACCAGGGAGCCGCGGCCCGCAGCCTTGCTGCCGCCGGTCAGGCGGGTGAAGTGTGCCGGCACGGTGTAGTCCAGGATAGTGACCACGATGGTTATTCCCAGCCAGATGAGCAGGAACTTTAGTGACATCTCTCCGTTGCCGAAAAAGTAGAGCAGCAGCAGTGACAGCCAGCTCAGCGGCGGCCCGGGAATAACCGGCAGGAAGCATCCGATGATGCCCGCCAGCGCTATTATCAAGGCTATGATATTTATCCACATAGTATCTGTAGTGTTTTGGATTGCCGGTCAAGCCTGCAATGACGGATTATTTCACTGAGAAGAGACCTTCGGTGGTCTCGTCTTCTACCAGGCCGACCTCGATGGGAATGAAGAACATCCGCTCTTTGAGCCGCTCGTGTACGGCGGGGTTGCGGCGCAGCCGCTGCGAGTCCTTCTCCGTTGTGAGCAGGATGGCCTGCGGATGCTTGTCGGCAAACTTCTCTATCTGTTTTATATCCTTATCTGTGAAGACGTGATGGTCGTCGAATTCGATATGGAAGTTGCGGGGATAGCGGGCGCTGACGTGGTGGCGCAGCTGGTCGCTGTTGGCAATTCCGGTAAAGAGAATGGCCTCGTGTGAATAGATGTAGCGGTTGTTGCCATCAGGGAATACGGCTACCGGATCGAAATACTGCACGGTGGTAAAGAACACCTTCTGGTGAGGGTTGATGCGGTTGACGCTGATTGCCTGCTGCTTTTCCCACTCGTTGAGGTAGGGCGGGCATTTGGTGATGATGACGGTGTCGGCACGCTTCAACTGCGAGGGCAGGTCGCGCAGCCGCCCGAATGGGAGCAGGCTGTCCTTGAAGACGGGTCGATTGTAATTGATGAGGCATATCTGGCGGGTGGGGAGCAGGCGTCGGTACTGCATGCCGTCGTCCAGAAGAATCACCTCCGGCACGTCGCCGAAGGGGAGGGCCATCAGCATCTTTACGGCGCGCACACGGTCGCGGTCAACAATGACTTTGACCTGCGGGAACTTGCGCTTTATCTGCAACGGCTCGTCGCCGACATCCTCTACACGGCTGTCGGTCTCCACAAAGCGGCTGGTCTTGGGATTCTTGCGGCCGTATCCGCGGGAAATCACCGCCACGCGCCAGGCCTGATCCAGCAGCTGCCGGATGAACAATTCCACATGAGGGGTCTTTCCGGTGCCGCCCACGGTGATATTACCGAAAGATATTATGGATACGTTGTCGATTTTCACGCTCTTGAGCCAGCCTTTGTCATACGCCTTATTGCGCATCCAAAGCCCCAGAGCATAGGGAAAAGCGAATATGTTGCCGATGTTAGCCATCTATATATATTATTGCCAGTGTTCCCCGACATAGTCGAGGGTTTTCATCAATTCGTCAATGTCGGTCAAAGTTACCAATTTCAGCCGGGTTTCCTTGAAATTTTCCAAACCTTTGAAGTAGCAGCTCAGATGCCGGCGCATCTCGAACACGCCGCGGCGTTCGCCCTTTATCTCGACCGATTTTATCAGATGGTCCTTGGCCAGCGCCACGCGGTCGGCCACCGACATAGGCGGCAGTTCTTCTCCGGTGTCAAGGAAATGCCTGATTTCGCCAAAGATCCACGGATGGCCAAAGCTTGCGCGGCCTATCATTATGGCATCCACGCCGTAGCGGTCAAAGGCGTTTTTTGCATCCTGCGGGGTGCGGATGTCTCCGTTACCTATTATAGGGATGTGCATCCGCGGGTTGTTTTTAACCGCTCCGATCAGGCTCCAGTCCGCTTCGCCCTTGTACATCTGCGCGCGGGTGCGGCCGTGTATTGTCAGTGCGGCGATGCCGGCATCCTGCAGCCTCTCGGCCAGTTCCACGATTATCTTTGAGTCGTTGTCCCAGCCAAGGCGGGTCTTGACGGTGACGGGAGTGTGGACCGCCTCCACCACGCGGCGGGTGATTTCCACCATCTTGTCGGGCTCGCGCATCATGCCGCTGCCGGCGCCGCGCCCCGCGATCTTCTTGACCGGGCAGCCGAAGTTGATGTCAATCACGTCCGGCCGTGCCTTCTCTACCTTTACGGCAGAATCGACCATGGCGTCGGGAATGTTGCCGTAGATCTGGATGCCGATAGGGCGTTCGTAATCGTAGATGGTGAATTTTGCCAGCGACTTGGGGACGTCGCGGACCAGGGCGTCGCTAGAAACGAATTCGGTATAGACCATGTCGGCGCCGAACTTCTTGCAGATGTAGCGGAATGAGGCGTCGGTAACGTCTTCCATCGGCGCCAGAAACAGCGGCCGCGGCCCGAATTCTATATTTCCCAGCTTCACGGCGGCGAAGGTAACATATTTTTGCTGCTTTGAAAAAATTATCTACCTTTGCAGCCCCCCAGACCAAAGCTGGGTCGCAACACATAGTATTAACCAATAAATCAACAGACTGTGGACACATTAAGTTACAAAACCAAGTCGGTCAACAAAGAGAACTCCTCTAAAGAGTGGGTTGTCATCGATGCTACCGATCAGGTCCTTGGTCGTCTGGCAAGCAGGGTTGCAATTTTGCTTCGCGGCAAAAACAAACCCAACTTCACGCCCAACGCAGACTGCGGTGACAATGTAATCATTGTCAATGCCGACAAAGTCCGCCTCACCGGCAAGAAGATGACAGACAAGGTGTACGTTCGCCACACCGGTTATCCCGGAGGTCAGCGCTTCACCACCCCCAAGGAGCTGTTCTCACGCAAGCCCCTGGCCGTACTCGAGCACGCCGTTCGCGGTATGCTCCCCCGCACACGTCTTGGCGAGCAGCAGTTCAAAAACCTGCATCTTTATGTAGGCAGCGAGCATCCTCACCAGGCTCAGAATCCTAAAACTATTACTCTTAACGAAATTTAAGCATGGAATTAATCAACGCCCTTGGAAGACGTAAATCAGCAGTTGCTCGCGTTTATGTATGCCCCGGTAAGGGTAACATCACCATCAACGGCCGCACAATGGACGAGTATTTCAAAGAGGACACTCTTCGCTATATCGTCCGTCAGCCTATGGATGTTACCGACACCCTCGCTTCTTTCGACATCAAGGCCAACCTCGATGGCGGCGGAATCAAGGGACAGGCAGAGGCACTCCGCCTTGCAATAGCACGCGCTCTTTGCAAAGTGGACGCAGAGGCTTACCGCCCGGTTCTCAAGTCTAACGGCTTCCTGACCCGCGACGCTCGCGAGGTCGAGAGAAAGAAACCCGGCCAGCCTGGTGCACGTAGACGTTTCCAGTTCAGCAAACGTTAACATTAACACTGATTTACTTAACGCACGGCAGGTATTTGAAAATTACGGGATCAAATTTTTTGCTACCCATAATTTGTACTGCTGCGGAAAATCTGGGAGACCAATAAAAATTGCTACTCCCTCATTGATGAAAAGAGATTCCCGGGCTGCTTAGAGGCCCAAAGGGAACAGAACCAACAAAAAACAAAAAACAAAATGTCAAGAACAAATTTCCAAGACTTGCTTGATGCAGGTGTTCACTTCGGTCACCAGAAGAGAAAATGGAATCCTAAAATGGCTCCCTACATCTTTATGGAGAAGAACGGAATCCACATCATTGACCTGCACAAGACTGTTGTCAAAATAGACGAGGCAGCTACCGCACTCAAGCAGCTGGCACGCACCGGCCGCAAAGTGCTTTTCGTGGCTACCAAGAAACAGGCTAAGGATATCGTGGCAGAGAAGGCTCAGGCAGTAGGTATGCCCTACGTAACAGAGCGCTGGGCTGGTGGTATGCTCACCAACTTCCCCACTATCCGCAAGGCTGTCAAGAAAATGACCAACATCGACAAGATGAAAGAAGACGGCACCTACGACACTCTGGCAAAGCGCGAGCGTCTGCAGATTGACCGTCAGAAAGCCAAACTCGAGAAGAACCTCGGTTCCATCAAAGATCTCGCACGCCTTCCTTCCGCACTTTTCGTGGTTGACGTACAGAAAGAGATCAACGCTGTAAAAGAGGCCAATCGTTTGAACATTCCGGTATTTGCAATGGTTGATACTTGTTGCGATCCCACAAACATTGATTATGTAATTCCGGCAAACGACGATGCTGCAAAATCTATCGCTATCGTGATGGACGCTGTGTGCGCTGCTATCGCAGAGGGCTCACAGGAGCGTCAGATGGACAAGGACAAAGAAGCTGAGGCTCAGAACGGCGAAGAGGGCGAAGCTCCCGTAAAGAAGGTTCGCGCACGCCGTCCCCGCAAAGAGGCTGCCGCAGAGGCACCTGCAGAGGCACCCGCAGAGACTTCAGCCGAGTAGTTATTAACCGAAAAAATCTTTTTGAGATGGAAATTAAAGCAGTAGATGTTGCAAAGTTGCGCAAAATGACCGGCGCAGGTATGATGGACTGCAAGAAGGCTCTCGTAGAGGCCGAAGGCGACTTCAACCGCGCTCAGGAAATCATCCGCGAAAAAGGTAAGCTGGTTGCTGCAAAGCGCGCTGACCGCGAGACCACCGAAGGTGCAGTGATCGCACGTATCGCTCCCGACGGCAAGACCGCCATCCTGGTGGCTCTTGGTTGCGAGACCGACTTCGTATCTGCAACTGCAGAGTTCAAGTCTATCGCCGACGCCGTTGCCGATACAGCTATGGCAGCTCTCCCCGAGGATAAGGCAGCTCTTGAGAACACCAAAATGGCAAACGGCCAGACCGTTGCCGAGTTCATCACCGAGCAGGCTGCAAAGTGTGGCGAGAAACACGCTATCGCTTACTACGCAAAGATGCAGGCAGCTTTCCTAGGCTCTTACATCCACTTCACCCACAAGGACGGCGCCATTGTCGGCTTCAACAAAGTGGTTTCTGCAGATCTTGCAAAGCACATCGCAATGCAGGTGACTTCTATGAAGCCCGTTGCAGTAGACGAGGCCAGCGTTCCCGAGGCTGTTGTAAAGCAGGAGCTGGAAGTTGCAGTTGAGAAGACCAAAGAAGAGCAGATTCGCAAGGCTGTGGACAATGCCCTCAAGAAAGCAGGCATCAACCCGGCTCACTGCGACAGCGACGACCACATCTCTTCCAATACCGCAAAGGGTTGGCTCACCGAGGCTCAGGCAGCTCAGGCACGCGAGATTATCGCTACCGTATCCGAGGCCCAGAAGGCAAACCTCAACGAGGGTATGATCCAGAACATCGCCAAGGGTCGCCTTGCAAAATTCTTCAAGGAGCAGACTCTGGAGAATCAGGAGTTCGTAATGGAAGGCAAGATCAGCGTCAAGGATTACATCAAGAGTGTAGATCCCGAGGCCAAGGTCACCGCTTTCTGCCGCTTCTCTCTCAGCGACTAACAGAAAATAACTGATATTTAAGAATAAAAGATTAGCTTTGTGAGCTGATCTTTTATTTTTTTATGACGCATATGAAGAAATTTTTGCTGATAGTGGCGGCTATGGTGGCAGTAGCTGCCTGCACCGAGAAAAAAGAAACCTACGACTGGGCACCGGCCGGTGACCACATCCTGACGGAGTGGGGCGAAAATCTGGACCCGACAAATGTCCTGCCTGAATATCCCCGTCCGCAGATGGTCCGCAGCAAGTGGATGAACCTTAACGGCTTCTGGGACTATAAGATGTACGGCAGCAAGGGCAAAATTCTGGTTCCGTTCCCGGTAGAGAGCGCTCTCTCCGGCGTGGGCAAGCGAGTGGGTATGTACTCCTGCATGACCTATTCCACCAAGGTCACAATCCCTGCAAGTTACCTCAAGCAGCACGTGCTGCTCAACTGCGGCGGCATTGACTGCGTTGCAGAAATCAAGATCAACGGTGAGTACGTGCGCAAGCATACCGGCGGTTTCACATCCATCAGCGAAGATGTCACCGAATATCTCAAGAAGGGTGAGAATGAAATTGTAATCAAAGTCACCGATAAAACCGATGCCGACTTCCACGCTATAGGAAAGCAGCGCAACGAGAACAGCGGCATTTTCTACACCCCCGTGACCGGCATCTGGCAGACGATATGGATGGAGCCCGTGGCTGAGACCCACATCAACAACCTGAAAATCACCCCGTACCTGGATTTGAGCACCTTCTGTGTAAATGCGGCCACATCCACCGGCAACGGCACCGTTGAGGTCAAGATTTTTGACGGCGGCCGCCAGGTTGCATCCGGCAAGGGCGAGGCAGGCAAAGATATCAACATCAAGATCAAAGAGCCCAAGACCTGGACCCCTGAAGATCCGTTCCTCTACGATTTCAAGATTGTGGTAAAAGACGGCGGCAAGGTTGTGGACCAGGTGAAGAGCTACAGCGCAATGCGCAAGGTTTCTGTAAACAAAGACGGCTTCGGCACACTGCGCATAGCCTTGAACAACAAGCCTATATTCAGCTTCGGCACCCTGGACCAGGGTTGGTGGCCCGACGGCCTCTACACCGCTCCCACCGACGAAGCTCTGGCATTTGACATCATCCGCACCAAAGAGCTGGGATTCAACACCATCCGCAAGCACGTGAAGGTGGAGCCCGACCGCTGGTATTACCACTGCGACCGCCTGGGCGTGATGGTTTGGCAGGATATGCCTTCCGGCGATTATGCGGCCAGTCCCAAGTGGGAGTTTGCTGCCGATTTCGCTCCCGAGATGGAGGCTGTCTCCAACCGCTCGGCAGCCAGCATAGACCAGTACTGGAAAGACTGGACCGGCATTATGGGTCAGTTGCACAATCACCCCTGCATCATAGTGTGGGTGCCTTTCAACGAGGCCTGGGGCCAGTTCAACACAATGGAGGTAGCTACCCGCACCAAGCTGCTTGACCCGACCCGCCTGGTGAATCCCGCCAGCGGCGGCAACCTGTTCCCTTGCGGCGATATCATCGACTTCCATAACTACAGTGAAAACCCTTTGCCTTACACCGCTCCCCATAAAGATTATGTGGTGGTAGTGGGCGAGTACGGCGGTCTTGGACTGTGCGTTCCCGACCACACCTGGCTGCAGGAAGGCTGGGGTTACCGCGGCCTTATAGGTGATACCGAGACCCTGACCGACAGGTATGTGGCACTTACCAAAAAGATTCTCAAGAATGTGGATGAGATGGGCATTTCGGGTGCCATATACACTCAGACTACAGACTGCGAGACCGAGCTCAACGGCCTCTATACCTACGACCGCAAAGTGTTCAAATTCAACGAAGAGCGTTTTGTGGAGATAAATCGTCGTTTAAGTCGCAGTTTAGATTGATTTTGAGCCCTGCTTGGCGTGTTTTTTGCAGCGCCAAGGCGTTCATTATCAATTAAAAGTATGAAAATCAATATAAAGAGGGTGGGAATTGCGGTGCAGCTTATAGTTGCCCTGGCGGTTTCCACCTTTTCCGTTTCTGCCGCAGACAAGCTTTCGCTCTCGCTGCAGCAGGCTATGGATATGGCGGTAGAGCGCAACAAAACGCTGGCCAACGCCGCCCTGGATGTCAAGATTGCCAAAGCCAACAAATGGGCTGCCATCGCACAGATGCTGCCTCAGGTAAGCGCCAGCGGCGATTACTCCAACTTTATGGGCTATGAAATGGATCTGCGCGGTATGACCATCGCCATGCCTCCGTATGTGACCCTGGGCCTGCGTTCCAGTCTGACTTTCACACCCGCCTTGCTGGTCAACACCCAGATAAGCGAGATTTCCCACAAGATGTCCGACATTTCGCTGCAGCAGAGCGAGCAGGATATCACCAATCAGGTTAAGACACTGTACCTTTCTGCACTCGTGTCAGAAGAGGTTCTGAATCTTCTAGGCCGCAACCTTGAATGCCTCGAGAGGCTTCACGATATGACAATGACTTCTGTCAGAGTCGGTGCCAGCGAGCAGACCGCGGCAGACCAGATAGAGGTGCAGGTGGCGCAGCTTAAAAACAGCATTGCCAGCAGCAAACGCACTATTGAGATGACGTACAACTCTATGAGGCTGCTGCTGGATGTGGATGTGGACACCGAGCTGGAACTTACCGACACCCTGGACCGTCTGATGGAAACCGACGACTATCTGGAGCTGGTAAGCGAAGATTTTGACCTGGAGCGCAACTATGCCTGGCAGCTGGCCAACAAGAGCACCGAACTGGCAAAGAAGCAGCTGGACGCCACTATTATGGCCGGATTGCCCAGCCTGACTGCTTACCACCAGTACAGCTACAAGGAATATCTGAGCAAGGATGCCAACGTTATGAATATGACCCCGCCGAATATGGTGGGAGCCACCCTTTCCGTGCCCCTGTTCACCTCGCTGCAGCAGACCAAGAAGGTGCAGGCTGCCCGTATGGCATATCAGAAGCAGCAGAACACAATGCACGACACCGAGCAGTCGCTGATGGTGCAGCACAGCCAGTTGTGCTACAACCTGTCCACGGCGTTTGACACCTACAACGCCCAGAAACAGAACCTGGAGGTTACCCAGAGGGTGTTTGACAACATCTCCCGCCGCTACGAGCAGGGTTATTCCTCCGCTATGGATCTCACCAACACCGGCACCACTCTTATTAATGCCCAGAGCACTTACGTGCAGTCCATTATGGAGTTCCTGAATGCCCGCATCGCACTTGAAAAACTCTTGAATAAATAGAAAAGATATATGAAGAAGGTTTATTTTTTGATGGTTTGTGCACTGCTTGCATCCGCCGTCTCCTGCCAGAATCAGCAGAAGGGAGCCGCTCAGCAGACAGCCGTCCGTGAAGAACTTGTAGAGACGACGGTGCTTCATCCGCAGGAGGTGATGCGCACTATAGACGTTTCCACCACCCTCGAAGGGTATCAGGTGATGAGCGTCGCCCCCAGTGTGACGGGCCGTATAGAGCATATTTATGTGGATGTCGGCAGCAGGGTAGCCCGCGGTACCACTCTGGTGAGGATGGATCAGCAGCAATACAACACCACCAAGCTCACCTACGCCAACCTGGCGCTGGAGCTTAGCCGCCTGGAGGCGCTGGTTGCCTCCGGCGCAGTGTCGCAGCAGACCTACGACCAGACCAAGCTGAGCTACGACCAGACTCAGGAGAACCTCCGTTTCCTGGAGCAGAACACCTTTGTCCGCGCCCAGTTCTCCGGCATCATTTCCGCCAAGAACTATGAAGACGGCGAGCTTTACAGCGGCCAGCCGATTCTGGTGCTCACCCAGGTGAACACTCTCAAGGCCCTAATGGCCATCCCGGAGACTTATTATCCTCTGGTAAAGGCCGGTATGAAGGTGGATATCCGTTCTGAGATATACCCCGACACCGTGTTCCCCGCCACCATCGAGATAGTTTATCCCACCATTGACGTGGCTTCCCATACCTTCAATGTCAAGGTCAAGATTCCCAACGGCGACGAGCGCCTGCGCCCCGGTATGTATGTCCGCACCTCGCTGGAGATGGGCAAGAGCACCGCTTTGCTGATGCCCTACCAGTCGGTTCAGAAACTCACCGGCGCCAACGACCGCTATATCTACATTAACAGCGACGGAGTGGCCAAACGTGTTTTCGTACAGATTGGCCAGCGCTTTGACGATAAGATTGAGGTCATCTCTGACGAGGTGGTCGAAGGTGTAGAGGTGGTTACCACCGGCGCCGAAAAGCTCATTCCCGGAGCCAAACTTAAGATAGCAAAAGTCACCGAGTAGGAGAGTCCGCTATGAGCATTTATAAAACAGCGATTGATAAACCGGTAACCACCGCCCTGATCTATGTGGCGGTTGTGATCATCGGTGTGTTTGCATTCCTGCAGCTGCCGGTGGACCGCTTCCCGGAGATGGACCCGCCGTATATCACGGTTATGACGACCTATCCGGGCGCGAGTGCATCCGAGGTTGAGGTGAATGTCACCAAGCTGGTAGAGAACAGTCTCAACTCGGTGGACCACCTCAAAAGGATGACATCCACCTCCAGGGACAACTATTCCACTGTTTTGCTGGAGATGGAGTGGGGGTCCGACCTGGACGAGGCTATGAACGATATCCGCAGTTTCGTGGATATGCTCAAGGATAATCTGCCCAGCGGATGCAGCAACCCTTATATTTTCAAGTTCAGCTCTTCGGCCGCGCCCATCATCAACTACTCCATAACCGCCGACGACAGTTATGCCGGTCTGGAGAAGATTCTCAACGACGTGGTCATCCCTCAGCTGAACCGTGTGGACGGCATCGGTAACATTTCCATTTCCGGCGCCCCCGACCGCTACATCTATATCGACGTGGACCAGCAGAAACTGGATGCGTTCGGTATCCCCCTGGAGACCATAGGAAGTGCCATCAGCGCCAACAACGTGAACCTCTCCAGCGGCGTTGTGAAGATGGAGCGGGAGCAGTACAATCTTGAGGTTCGCAGCGAATATGCCCAGAGCCGCGAGATTGAGGATATCGTGGTGACCACGACCGCCACTGGCCAGAAGGTCTTCGTAAAGGACCTGGCGACAGTGCGTGATACCATCAAGGACCTTTCTCTGGACGAGAAGACCAACGGCCGCGACGGAGTGCGTATGCGCATCACCAAGCAGTCGGGCGCCAACACCGTGCAGATTTGCGCCAAGGCACGCAAGGAGATGGAGGAGATAAAGCACAACCTGCCGGACGATGTCCAGATACAGGTGCTGTTCGATACCTCCGAGGATATTGAAGACTCCATCAATTCACTGGAGGAATCGATCCTTTACGCGCTGCTGTTCGTGGTTCTGGTGGTGTTCATCTTCCTGGGCAAATGGCGCGCCACTTTCATCATCGGCATCACCATCCCCATCGCCCTTATAGTAGGATTCATATATCTGTGGCTGGTTGGCAGTTCGCTCAACATCATATCGCTCTGCTCCCTTACGGTGGCCATCGGTATGGTGGTGGACGACGCCATCGTAGTCTTGGAGAACATTACCAAGCATATCGACCGAGGCAGTTCGCCGCGCGATGCCGCCATCTACGGTACCAACGAAGTGTGGATTTCGGTTATAGCAACCACTCTGGTAATTGCCGCGGTGTTCATCCCGCTCACTATGCTCAAGGGTATGGCGGGCATCCTGTTCAAGGAGCTCGGCTGGATTGTGACCATAGTGGTGGCGACATCCACCCTGGTGGCTATCACCCTGACCCCGATGCTGGCCTCCAAACTGCTCAAGCCCCGCAAGGTGGCCGTGGACGAGAATGGC
>JAEEGF010879571.1_pt1 | contig 12968 bp, 10 predicted proteins | sample 9134171 | NCBI WGS metagenome assembly JAEEGF01 (sample SAMN16246542, study PRJNA631951) | gut metagenome | biome: gut microbiome; feature: rumen; material: AP-attached | host: Bos | place: Iran: Karaj | collected 2018-10 | reverse complement strand
GCCGACGAAGGCCTTGTCGTATTTCTCCGCGCCGTCGAAGTCGGCGGCGACGGCCGCGTCCGTCAGCGCGCCGGCGGGGGAGCAGAACTTCTTTTCCGCCATGAGTGGATCCTCCTGATCGCTTTTTTTCGATCATAGCACATATTTCTTGCGCGCGCCAGGGGAATATGGTATAAAGAGATCGTAAATCTTTTTTTCGGGGGGACGAGCCATGCACTGCACGAGAAAAGTTTTGAACGACCTGATCTGGGTGGGCGCGGACGATCGGCGCCTGAGCTGCTTCGAGGGCGTGTACAGCGTGCCCGAGGGCGTATCCTACAACTCCTATCTGCTGCTGGATGAAAAGACCGTTCTGTTCGATACCGTGGACAAGGCGGTCTATCAGACCTTTTTTGAAAACGTGGAATTCGCGCTCGGCGGAAGAGAGCTGGATTATCTGCTCATCTCCCACATGGAGCCTGACCACGCCTATACCGTCGGCGATCTGATCCTGCGCTATCCGAACGTGAAGATCCTCTGCAACGCGAAGATGCAGACCATGCTGGGCCAGTTTTTCCACGCCGATCTGTCCGGGCGCATCGTCCTGGTCAAGGAAGGGGACAGCTTTTCCTGCGGCCGCCATGTGCTGAGCTTCATCAACGCGCCGATGGTCCACTGGCCTGAGGTCATGATGAGCTACGATTCCACCGACGGGGTCCTCTTCTCCGCGGACGCCTTCGGCCTGTTCGGCGCCCTCAACGGCAGACTCTTCGCCGACGAGAGCGATTTCTTCACCGAGCACCTCGGCGAGGCGCGGCGCTACTACACCAATATCGTGGGTAAATACGGCCCGCAGGTGCAGAACGTGCTGAAAAAGGCCGCTGCGCTGGAGATCGCTTATGTCTGCCCGCTGCACGGCTATGTATGGCGCAGCCACTTCGGCGACTTTCTGGAGAAGTATCTGCAGTGGAGCTGCTACACGCCCGAAGAGCAGAGCGTCATGCTGGCTTACGCCTCCGTTTACGGCCACACGGCAAACGCCGCCAACATTCTGGCCGCCATGCTGGTGGAGCGCGGCGTGAAAGTGCGTATGTACGACACGTCTGTCACCCCCGCAAGCTACATCGTATCCGACGCATTCCGCTGCAGCCATCTGGTGTTCGCCGCGACCACGTACAACGCCGGCGTTTTCGTCACCATGGAGCAGCTGCTGCATGATCTGGCCGCCCACAACCTGCAGAAGCGCAAGGTTGCCCTGATCGAGAACGGCAGCTGGGCAGCAGCCAGCGGAAAAGCCATGCGCGAGATCCTGGCATCCTGCAAGAACATCGAATATTTTGAAGAAGGCGTTTCGCTGAAATCGGCGCTTGCAGTCGGTCAGGAAGCACAGCTTGAAGCGCTGGCCGATGCCATCGCCGCAGAGATCAATCCCAAGCCCGTTGTGGAAGAAGCTCCTGCCGCCGTGGAAGGCCCCAATTTCCTGACCGATGTAGATAACAAAGCCTTCCAGAAATTCACCTACGGCGTCGAGGTCCTTACGACCCGCGTTGACGGCAAGGATTACGGCTGCATCATCAATACCGCGGGACAGGTCGCCGCAGGCGATCCGAAGAAGATCACCATCTCCTGCATCAAGAAGAACAACACCTGCGATATGGTGAAGCTCGCCGGCAAGTTCAACATTTCCATCCTCACGGAAGATGCTCCCTACAGTCTGTTCCAGCGCTTTGGCTTCCAGAGCGGCCGTGATGTTGACAAGTTTGCCGATGTTGAATGGACCGAGCGCACAAAGAACGGCATCCGCTATATTCCGCAGTACACCAATGCGGTCCTCTCCTGCGAAGTGGTGTCTTCTGAAGATCTTGAAACGCAGGTGCTCTATGTCGCCAATGTTGTGGAGGCGAAGGTCCTGTCCTCCGCCCCGTCCTGCACCTATGCCTACTATCACGCCCACATCAAGCCGAAGAAGAACCCGGCTCCGGAACCGAAGGAGTGCTGGATCTGCCGCGTCTGCGGATTCGTGTTTGAGGGTGCCGAGATGCCCGAAGACTTTGTCTGCCCGCTCTGCAAGCACGGCAAGGAAGAATTTGAGCATGTGATCCCCGAAGTGAAAGTGAAGCAGAAAGGTTACGTCTGCAAGATCTGCGGTCACTTTGAGCCGTGCGACGGTGAACTTCCGGAGGATTACGACTGCCCGATCTGCCACCATGGCCGCGAAGATTTTGAGCCGGCGGAACAGTAAGCGAAGGAGACCTTTTCCATGAATCTGAAAAAAGCTGCCCTGTTTGTCCTCCCTGCTGCAGCCGCTGCCGGCGCCGCCGCTTTTCTGCTGAAGAAAAAGCCCACCGGTGAAAAGGAAGCAGCGCCTGCCAAGGGCAAGGCTGCGGAAGCACCGGTCATCAGGAACGCGAAAGAAGCGGAATATAGCTTCATCTCCGGTTTCAAGGACGCCGCACGTGTCGACATCACGTTCCCCTACGATTCCGACAAGTTCAGCTACGAGCAGTCGCAGGATCAGTTCCTGGTCGAGTCCGGCGATTCGCACGTCGGTCTGCTGTACGGCGACGGATACAACATGCAGTTTGAATACGCCCCGTTCAAAGAGGACGAGGATTTTGAAGTGCTGAAAAAGAAATACGCCGTCCGTTTCTCGAACTGCGCTCCCGCCGTTTACGGAAACAACAAGGGTATCCGGTATCTTGACGGTGAGGACCTCTGCTTCTGCTTCCCTGTTCCCGACGACGCCTACAGCTTTTTGCTGATCACGCTGATCAAGGCCAAGGACAATGACGCCGATATCCTCTCGCTCCCGGCTGAGCCGAACGTCACCGCCATGCTCTCCGGCCTGAAGATCTCCCGGGAATAACACACGAAAAACAGTATTTTGGAAGCACCGCGCATACGCGGTGCTTCCTTAATCTTTCTGAAGTAAACAGGCCTGTACTGGACATTTCGCAGGAAATGGTGTACACTGCAGAAGATTCTGAAATCCTAAAACAGGAGAGTCTCTGTTATGAACAAAACCAGAACCACTGCGTTTCTGCTGGTGCTTATTTTTCTCGTGGTAGCTGCTGTCACGTTTATTTTCCTCAGCAGCCTCGATAAAGGCGATACGCCGGACAATATTGTGATCGTCACTCCGAGCGCGGAGCCGGCTGCTGCGGATAACAGCTCCGCTACTGCCCCGACAACGCCGCCCGACAACGCTGCGACCGTCACCCTTGCCCCCGCCGTGTCAGAGCCTGCTCCCGCAGCCACTCCGGCTGTCGTTGAGCCGACACCTGTTCCCTCCTCGAACACGGAGCCCACGCCTGCCCCGTCAGCAACGCCTGTCCCCGCCGAGACTTACGGCAAACCGCTTGGCAGCGGAAGCTTTACTTCCGACACCGGTGCCAAGATCAACATCGTGGCTGACTGGGTCGCGATGACATCGGGCAAAGATACGGTGGATGTAAAGGTAACTGTATCTGTTATTTCCTATAGTCTTTATATTGCAGCGTTCCCCAATTCGGTCGATATCGGGCTGAACGGACAGTATGTGTCGCTGGGGGCTCCGGCTATTAATTACGACGGTCCCGCACAGCGGACTTCCCCGCTCGCCGACTACACGTTTACCGTCAATCTGGCCGACGGTCAGTCTGCTTCCCTGCCGCTCTCCGTTGAATGGCATTTCCGCGGCTCTTACGGCGAAGTACAGATCGACTCCATTGAGTGCGGCGGCGTCATCCCCCTCTCCCGCTGAGAACTGACCCGATCGCATCCCCATCATTCTGGCAAACGAGGTGCTCTATGCGCACACAGGAACAGGTAAATGAGATCGTGCGGCGGCTGCTGGCGGAGTATCCCGAAGCGGTCTGTTCGCTGGATTACGAAAAGGACTACGAACTGCTGTTTTCCGTGCGGCTCTCCGCGCAGTGCACGGATGAGCGCGTCAATATGGTGACGCCGGCGCTGTTTGAGCGGTTCCCTACGCTGGAAGCCTTTGCCGAGGCTGATGTCAGCGAGGTGGAACGCTATGTGCACTCCTGCGGGTTCTATCACGCCAAGGCAAGGGATCTCGTGAACTGCGCCATCATGCTGCTGGAAAAGCACGGCGGCAAAGTGCCCTCCACGATGGAGGAGCTGACGGCACTGCCCGGCGTCGGAAGGAAGACCGCAAACCTGATCCTGGGCGACATTTTCCGCGTACCAAGTTCGGTGGTGGTGGATACGCACTGCATCCGCATCGCCAACCGCCTCGGGCTGGTGGACGGGCTGAAGGAGCCGGAGAAGATCGAAAAAGCACTGCGGCAGATCCTGCCGCCGGAGACCTCTTCCGATTTCTGCCACTGCATCGTGCTGCATGGGCGCGCTGTGTGCGACGCGCGCAGACCGAACTGCGAAGCCTGCTGCCTGAAGGATCTGTGCCAGACATACGAACAGGGTCACGCATAAAAGAACCCGGAGCGAATACGCTCCGGGTTCTTCATTTGTCTATATCGGTTTATCCGCGGCCGGTCGCAGTGCTGTTCTGTCCGGCGGCGTTCTCCTGCACGGAGGACGGAACATCGATGTCCAGATAGCTCTCCACGATATCCATAACGGAATCGTCGCGCAGGATGATGTTGATCTCAATGCGGCGGTTGGCAGCTCTGCCTTCGTCCGTCTCGTTGGTGGCGACCGGCCTTGTCTCGCCGTAGCCGGCAGCGCAGAAATAAGAGGCGTAGCGGTCCAGTTTGCCTCCGTCGTTCTCCATCAGATAATTGAGCACGGCGTTGGCGCGGTCGGTGGAAAGGATGCGGTTGTTCTCATCCGTGCCTGTGCTGTCGGTATGGCCGGCGATCACGATGCTCTCCACATACTTGGCGTTTTCGGAATTGGAAAGAAAGTTTGCAAATACGGCGATCAGCTGGTTCAGCGTCGGGATGCCTTCAGGTTTGATCTCAGAAGATCCCACATCAAAGAAGACGCCTTCGTTCAGCATGATGTTGCCGCTGTCCCCGATCGAGACCTTGGACGCGTCGCCCATCACCTTCACCACGCTGTCGCGGATCTGTTCCACGATGGAAAGCCGCAGCACCGCGATCGTCTGCATCTGGCTGCGCATGGCCAGCAGCTCTTCGGAGGCCGCTTTCATATAGTCTTCCTGATCCGCCAGCAGCGCTTTTTGATCTGCCAGCAGCTTGTCCTGTGCGGCAAGATCTTTTTCCTTTTCCGCCAGGGTGAGTTTTACCTCGTCCAGATCAATGGTCACCTTGTCGAGCTCGGCTTTGGCCTCGTCCACTTCCTGGATCGTGAGCGCCAGAGCCTTTTCCATGTCGAGCAGGGCCCGCTCTTTTTCGGAGAGCGTGGCAGCTGTTTCATCCAGCCTGACCGCTGTCTCATTCAGGGTGATCTCCGTCGCAGCCAGTTCCTCTTCCGTGTTCTTCAGGCTGTTGCCGGTGATCATGTTCTGGATATAGGTCAGCAGCATCAGGAAGAACAGGATCAGTGCCACGGCCGACATCATATCGGCATACGACGGCCAGAATCCCTGCTCGCCCTGAGAAGTCGCCACCAGCCCGTCCGTGCGGCCTTTATACATCCTTCTCATTTGTTCCGCCTCCCATGCGGCGGTTGATCTCGCGCAGGGCGTTGGCCAGATCGCGCACCGCAAGATCCATGCGTTCTACGCTGCCGCGCAGGTTGTAGTCCACTTCGGAGAAGTCGTGCACACCCTCGTTGAACTTATCCAGCGAATCGTCGAAGTGCGTAAGGCAGGTCTTCTGCTCACTGATGGCATTCGTCAGCGCTTTGGAGGCGTTGCGCGTACTGTTGTCGAAACTGTCGGCCGAAGCGCGGAGAGAAGTGCGGATCTCGCTGACAGAACTGTTCAGCGCGTCGATCATGCGGTTCACAAGGTCGGCATCGTTTCTGGCGTATTCTGTAGCGAGTGAAGGCGCCACTTCGTTATCCAGCCAGAGCTCCAGCCGGGTTTCCAGGCGCTCACGTTCTGCCTGTGGCGACAGGATGGTGCGGAGGATCGTGAGCAGGATGGAACAGCCGGCGCCGAACAACGACGTGTAGAACGCCACGCCCATGCCGCTCAGTGCGCTCAGCAGTCCGCCGCCGACGCTGTTCATGATGTTCAGCCACTCGCTGCTGTTGGAGAGGCTGATCAGTTCCGTCAAAGAACTCACCGACATGCTCAAGCCGAGAAATGTGCCGAACAGTCCGAGTGTCACAAACAGCGAGACCGCGTTGTTCAGATAGCGCTCGCAGAACAGAAGGCCGGGCAGCCGGCGACCTATCACATCGTTGATGATGGCAGGCGTGTTCACATCCATACCGAACTGTTTATAGGCAGCGGTGTATTCTTCCAGGATCGCGTTGCGGAAGCCCCGGGCTTCGTCGTTGGCTGCGCCGGCCGCTTTGTAGCTCAACACGCGGTACCGCATTTTCACATAAAAGAGCAGCAGAACGGCGATCGCAAACAGGACCGTGATCACTCCGATCACAATGACGCCCGTGGCGGGCATGGCTTTCAAAACAGACATCCTTTCTGTTCCTCCTTACGGTTCAGAAGTCGGCTTTTTCAAAAAAGCGGGTATATTATAGCATACCGGAAGAAAAAATCGTTAAGGGATTAAGAACATCTGACCAGCCGTGCCTTAAACTTTCTTAAGAAATGCGTGTCGATTCTGATTTGGCCTCTTCGCTCACTTCGGAAGCCGGCTGGGTTTTCGCCGCTTTCTTCTCTTTCTTCGCAGCTTTTTTTGCCCGGCTCTTTTTCACGATTCGGCAGATCAGCCAGACGACGAGCCAGACGACCGGCACGAGAACCAGCAGGACGGGCAGCGCTTCCACCAGGAACACAAGCAGGTCTTTCAGAAACTGACCGGCGTTGCGCAGGCCGTTCTTCAGGGCAGCCGCCAGTTCTTCACCGAAGGTCGGGTTCACAAGCTCTTCCGGTGTATACTCGCGGACTTCCTGTACTTCCAGATAAACCGTGCTGTAGCTCACCCGGCGGTCCCAGTTGTTGAGCGAGGTCTGCAGCGATTCGATCTTGTACCGGATCTCCGTCAGATGCTCTTCGATGGTGATCACATCTTCCACCGACTCCGCCAGTTCCATCATCTCGATCAGGCGCTGTTCCTGCGCGGTATAGGCGGTCAGCCTGGCCTGCACATCGTAGTACTGGGCGGTCACGTTCTCGGTGTAGACATGAGAATAAGGAACATTGCCCAGTTCCGAGACGCCGTTCATCATCGCGTCGAAGTTAACGGCCGGAATGCGCAGCGTGTAGCTGGCATAGCGGGACGAGGCGTTGCCGCGCGCGGTCTGGTAGTAGTTGGAGCCGCTGATGCTGCTGGATTCGATCCAGCCGTCATAACGCTCCACCATTTCGTTGACCAGGGAGACAGTCTCGTCGAATTTTGTGGTCTCGACCGTCACGTTGGACGAGTAGATGATCTTGTCGGGGCTGTCTTTGGGTTCTTCTCCCGATTCATTCCTCCCGGCCGCCTTGGCGTTGGCACTGTTGACCATGGTGTCGGCCAGACCGGCCGCCGGAGCAGGTGTGGGCATAGGCGCTTCGGCTGCTGCGGCTTCGTAATATACTTCTTCGGCCTCCGCCGCATCATAGCTGTAATACGCCGCCTGAGGAGCGGTTGCGCTTGCCTTGTAGCTGCTGCCGCAGGCGCAGAGTGAAAGCATCATGAGCACCGCAAGCAGAAGAGCTGCCAGTCGTTTTGTTTTCATAAGAATACCTCCCGCGGGAAACCCGCATCCCTGTGCATCGTTGTTTTTCATCTTTTTGCTGTCCGGTTTTTCCGGCTATACTCCTTAGACGCTTTGTTCGAAAAATAGTTCCCGCTTTTTCCGCACAGAAAAAGCAGTTCTTTTGATAACAGGTTTTCGCCTTAATATTTATTAATTTGGGTCTGGCCGTCTTGCAGTTTCTTTCCGGCTGGCCTATAATAGATGCATCGTTAAAGAGTTCACTTTATTCTCATTGAGAGAGAGGAAGAGGAAAATGAAAAACAGAAAACTGATGTTCGTCGTTCTGGCATGCGTGCTCTGCGTTCTGGTGCTCTGTGCGTGCGGAAGCAAAAAAGCCTCTGAAGCAACGCCTGCTCCGATTCTGGTGGTGGAAACGCCGACGCCTGCGGCAGCAGCCACACCGGAAGCAACACCCACACCGACGCCGGAAGCAACGCCGACTCCCACACCCGCGCCGACCCCGACACCCACGCCGACGCCTGCTCCCACGCCGACTCCGACACCTGCGAACATCCCTGTCGTGACCAAGAGCCCGACCGATGAGAAAGTTATCGTCGGCGGCAGCTGCTACTTCGTGGCGAAGTATCAGAACGCGATCTGGGCCGTGTGGCACTTTGTGAGTCCCGACGGCAACCGAGACCTTGTTTATACAGACGCCGCCAAAGAGTTCCCGACGCTGAACATCGTAAACGGTGATCTGAGCACAATGCAGCTTACGAACATTCCGGAGACGCTGAACGGCTGGAAAGTCTACTGCCGCTTCAGCAACAACAACGGTCAGGTGGACACCGGCCGCGCGACCATTACCGTCACAACATCCAAGGACGGCGCTCCCAAGATCACCAAGCATCCCACCGGTGAGACGGTGGCCGAAGGCGGCAGCTGCTACTTCGTGGCCGGCTATGAAGACGCGATCTGGGCTGTATGGCACTTTGTGAGCCCCGACGGCACGCGCGATCTCACCTATGTCGACGCCGCCAAGGAATTCCCCACCCTGCAGATCGTGAATGGCGACCGCTCCACCATGCAGCTGAAGAACATCCCGTCAGCCCTGACCGGCTGGAAGGTCTACTGCTCCTTCAGCAACAACATCGGCACCTCGAACACCAATTCCGCCGGCATCACCGTCACCAGCGGCCAGATCGTCCCGGTCACGCCGACTACCCCGACCCCGACAGCCACGGATCTCTACAGTGGAACATATGTGGAAACGGTTGCAGGCAAAGGCACCATCACCATTACCGGCGGCCCGAGCAACTATATGGTCGAAGTCCGGTGGCCGGGCAGCGCTTTTGAATCCGCCACCTGGACGTTCAGCGGATCCTTCAGCGACACCGGCGTTCTGACTTATAACAACTGCACTAAGGTAACCACCTCTTACGATACTTCGGGTGCAGCTACCGTGACCACCAATTATACCGGCGGCACCGGTTCCCTGACGAAGGTCATCGCAGGTCTTACCTGGCAGGATAATCAGGAAAACATCGCCGCCGATAGCACCTTTGCCAAACAGTGATCTTTACATAATGATACAACACCGCCTGCGGAGCATCCGCAGGCGGTGTTCTTTTCGGTTATTCGGTTTTTTATTTGCCGACGAAGCGCATGCCGGAACCTTCCGTTGCCTCGTAGTTGGCGAAGAGGTCTTCCGACCACTCGGTGAGCGCGTTATTCTGCATGTCGGTCTTTGCGAGATAGCTGCTGTAAAGTTCGCCCTCGCCCACATAATACACCACATGATAGCCGGCGTAGGATCCGCTCTCACCATAGACGATGGCGGTGTCGCCGGGTTTGTGGCCTTCAAAGCTGAACCTGTCGAACTCTTCCACCATCTGGCCTTTGTAGATGTCCTCATAGAGGCCGCCGTTGGTGTTGGAACCGCCGTCTTCGGAATAGGCTTCCGCCAGCGCGGCGAAGCTCTCTTCGGTCTTCTCTCCGGCCTCATATTCGGCCAGGATCTCTTCCGCGCGGGCCTTGGCGGCTGCTTTGGCTTCGTCCGTATAGTTGCCGTCTGCGTCAGCTTCCGCCTTGATCAGGATGTGGCGAACGCTCGCGGTGGGATAATGGTTGTCGCTCCGGTCGGAAAAGACAACAACGTAATACCCTTCGGCGTTTTCTTCCGCGTCGGCAAAGACTTCGATGTCGCCTGTCTTGCGGGAACCCTTCATCCAGTCCTTGTAGGCGCTGGACAGTGCGCTGCCGGACACGTTGGTGCGGTCAGTCGAAGCAGCACCGTCGGCTTCAGCCGCTACAGCCTCGGCGAAACGTACAGCCGCGTCGCCGCTTCCTTCCTTATAGGCGCTCACGATCGCGTCAGCCTGTGCCTTTGCCGCGCTCAGCGCTTCCTCGGAAACGGTCTCCTCACCGTCGGCATTGGTCTCCTTCTCAGCTGTCACATAATAATAGCTGAAGGCGAACACATCGCTCTCGCCGTCGAGGCCTTTATAGTATTCTTCCAGTTCATCTTCCGTATAGGTAAAGCTGTCTCGTTTGACGTTGTATGCTTTGCTGGCGAGCTCGGCATCCAGCATGGCCTGTCGGGCAATCTTTGTGGTCACGCCTTTGCCGTAGTTCGTGGCAAGCAGCTGATTGGCGTTGGAGTAGCCGTAAGACTTGGCTGTTTCCGCAATGCCCTGTATGCTCTCGTCCACCTTTGCGATCGTTTCCTCGTCGAGTATTATGCCTTCCGAGGCGGCATAGTCCAACAGGGCCTTGGTCTGCACCATGTCGCTCTTCGCCATATCCAGGAAATAATCCCGCCAGGTCCCTTCGCCCATGGGGCTCTCCTGGCTGTCCAGACCGGAAATGCCCTTGCTGGTATCGAGGCCGAACATGGAAGCATAGCTGCCATAGTTGTTCACGAAGGAGAGATACTCGTTGCCGAAATAGTAGTTGGTCTCGGCTGCGCTGTATTTCTCATTGCCGATGGTCAAAGCAGTCGGCGCTGTATACAGCAGATTGGTGTTTGCAAGAATGATCAGCAGGATGCAGAGAAGAACGGCGATCGTGCCAATCGTCCATCTGCGGTTTGCCTTTGCTTTCTTTTCCGCTTCCTTCTGTGCGGCAATGGTCTTCTTGTCGGTTCCCGCTTCGCGGGCGGCAATACGGTTCTTTCTTTCGGTTGATGCGCTCATATTTGATTCCTTCTGTTCTCTATGATTCTTATTTGCTGTCGGTTTCGCGTTCCAGCATTATAGTACAGGTTTTTACTTCTTGCAAGGTTCCGATGAATAATTCACGGTTTGGTTAACTTTTGGCCCGCATGGAGAGGAAGGCATTGATGAATCCGTCAAGGTCCCCGTCCATCACGTTCTGGATGTTTCCGTTTTCAAATTCGGTGCGGTGATCCTTCACCAGCTGATACGGCATAAAGACATACGACCGGATCTGGCTGCCCCATTCGATCTTCATCTGCACGCCCTTGATGTCGCTGATTTTCTCCAGATGCTCGCGTTCCTTGATCTCGGCAAGGCGCGCGCGAAGCATGTTTTTGCAGTTCTCCAGGTTCTGAAAATGGCTGCGTTCCACCTGGCTCGACACTACGATGCCCGTCGGGATATGGGTCAGGCGGACAGCTGACGACGTTTTGTTGACCTTCTGGCCGCCGGCGCCGGAAGACCGGAACACATCCATCTTGATGTCCTCGTCCCGGAGTTCGATCTCATTGTCGTTACTGATTTCCGGCATGACCTCTACCGCGGCGAACGACGTATGCCGTCTGCCAGCCGCGTCAAACGGGGAGACCCGAACGAGACGGTGGATGCCGTGCTCGCTTTTCAGAAAGCCGTAGGCATTCTCGCCCTCGATCATGATCGTAGCGCTCTTGAGGCCTGCCTCATCGCCGTCGAGATAGTCCATCAGGCGCACTTTATAGCCGTGGCGATCGGCCCACATGTTATACATACGGTAGAGCATGGCTGCCCAGTCCTGTGCCTCGGTCCCGCCGGCGCCCGCATGGAACGTGAGGATCGCATTATTGGCGTCGTACTCGCCGGTCAGCAGGGTGGAGAGGCGCGTTGCTTCCAGCTTTTCTTCAAAGTCGCTGTATTCCGCCTGAAGTTCCGGGAGGAAACTGTCGTCCCCTTCTTCGATGGCCATCTCGCACATCGTGTACAGATCGTCCCAGGTGGCGCAGAGCTTCCGATAATTATCCCGCTTGCTCTGCAGCGCCTTCAGGCGTTTCTGCACCTTCTGCGAGTTTTCCACATCGTTCCAGAATCCGTCGCGCGCACTGGCTGTTTCCAGCTCTTCGATCTCCTTCTCCGCCGCATCCAGCTTCAATGCGCCGCTCAGCGTATCCAGCGCGGGGCGGAGCACGTTCAGTTTCTGTTTATATTCTTCAAATTCCAGCATATTCGCTCTCTTTCTCTCTTATCATTTCCTCAAAAAAGCAAGACTAACCAGATGATTATATACAAAAAAACACGGCTTGTAAATCAATTTTTTCTCATCGAATATTTTTGGTTTTTTCTTCCAATTCTTATAGTTTTATGTTATAGTCTATATGTGAAAAAGAATACCCTTTTGTTTTGCAGATTTCTCACTTATGGAGGATAACCAGAGGATGATCTCACATGGCAAAGAACTGGTAGTGTTCGCGGGGAACTCCAACCCCATTCTTGCGAAAAACATCTGCAGCGAGCTGAAGATCCCACTCGGCAACAGCTCGATCTCCCACTTTGCAGACGGCGAATGCTCCGTATCTATTTATGAACCCGTCCGCGGCAAGGACGTGTTTATTGTTCAGTCCACCTGCAATCCCGTCAACGATAATCTGATGGAACTGCTTATCATGATCGATGCGATGCGCCGCGCCTCCGCCGGCCGCATCACGGCCGTCATCCCCTATTTTGGCTACGCCCGTCAGGACCGCAAGGCAAAGAGCCGCGATCCCATCTCCGCGAAGCTTGTCGCGAATCTGATCACCGTTGCCGGTGCCGACCGTGTGCTGACCATGGATCTTCACGCAGCACAGATCCAGGGTTTCTTTGATATCCCGGTCGATAATCTCGTCGGTTCCTATCTTTTCATCAAGCACTTCACCAGGCTCTTCGGAAAAGGAAACGAAGATGTGATGGTCGTATCGCCGGATGTCGGCAGCACAGCCCGCGCCCGTACGTTTGCCATGAAGCTCGGCACCAACATGGCCATCGTTGACAAGCGCCGTGAGCGCGCCAACCAGTCGGAAGTAATGAACATCATCGGCAATGTGGAAGGCAAGATCTGCATCCTGCTCGACGACATCATAG
>JAEEGF010476314.1_pt1 | contig 12974 bp, 6 predicted proteins | sample 9134171 | NCBI WGS metagenome assembly JAEEGF01 (sample SAMN16246542, study PRJNA631951) | gut metagenome | biome: gut microbiome; feature: rumen; material: AP-attached | host: Bos | place: Iran: Karaj | collected 2018-10 | reverse complement strand
CCTTCAACATTTTTCACCAAGGTAACGCTACCATCAGGTCCGTGTGGGGGTGACTCCATACAGGTTCAAGTCCTGCTATCCGCACCATCGAACAGCCTCGAGATACGTCCCGGGGCTGTTGTTTTTTTGGCCTATCATAGAAGATCAAATCGTGTAGACGATCTCATCGCCATGGTCTATTCATCTTTGCCGTCAATCAGAAAATAATCAAATCCGGAAGAAGATATCTTTTCCAGCATCTCTGATACGACTTCGGCGGACGGTTTAAACCCGTTAATTATCCATCTCCGGTATACTGCGGTCCTTCCCGCAACGGCGAATGTGAGTATCAGATCTATCTGCGCGGGCGGTATTTCCGTTTTAGTGACGAGCGTAGCCATGAGCCGCTCTCTGATGATGCTGTTGATCTTTTCAAGGAAACCGACGTTTTGGTTGACCAGCAGTATTTTTGAATAAAATCCGATTTCGGAAACAATTGTCTCGTTAACTGCGTTTAAAAACTCTTTGCGACCGTACAGAAAATCGTCAAGGTCTGCATTGTCCATTAATTGCAGGAATTTGTTTAAAACGGATTTCTCGATATCCTCCTCTATATCGGAGAGATTTGAATAGTGCCGGTAAAAAGTCGTTCTGTTGATATGGCTTTTCGAGCAGATGTCATTTATGGAGATGTATTCTCTGTCTTTTTCTAACAGTAATTCCGCATATGCGTTGACGATTTTGTCTCTGGTTGCGCGGGCGCGCGGATCGGTATATTTTTTGTAAGTCATTCAAGCACCTTCCTGAAAAAGTTTCAATTTGGAGTCTTATGCAACACTCGGCCCGAATAATCGTTGCACAACTCTGCGTTCGCTTGTAGTATAATACTCTTGACAGTGAGTGTCAATAACGGCCGGTTGAACTCATTGATTACTTATTTTGGAAAGGGATTCCTATGAAACTCAAACTCATATAGCATATTCGTTTGTTGACCCATCTTATTTTGCATTGTATTCAAATCACATGTATTACCTCGAGAAGAATTTATATCTTGCTGGTTTATCGTTGTATGGGTTTATGAAGTATTTGCGATGGTTAAAATGATTCTTAATAAAAGGGGGCACCTAATGAAATCAAAACTGATTTGCTTTATTTGGATTGTTCTATTGCTTCTTTCTGGCTGTAGCAACAGATTTGAATATTATAAAAAAATTCATACAGAAATGAGTGTTGAAGAAACCAAAAATGTATTCTTAAGTGATGAAGAACTATTTGTGGCTGTCGCAGATAGCATCATCAAAGATTCGACAAGCAATGTGTATAGAATAACTCCATATATTCAAGAGGTTCCACATAGCATTTTCCAAAGGAGTGCTTATAGCAGTGAATTATACTGGATTTCTTACTTTAAAGATGTGTCGTTTGACGATTCATATGCCAAGCAAACAAGCGATTTGTTTACGAACACAGGACTGCTTGATATTGAGATTGATTATGAACAGAAGTGTATTATTTTTTGTTTATGTGCTGACTTAGGAACGACTCGTTATATAGTGTATACTGATTCTGGAAGCGATCTTGAGGGGAGAAGCATTGTAAGAGATGATACAATCGATTCGAATTGGTATATTGGACACGAAGAAGACTGAAGCCAACGAGCAAAATAACACTTAGCAAGCAAATTGGAATGCTATCCGCACCATCGCCCCGGAGAATTTGACCGTTCTCCGGGGATTTTTGTGCCCTGAAATCAAGCCGTTTCGCCGTAATCCTCGGTCTCAGCTGCGGCTTCCTCTGCCAGGTGCTCGATGAACTCGGCGTATTCTTCAGCGTCAATTCCTTCCGCCATCGCCTCAAACGCGGTGTCGGTCAAGTTTCCGTCCTCGTCATAAAAGTCCATATGATGCCGCAAGTTCCCTTTAAGCGTGATCGCGATTCTGAGCTTTTCGTCTTTCTCCCAGATCGTTATCTCCTCAACCAGCAGCCTGAGACTTGCCGCGCTGATTTCGCCCTTATCCAGCATTTCGTCGAGCAGAGCGATCCCGTCCTTCATTTCGCTGCGTGCGCGTTTGACGGCGCTCTCGTGATCTTTAAGAGTACGGATCTCCTTGCCGAGCCTCGAAATATCCGCCTCACACTCCGAGAGCATCTCGGTATAGACGGATGCGTGCTCCTTGTCGCGGAGGCGCTCCAAAAGGATCTCCTTCTGATCTTCAAGCCGTTTCTCAAGCCGCGACTCCAAACCTTTGAGCTTCTTTTCTGTATTGTCACGGCTGCTCAGCCATTTCTTTACGTCATCTTCAATTCCGGCATATGCTTTTCTTAGCTGGCGCCTTGCCGAGATCAGTTCTTCCCGGATGAGGCGGTCAAGGTCGGCTTCGTCTACACGGTGGGACGTACAATTTTCTTTGCCGTAGCGGTGGTAGCCGTTGCACACGTACTCGTGTCTTCCCGGCTTGTCCGTCTTATGGCGTCCGACGCACGTGAACGTCGCTCCGCAGTCGCCGCACTTAATAAGGCCGGTATACCGGTGAAACGGCTTTCCGGTACTCGCGCGGACCTTCTTCTCGGTCTTTTCTTCAAGCAGTATCTGCACATGCTCCCACTCGGCGCGCCCGATTATCGCCGGAACAAATCCTTCGTGCCGGAACTGCTCCGCCTCCGGAATATCCTTCCTGACGTGGTTGATCCGGCTGGTATACGATTTATGGCAGACAAGCGTTCCGGCGTAGAACTCGTTGGTCAATATCCGCCGCACCTTGGTGTTCTCCCACAAAAACCGTCTGGCAAGCTCCGGCTTGTTGTGGCCGACGTTCTTACCGTATAGCTGTTCCTGGTAGTAGCCCTGGGACTTGACGCCTTCCTCGTTCAGCATCCGCGCGATGGATTTAAGCCCGTAGCCTTCAAGATACAGCCGGTATATCCGTCGAATGATCTCCGCCTGCTCTTCGACGATAACGACCTGCCCAGTGTTCTTGTCCTTGTAATATCCCATCGGCGGGATTATGACGATGCCTTCGCGCTGCTTTTGCATAAACCCGGCACGGATCTTTTTTGAAATATCCCGGCAGTACATATCGTTGAAAATGCCTTTGAAACCGATCATAAGCTCGTCGTCTTCGTTGTCGGTGTCAATGTTTTCCGTGACCGATAGCACTCTCACGCGGTGCTGACGAAGGTAGTCAATAAACATCGCGGTCTGTGTTTTGTGGCGGCCGAGCCGAGAAAGGTCTTTTACGACCACGGCGTCGATGCTGCCTTTTTCGACCTCGTCCTGAAGTTCTTCTATGCCTTCGCGGTTAAAATGCATGCCGCTGACGTTGTCGTCAAACGACTCGCCCACGACGGTAAAGCCTTTTTCTTTCGCGTATGCTTCGAGTATCTTCTTCTGGTTCGTAAGGGAGTTGAGTTCCTTGTCCTCGTCCCTTGACAGCCTGTAGTACAGCCAAACTTTCATAATATCCTCCTCTAAGTTCCGGTATTGCCGCCGGGATGACCTGACGTCTCCTTGCGGCAACCCGAACATAAACGAAACACCGGCACAAGTCCAGAGACAATCCGCACAATTTAAAAGGAAATCTGCTCATAATCCGGATGCTTCCGGACTGTCGCTGACAGCACCTGCAGTGACGCTTTTGCCGCCGGTTTCCGCTTCGTTTCGCTCTTTCGCCTGAACGTAATCTTTCACGGCTGACAACGCGAACGCTTCAAGCTGTTTGCCGGAGCCTTCGTAGCAGAACTCGACTGATTCAATTACCGGTTTTCTGTTCTTACGCATATATCCAATACCTTCTTTCTTTCAGTTTACTATTCTTTAGATTGACTATTTATTGGTAGCCGATGACCGGCCGGGGGCCAGCCGATAACATGTCAGCCACAGTAAATACCTGATATCTTTCTTTTCAGTAGGTATTACTTTTAATTGAGTATTTAACGGTAGCGCACAGTGAACCGGGGGACGGTTCAATTTGAGCGAAGGTATTCCGGTCATAATTACGACTCCAATGCGACGCCAAAAAAGTGAATTACGACGCCTTTTCAGTCCCCTGAAAGGTAGACGAGCGCAAAACTGTCTACCCGCTTTTTGTGCTGCAAATAATGGCGAATTTGCCCTAAAACAGCCCGCTGTTGCGGGATGATGTGACCGAGGAGGAGCCGGTCAGGCGCCACCTCTTTAACCCGCTAAAAAATCGGTCGATGACAAATTCGGGCTGTTTCGGTGTGCGCTCAGTGCTCAATCGACATGTAAACGATCAGCCGGAGTCGATCCGCCGCCTGCCTGCTTTCTTTACATATTGCCGGTTAGAATACTTCGGGCAGAAGACGATCTTCGTTCTGAAACTCTGCCTGCAGCTGTGAACGCAGTGTGTACATTTCGGGTTGTAACGAATGTGTCCATCGGCATCCAAAAAGAACGCCCATTCATCCAGATTTTTCTTTTTCAGTCTGCTCATATATACCCTCGTTTTTTTCGTCAAGCAAAACCCGGGTTTTCGGGGGTAAAAATCGCCTGTAATCGATTTTACAGGGCGGGGTGGTATAGTTTAACCTCCCGGAGGCAAATCGCATTAAAAGGCCGTTTTTCGCGTTTAACAGATCTGCACTATGTCATCAATCATCATCCTCTCAATTAGGCCGGAAAAATGATCCAACCGTACAAAAAAAGCGCCGCACGTCACCTGACAGTGATACATACCAAAAGAAACACTCATCTGAGCGTGCGTTAATCAATATGGTATGTACTGTCGGGTTTCGTACGGCGCCTGGCAGCTTTTCAGGCTCGGCAGATCAACCACCGAATTAACTGCTCCGCTTGCACGATTTGAAACCATCCCCGGAGTTACTGCTCCGAAGATAACTCTTATGTTATGCGTAAGAGATTTCCCTCAAACGCACAGAATATTATACAACAATCAAAACGGACTGTCAAGCGGTTTGTGAAAAATATTTCATGCAAAAAGCGAAACGAACTTCATACAGCAAATAACACAAAACCGCTTGTGAATCATGAGTGGGGCCGGGCTTCCGCCCGTTTCATTTGCCGAAGGTTTGGCGCGTGAGCGACAAGCCAAAGGCGATGCTCGCTTTCTTTCCTTAAAGAGGCGGAGTCCTCCCTTTTGCAAATGTCATTGCTTTTAAGTAGCTCAAGTGTTAAAATTGAAGTACGAAAAAGACACTCTTTGTGAGTTCAAATGATCGGAGGTTCAGCTATGAGTACTGCAAACAGAAATATCGGATTTAAACTGGTTGCGCTGTTACTAGTTGTGACCATATTTGCAACGTTACTTCCTTCAAAGCTTGTCACAAGAGTATATGCTGCCGAATCAACTTCCGACTCGCAGTTTCTTCTTGACTTTGAGTATCCGCTCGCGGACATTACCGAAACCGATGTATTTGCAACCGAACCAAACATATCGGATCGTTCTATTGTATTTGACGAATATGAGCAAATCGCTCTTGAACAACTTGAAAAACCGACAACTGTAGAAGAAATCGCTCCGTACCGGCGCTCTGACGTCAAATACGAGATTCCGGATATGGCGAACGCTTTCACCAGAAACTACGCTCTCGAAAACGGAAACTATACCCGTCTCATATTTGGAAGCCCTGTTAATTACAAAACAAACGAAGGGCAATGGCGAAAAATCAATCTCTCCCTTAACGAAGAAGAGAACTCTTTCAGACCCGTAGACACTCCTTATGATTTAACGTTTGCCTCATATACGGCTGAGTCTGAGAGTCTTCTCTCTTTGAGTTTTAAGGGAATATCGCTTGATTTGATTCCGCTCGGTATCGTATCGAATTCCGATAAAGCCAAATATGAATCTGCTACACATTTAGATGATGAGCTTTTAACCAAAAACCCATGTGAGAGTGGTTCAATCGTTTATTCGGATATATTCTGCAAAACTGAAGGATCTCCTTCCGCTTCCATTGAATACATTCTCGAGCCATATAGAGTTAAGGAGAATATCATTGTCGTTGAAGGCGGTTTTGAAGAATACTCTTATTCGTTCAGAATCCTTACCGATGCGTATTCGGTAGAATTGAAAGACAACACAATTCTGGTCAGTGATGAATCCGGCACCGTTGTTTTCGGACTGTCCGCATCAATTATGACTGATTTCAAAGGCAATGTTTCAGACGAAATATTACTATCTATGAAACAAGACGAGACCGGATACGTCGTCACCGTAAGTGCTAATGCCGAATGGATCAACGCACCTGAAAGAGAATTTCCGGTTGCTATTGACCCGACAATTAACATTGCATATCCCGATGACGATTATGCCTATGAAGCTGTATTTGTCGGGACAAATACAACAGGGTATGGAATACGGACCGGCAGCGGTATGACAACATATATTCTGCTCGACAGTGATTTGCTGACCGGTTTGCCGCAGGGCGCAACTATTACACATGCCGATGTGAATTTTTCCGCTTCAAGCATACTGTCTCTTTCGGGATGTGATGTGGCGGTTAGAGCTGAAAGAATCAGTAACAGCTGGTCACCTGAGTCCGTATATAACGGAGGCAGTTTGCCTTCCGTTCCTGCTTCATATGCCGGTTTGACCGATTCGGCAAAACTGAGCTTCACGGGCTTTTATCCTACCGAAATAACAGCGAAAACCGACATTACTCCGGTTATAAGAGACATAATTTCCGGTAATAGTTATGGCTTTGCGCTGACAACCGATTGTCTATCCGGCAATTATCCTGAATCGGTTGCTATGGTTATGGCATCTGTTCAAATTACTTACACAGACAATTCCGGCCTTAACTCATACCAAAGCAAACATTCGATCTCAATCGACGGTTCCGGAACAGCATATATTAAAGACGTCAACGGCGATCTTGTTTACATTCATCCGGGAATCTCATCCAAGGGCGTGATACTGCCGGTCACTATCGATATGGTTTACAGTTCTTCTTTCAAGGGAACCACCACGGATACATACTATGGCAACGGCTGGCGTCCGTCGATAATCCAGACAATGCTTCCGGAAACGGTTACGGATATAGACGGTGAAACATATACTTTTTATGTTCTGACTGACGGTACCGGCGTAAAGCATTATTTCGTTCATTCTTATGGAAACGTTTATGAGGCGGAGGAGAACCAATTTCAAACATACAACACAGTCACTAAAAAACTTGAATACGGCGACGGTTCTTTTGCTTTGTTCAATTCTTCCGGATATCTGATCAAATACCAGAATGCTTATGGTGATTCTTACCAGATCGGCTACGAAGGGACAACGCCAAAGATAACCGGAGTGAGCGACGGAAGCGGAGTCAGCATTACATTTATGTACTACCAGTATTTGCTTGCCGCAATGGTTAATATCTCCTGTGTTTCTCGCATTGTATCTTTTTCTTATACAGGTAACGATCTTACAGTCATAAGCACTCCTGCGGGAGAAAGAACTGCCTTTGTATATAATACAAACGGTAATATAACCCGTTTTGGATACAGAGAAAGCGGCTCATATGACCGGGAATATATTTCTTTCACACGTGGTACTGTTCAGCAAAACGGAGTGAGTCCTGTTAATTCGATAACCAGATTTACCTTAAACGATAACAACTCCTACAATACTTGCGAAATTGTTAATCTCTCATTCTCGGATCATACAAAATATGATTACTATTACAATTCGATCATATACGGTTCTGTTTATTCGGAATACTTATTTTTTGATCGGTCCGGCAGAACAACTGCCGTATTTGACAGTCTGGGCAATGCCTCCGGAAGCGAATACGCAGGCGGAGACTTATCAAAAATGAATCTGGTTTCCGGCAGAACAAGTTCTGTGATGAGCAACGGAAATCTTGTAAAAGATTTCACTGGTCTAACCGATGCCTGGACTGTGTACCCTTCAGCGAACAGCGGGACTCTTAGCGCTGAGGACAACGGTTCTCATTTCGCACTAATACACTACGGTGGAGAATACTTCAAGCTTTCTACCGCAGACTCGGTAACTGAACTATATGCCAGATATCCTGTACCGGCCGCTGCTCCCGGGAAAACATATACGCTGTCTGTGGACATAGATGCGTCAGGTCTAAGTGGTACGGGAGGCATCGTCCTCGGTGCAATTTACACCTTTACCGGCATGAACGATCAAGCCCTGTCGCCGATTATGAAGCTTGATTTGGGTGTTGAACAGCGAGCTCAGTACTCATTCAGTATTCCGTCTTTTGCGGTTGCCGGAAGTGTCTCCATCTTGATTGGTTTCAAGAATATGAGCGGGAATCTGTATTTTGATCTTGTATCGCTTACAGAAGGTGCATGTGACAGACCGGTCAATCACATTTCGGACAACGGGTTTTACTACGGAACTTCTGCATGGAGTGTCGACGGATCGTTCACTCCAACTGTAGTGACGACTGATAGAATAAGATGCGTGCAAGTTCCGGGATCGATCAATGAAACAAGACGGGTAAGCCAGACGCTTTCCGCAATGGTGTATGAGGAAAATTATTTGGTTGTAAGCGGCTACGGCAAAGGCAAGGCGGTCAGCTCCGGAAAATTCGGAATTATTGTAGACTTTGGTAACGCGAATCTCACAGACAGAGAACTTCTGTTCTCCAATACAACTACAGAATGGCAGTATGTGACGGCCATAATCCCTATATCAGTCGGTTTGAGCACTGTAACAATACGGCTTGCCAATGATTACAACTATACCGACGTTTGTTTTGGCGGCGTTACCGTTGAATATGTGAACGGATTGGGCGAATACGTCAACAGAAGCATATATGTTTATGATGAATACGGGCAGATAACATTAGAAAAATCGTTTTCCGGGGAAAAGACCAGTTATACTTATGACGAGACTGTTCATAACAGATTGTCGTCGAAAATATATACGGATGTCAGAAATAACGAAACGACTACTACTTATTCTTACAATGCATCCCTTCTGTACGAAGTCACTTCAATTACAGAATCTATCAGAATCAGCAACAATACCCAGCCCAGTATTCAAACCGTTACAAACTACTCATATAATTCAAACGGCAATCAAACTGAGTCTGTAACCCTTTTTACTCACACTTCTCCGGCTACGGAAGTTGCCCACAGACTAAACATTTACTCTGCCGACGGACGCTTCCTTATAAAAGAAACAGATGCTTCCGGCAGATTTATAACGTATAATTATTCGAGTTCTACAGGCGATCTTCTTTCGGTAACCGACGGAGACGGTAATGATACTACGTATACATACGATTCTTATGGCAGGCTGACGGGCGAGACCAGCTCCGGATCATCCATTGGAATAACCTACGGACAAAACAGTACCGATATTTCAAGGTCAACGTTTTCATATTCGATTGAAAAGAACGCGGCCGGTGACCGGACCGGGGTCAAAATCCTTGACGCAAACGGAGATTTATACCGCACACTTGCGACATATACCTACGGAGGAAGATTTGGACAGATTTCAAAGCAAACGTTTGGCAACGGACAGGAGAAGTATTACGGATATGACACTCACGGATATCTGACGTATATTGCGTTCTCGCCTAACGCAAATATTGGTACTGCTACTTTTGCTTGGTATTACGATCAGAACGGGAGAGTCATAAAGACTGTTGACCGCTCCGACCCTTCGAATACCGTGACTAAAGAATACGGCTATGATCAGGAAGGAAACATAAGCCAGGTCCTTTCAAGCGACGGCAACAGTGTATTCTACAGATATTCGACAACATTTGACCAAAGATATGAACATTTCATCACAGCCGGAGAAGGGCACGAATATAACACGGTCGTAAAAACGATCGAATCACAAAGAGAGTTCATTGCAGAAGGCTATTTGGGAACAAGAACTATCGTTTACGATGAGCTTGGAAGGATTTCGTCATTCAGCAATCATGTCAATATTTCAACATTGTCGAAGTCGTATAGCTACATTAACAAGAACGAGACAGTCACTAACGGAAACCAGTCGTATACTTTAAATAATCACACTTCGCTTGTGTCATCCGAAACATGCTCTGTTTCCGGTGTTCCGACTCTGTCTTATACTTACTATGATAACGGTAAGATAAAAACCATTTCTGAAAACGGGGTACAGACTCACAAATACGAATATGACTCCCTTGGTCAGCTTTTGCGTGAAGACAACAAAAAGCTAAACGGCGGAACAGGATATACGATCAGGTACACCTACGATAATTGCGGAAATATAATTTGCAGGGCGGTGTACAATTACAGCCCCAATATTACCACTGAAAATCTTGCGGCGAATGCGACGCTGATTGCTCTGCCGATTTGGGGGTATGACTCCACATATAAAGACATTATGACGAGCTACGTCGGAATGAATGTCTATTCTTACGACTCCGCAGGTAACCCGCTCACATACTTCGGCAGAAATGCATACACAATGACCTGGACTCGCGGCAACAAGCTTGCGACCGTAACCCCGCAAGGTAGCACGTACGCTCAAAGCTATCTTTACGACTCGGATGGATTGAGGACCCGAAAAACTCTTGTATCGAACAGCAATGTATCCAGGCAAATCAATTACTTCTGGGTAGGTAACACTCTCAGATCCGAATGGGCCGAAGACGGATCGTATGAGATAGTTTATGTTTATGATGCTTCAGGCAGGATCTGCGGTTTTTCGTTATCCCAAAACGGAGGAAGCGGAGAACTCTACGATTATGTGCGGAATGCGCAGGGAGACGTTACGCATATTGTCAACAAATACGGAGCAATAGTGGCTGCCTATACTTATGATACCTGGGGAAAACTTGAATCGATCAAAAACGGCAGCGGCGTTGACATCACAAATAATACCTCGAGTATCGGCTATATTAATCCGATCAGATACAGAGGATATTACTACGACAACGAGACGGGATTCTATTACCTTCAGAGCCGTTATTATGACCCTGCTACAGGACGATTCCTTAACGCCGACTATCGGCTGAATATCGAGGATGGGTCTCTCGGCACTAATCTTTACTGCTACTGCGGAAACGATCCTATTTCCGGATACGATCCGGAAGGAACATGGGACTGGGGCAAATTTGTAAACGGACTGATAATGGTCGGGACCGCCGCTGTCTGCATCGCAAGCGTTGCGTTGAGCGTGGCTTCTTGCGGAACGCTGACTCCTTTGATGACAGTAGTCGCCGGCGTGACGGTAGCGGCGGCGGTGGCATATGCTTTTGAGGGTGTTTCCGAAATTGTGGAAGCGGGAACCGGGTATAACTATATACGCGAGACTATCTTCAATGGGAACGAGGAGGCGTATGAAGCCAGCAAGGTTGTGCTATCAGGAATCATGCAGATCGGGACGGCTGTCATGGGAATGGGCGCCTGCTTTATTGCCGGAACGCTTGTTGCTACTGAAGCGGGGCTGGACGCAATTGAGAATATTGCCGCGGGAGACAGCGTTTATGCGTATGACGAGGAAAGCGGCGATGTAGCCCTGAAGCAGGTTGTCAGGACGTTTGAAAGAGAAGCGGATGAACTCGTCCACGTAACTGTTAACGGAGAAGAAATAGTCTGCACAAATGAACACCCGTTTTACTCACCGATAAAAGGCTGGACAGCTGCCTGCAAACTCAGGGCCGGAGACATACTGGTAACGGTAAACGGAGAATATGTAGTAGTCGAAAAGATCCAGCACGAGATACTTGAGAGTCCGATAAAGGTTTATAACTTTGAGGTTGAGGATTTCCATACATATTTTGTTGGAGACAGCGAGATTCTTGTCCATAATAGTTGCAATCATGGAAGTGAATGGGCGGCAGAACGACGAGCACACTGGCGCAGCGAAGGGTTAAAATATGAAAACTCAATTGATCCTAAGAAACTTTCTGATTCGGGACAATACTATCTAAGCGAGAACAACATAGATTTAATGCTAAAAGGCCGTGCCCCGATTGGAATTGACGGTCATAAAGTCCAACTTCATCATGTTTACGGTATTTTAAATGATTTTTATGCATATATAGAGATTACCTTCACGGAACACTTTGTAAATTTCGTAAAATTACATCCATGGCTATTCTAAATATATAGGAGGAAGTTAATTATGGAACCGAAGCATATAGTATATGATTTCCTTGCAAACCGTATGGAGTTTAAGGAGTTTAAGCAGTATTGTCAGGAGCATTCCGAAGTCCTGGATTGGGTACAGAGTGTTGTACCTGCCGATTTTAAAGGTCATATGACAATAGAAGATGAAGATGTTAAAAAGAGATTAGAGAAGCTAAGAAACGAAAAATATAGTGATCCTATGGAAATAATAACGCTTTTACAGAAACATTATAAACAGATTGAAATTCCATATGATATTCGTGAGACCTTGTCCGATATATGTAAGGATGTAGACGAGATAGGCCAATGGTTGAATGTCCATTCCGAATTAAAAAGAGTCCTTACGAAAGCATTTCCTGATGAGGAGATTGAAATAAGTGATTACGTTCATAAACTGTTTGATTTCGTAATCGACACATGTCCTGAATACATCGGCGGCCCGGAAGTTGACGCGTCAAATATACTTCTTGATACTTATAACCGCTTACAGCCCGGAACTGAGAAAGCAAGAAAAAGAGAGTTCAAATCGCAGATTAAAGCGCTGTTTCGCTGCAAAGGAGCTAAAAGACCCCGGTGGATTCAAGAAGCCGAGTGGCCTATGGGGAAAAACTCACCGATGGTGTTCGTATCACAGTCACATTCTGCAGATAAATATTTGTATTTTTTCGAAGATGCGGATACTGGTGAAAAGAGAACAATCACACAACTGGCATGAATTATATGGCTGGATTTAAAGCGAGAATATCCTCTGACTTCTGACATGCCCCCGAAAATTGGAGTGTGGTGAAAGAGTATTAGTGATTTGGATAGCCGCCTTCAACATTTTTCACCAAGGTAACGCTACCATCAGGTCCGTGTGAAGGCTACTTCATACAGGTTCAAGTCCTGCTATCCGCACCATGGTGTATAGTCTTAATAGATTGGCACCCGA
>JAEEGF010306293.1_pt1 | contig 12974 bp, 8 predicted proteins | sample 9134171 | NCBI WGS metagenome assembly JAEEGF01 (sample SAMN16246542, study PRJNA631951) | gut metagenome | biome: gut microbiome; feature: rumen; material: AP-attached | host: Bos | place: Iran: Karaj | collected 2018-10 | reverse complement strand
CCAGATTTATATTTTCAATAATATTCCGCACGCCAAAATGATGCTTGTTTTTTGTCATTTCGCTCTGCTCGCAGCCAATTCCATCATCAATTACAACAAGCTTAAGCATTTCCTTTTCTTCCAGCTGTTCATTGCTTATAAGAATGCTCACCGAAGTTGCAAAGGAATGTTTTTCTATATTCGACAGGATTTCCTGAAAAACGCGGATGACATATTTTGAAACTTCTAGTGTAAAAATCGGGATGTAAAAGTTTGTGTCTGTGTTGATAGTACACGGTATTTTAGTTTTTTGTGAAAACTGCTTGCAAAGGGTGTCTATTACAGAAAGCAGTTCAAGATGATTTGTGGTGCCACCTTTTCCGCCAGAGTTTTCGGCAACACTAATTTCTGCAGGACTCAGGTTGTAGCAGATATTTCGCAAAAGAAACACGCTGTCTGTAATTTCTTTGATGATTTGCTGCTGTTTTACAACTTCTTCCGGCTGAACTTTAAGCATTTCTACATCGGTGCGGATTGCCCTTACAGTCTGAACTACTGAATCGTGAAGGTCGCGAGAGATTTTTGTGCGTTCATTGTTTTGAATTGTGAAGATGAGACGCTTATCCTTTTTGTTTAAGTGCTGCTCGTATTTTTTTGAATGCAGGGTGATGATGATGACGATTGCAGCTGCAAGAAGAAGAAATAAGATTATTGAAATTAGAAACCAAATGTTGATTGAAGATGAAGTGTCTGGTTGTACAGAATCTTCAATTTGCGATTCGGAGATTAAACTTTCCTGTAATGAAATTTCAGGTTCTGATTCAACCGGCTCTTGTGATTTTTGAATTACTTGATGTGTTGGAGTTGCTGGATTTTTCTCAACCTTTAGCTCATTTTTTTCAACAGGCTTATTTAATTCACTCAAAAACGAAATCATCTGTGAATAACTTGGCTTACTGAGAAACTCTCCATTTTTATATGCACAAAAAGTCTGTCCATCCATATCGCGCATTAAAAGCCAGCCGTTATAAACGAAAAAGCCCTTATCTACCTCATCTGGCTCACTTATTATTGGACAAATTTTAAACTGTTTTATTGCTTCAGGTTGTTGATGTACAAGATTACCGTTTTTATCTTCAAGCAGATATGGAGTTAAATATTGAGTTTCCCATTTTGTATATTTGTTTCCATTATTATCAGTGTTTTCTACAGGAAGCGATTTTTCATTTATAAACCAGATGCCGTCATCACTCTGTACAAAATTAGTAACGTTCAGGGTATCTTTGCAGGCAGAATCTTTAAGCTCAGGGCAGCCGTTTAACGTAAAGGCTGATTTTTCAGTAACAGCACCCTTTTCTACCCGCTTTAAATACTTATTCAAAAAGGCAAAAGAATCCGAAGAATAAAGATTGTTTTTCCAGATGTATTCAGCAGCATTTTCATCATAAAGTAATTTGCCGTCATCATCTGTAACGCACAGCTTTTTCTCGCATGAATCAGAAATTGAGCTGACAAAATCTACAAAGCCCGCATAATCACCTTTTTTAAGAAAAGCATCTTTTACAAAATCAAAAATCCATTTCTCAGGAACATAATAACGTTTGCAATCATCTTTTGAAAAAACACCGTTCTTCCTGCTGAACGAATAAAGTCCTGCATCATAATAAACAACATAACTGTTAACAGGCGCAGGACTTGCCACAATATGAAAATATAATGTGTCCGATTTTTTGCTGTAAAACATTGCGGTAAAACTGTAATCCTGTTTTGCACGGTTTTCAAAAAGCACGGAATACTCAGAAGGTTTGTTTTTGTTAACGCACACTAACCGTGTTGATTTTTTGCGTTCAGAATAAAGCTCCAGAAAATCAAACTTTTCATCGCCGTTGATTTTTGTTTTCAGCTCATAATCCGGGAAATCTGAATAAACAGATTTTGTCTGCGCAAAAACACCGGCAAGAGGAAGAACGGTTAGAATCATCAAACAAAAAACAAATCTTCTCATAATTATATTTTATTGACTTTTCCAGTTGCTAACAAGAATCTAATCGGAATCTCCTGATGTAAAATAGATTCTGTTGATTTTTACTTCTGCCTCTCCATTTTCACTTCTGCATTGTAATTTGATTTTCAGTTTTTTAGAGGCCGTCATTTTAGATTCGTCTAATCCAAGATAAACTTTTGTTTTGGAAGAAACAAATGTGACTGAATCATATGGATTTCCTTCATTATACCAGTTGTTATCGCCTTCATCATAAGCTGCAAATAATGTAATTTCACCTTTCAGATTTTCATATTCCAGACAGATATACTTATCCTTTGCTTCGTATTCGGGATTTAAAGAAAAATCAGCATACTGTTTTTTAAAACTGACAGTACCTGTAGCTTTATTGAATGAAACTTCGTCTTCTTGTACCCAATAATCATCAAATCCAATTTCCATTGTATTTCCAATTTCATTTTGATTACTCCAGTCTTCAACAAGATACTCCGGAAGGTATTTTCCGTTGATTGTACGCATTAAATCACTCAGATGGAAGATGATGATAGACATATTATACTTCCCTGCATACTTAGCTAAATCGCTTAATGGTTTGAGTGCTTCAAGATTTTTTTCTTCTTCAGATTTTCCTTGAACTAGATTTTCAAAATTACCCTCTGAAGGTCCAACTTCACCAATAACAACAGGAATACCTTTTTCAACAAAGTTCTTGTTCAAATCTGAGAAAATATCATCCATCATTTGTAAATCCCAGGATTCAGTTTTCCATAAATGACCAATATCCAACGGATACCAGTGTACAGTAAGAATCAATTTGTCAGTTGCCGTTTCTTTATCTTTTGGCATTTTAAATACTTCATCCAGCCCACTATCTCTGTCACAACCAACATTTGGAATCATCACAAAACGTTTAGCATTGTTTCCACCACTCGCCCGGATTGTATCAAGAACAAGCTGATTAAAACGATTATTGAGTTCTGCTTCCTTTAAACACAATTCACAGTTTTTATCAACTCCCCAATGCTGATCATCAGAATTAAGAGGTTCATTCATAGTTTCAAAAATGAGATGTTCATCGTAAGAATTATTGAATGCTTTACAAATCTGTTCCCAAATTGCTTTTAAGAAACGCTCTGATTCAGCAATATCTTCCGGAGTATCTCTAAGAATATATCCTTCATGATATTTTAATGGTTCATGAGTTTCCGGTGTATCATGATGAGAATTAATGATTACATAATAATCAAGTGCTAAAGCATAATCCACAGCCTTTTTTACGTTTTCCATCCAGTACGGATCAATTGTATATTTATCGTCAATAATATGATTATACCAGGTTACTGGAATACGGATTGTTTTTGCATTTGATTTTCCTGAATCATCTTTTCCAAACTTTTCACCCAAAGATTCTATTACCTTTTCAGACATATCTGGTTCAGCCCAATATTCATGACCATCCCATCCCAAATAAATATCAGCAGGATCATTCATAGATTTATGGGCTTCATAACAGTTTCCAAGATTAAAACCGACACCCATATCTTTTACAAAATTGATTGAAGAAATTGTATTGTCGAATGCTACAGCATTTTCGTCTGATTTTTCATCAATTACAGGGGATTTATTTTCATTTTTCTCACCTGTAAAATATATTTTGTTTATTGTAACTTCTGCTGCGGGTGTTATAGACAAAAACTTGATTCTAATTTTCTTCGAACTTATATATTTAGATTCTTCTAATTCCAGATAAATCTTATCTTTATAAGAAACAAATGATTCCTGAGTGTATGGATTTCCGTCATTATCATAGTTATTATCACCATCGTCATAATGCACATATAATGTAATTCCGCCCTTAAGATTACTGTATTCCACACAAATATATTTATCTTTTGCTTCAGTCAAAGGAAGCTGAAAGTTTTTCCATTCTGCTGGAAACTTTACAGTTTTTGTTGATTTATCATATGTTGCTTCGCCGTAATAAGGTTCTATTTTAATTTCATTTTTATCATCCTGCGTTTGTTCTGGATCTCCACCAGCACTATTTCCGCACCCTATCACACTCACGCATAAAAGAACGCCGAACAAAACTGTAATTCCGGCAAATAATTTTAATGTCAGCTTTTTCATAATCACCTCGTATTGTTTTATTTTTTATAATTATACTCCGGCTGCAGAAAAACAGATGGGGGCAAAACTCCTTTTGTTAAAAAATGACACCCTGCTCTAAGTTCAAACTTAAAACAGGGTGTCAATTTAAACAAAGTTGTTAACTGATTAAGTGATTCCAGTTTTGACTCGCAAAACTGGGGATGAAAGCAGATTAAGCTTTCACTCTAATTAAGTGGACAGCTTTCATCGACCGAACTGGCAGTCGTTGTTGCCGGAAGTAGAAATCCACATTTCGAGCATGTTGATTGGGTCGTTAAAGTCGGCAATCCAGCCTTCGCGGGCGATGTCGAAATTACCGTTCTTGCGTTCTTCAAGGAATACGTTCCAGTCCTGAACCTGAATGGTCATCTTAATACCTACAGCTGAGAAATCCTGCTGCATTGATTCAGCAACCGCAATGTGTCCAGAGTTTTCATTTGTAAGATATTCAATAACAATTGGAGTTTCAGCAGAAAGCTTGCCGTCAGCCCCGAACTTAAAGCCGGCAGCCATAAGAAGTTCTTTTGCTTTTGCAACAGTCTGGTCATGATTCTTGTTGATTTCGCTTGGATCATAATATCCCTGAGAAACAGGTTCTGACTTAAATATACCGCCGTTACCATCAGCCATTCCAAGAGGAATAAATGCGTTTGCAGCAACCTGGCCTGTCTGTCCGATATTTTCTACAATGTATTCGCGGTCAACAAGCAGAGAGAATGCCTGACGCATACAGGCTGCCTGTTCCGGTGTTTTACCATTAAAGAGGCTGCTCTTTGCATTGAATGCAACATAATAAGTTCCAAGCTCGTCAATGATATAGAACTCAGAGTTCTTTGTTTCAAGAAGCTTTGCAATTTCATCAGTTGGAACTGAATCGGCAAAATCAAGGTTTCCGGCATTGTAAGCAGCAAAAATTGCTGTATCATCAGCAGAAAGCATAAACTCAAGCTTTTCAACTGTAACGTTAGCTGCATCGTACCAGTAAGGATTCTTTTCATAAGTCATAGAAACATCGTGTTTCCAGCCTGTACAAACATAAGCACCGTTACTTACAAAGCCTGCATCTGCACACCAAGCACCAGGATTTTCTTTTGTAGCATGAGATTCAACATATTTTTTGCATACAGGATAGAAGGTTGGGAATGCCATTAAGTCTTCAATATAAGCACATGGAGCAGAAAGAACAAACTTTAAGGTTGTAGCGTTTACAGCCTTTACGTTAAGCTTGCCATCCTCGTAGCCGTCAAAGCCGGAGAACATATATTCGTAGTCTGCTGCTGTATCTGGAGCAACTGCACGCTTCCAGGAATACTCAAAGTCTGCGGCTGTTAAAGCTGAACCATCTGACCATTTGAGGCCTTTTTTCAAGGTTACAGTGTAAGTTAAGCCGTCATCAGAAACTGTATAGCCTTCTGCACAGGCTGGAACAGTAACACCCTTTTCGTTATAGGTATAAAGACCAGAGAATGTATTTGCAGCAAGACAGGCACCGTCTACAGATGAGTTCAAAGCCGGGTCAAGATAATCTGGCTCAGAAGCAAGATTGATTCGGAGAGTTTTTGCACCGTTACTCATTTTTGCATACATAAAGAACTTTGTTGCAAATGCGTTAGCGTAGATTCCGCTTACATAAGGCTTCTGCATGTAAACATCGTTGTAGTAGTACAAAGGAATTACACAGTAGTTAGACATAAGAATGTCTTCTGCTTCGTGCATTTTCTTTGTTCTGCTTTCGTAATTTGTTTCTGCCTTGATTTCTTTAATAAGGTTATCATATTTTGACCAGCCTTTTACCGGGTCAATAAATGATTTGCTTACAAGCTCAGTTGCAGGTCTGACTTTAATTTCTTCAACCTGCTGAGCTGCCGGCTGCTTCTTTTTCTCATCTTTACAACCAAGCAAACCAGTCATAAGGATGATGGAAGCAATTGCCATTCCATACATTAAGTTTGTTCTTTTCATAAAAAATCTCCTTTAGATTCTCCGATTGTATCGGAGAATGACTAATATTATAGATTGTCACATCAAGTGCGACAATGACTATACATTATGGCACGCCGCAAAATGACCGTTACCTCTGTCTGTAAGAAGCGGCATTTCCTTACTGCACTTTTCGCTAGCATACTTACATCTTGTTCTGAACGGACACCCTTCCGGCATAGCAAGCGGACTCGGAACATCACCTTCCAGCACAATTCGTTTTCTGTTCCGCTCAATCTTAGGGTCTGGAATTGGTACTGCGGAAAGAAGGCTTATTGAATACGGATGAATCGGATGATTACAAAGCTCATCTGCATCTGCAATTTCTACAAGCTTACCCAGATACATTACGGCAATTCGCTTTGAAATATGCTGAACTACAAGCAAGTCGTGTGCAATAAAAAGATAAGAAAGTCCAAGCTTTTCCTGCAGCTCTTCAAACATATTGATTATCTGCGCCTGAATTGAAACATCAAGAGCAGAAACAGGTTCGTCACAGACAATAAAATCAGGTTTTACAGCCAGAGCCCTAGCAATACCAATTCTCTGCCTCTGTCCGCCGGAAAACTCATGTGCATAACGGGTAGCATGCTCGGAGTTCAAACCAACAAGTTCCATAAGACTTAAAACCTTTTCGCGTCTTTCTGCCTTATTTGCATAAAGATGATGAACATCAAGCGGTTCCCCAATTATATCTTCAACGGTCATTCGAGGATTAAGTGAGGAATAAGGATCCTGGAAAACCATCTGCATTTTTTTACGCATTTCGTTGATGTTTTTTTCGGTAACCTCTTCGCCTTCGAAAATCACCTTACCGTCAGTGGGTTTATAAAGATGAAGCAGAGTCCTGCCGACTGTTGTTTTACCGCAGCCAGACTCACCTACAAGTCCAAGAGTTTCACCTTTACCTATAGAAAAAGAAACTCCATCAACTGCCTTAAGCGTAAGATTCTTAAAACCAGAGCGTACCGGAAAATATTTTTTAAGATTCTGAACATCAAGTATTATTTCGCTTTTATTTTCGCTCATTTTGTTTCCTCCAGCGCTTCTTTTACATTCATCCAGCAGGAGGCAATATGATTTTCGTTTATATATAATTCTTCCGGCTGCTGGCTAAGACAGATTTTCATTGCATTTTTACAGCGGGTACAGAAAGAACAGCCCTTTGGCAAATTAAGAAGATTTATTGGCGTGCCGGAAATTGGTTCCAGCTTTTTATTCATATTGCTGGCGTTCGGGATTGAGTTTAAAAGTCCCTTTGTATATTCATGCTTTGAATTATAAAAGATTTCATCAGCAGTTCCACGCTCGCACACACGTCCACCGTACATAACAATAATGTCATCGCAGAGGTTTGCAATTACACCCAAGTCATGAGTTACCAGTATTACAGCCATTCCCATCTTTTTCTGAAGCTTCTGGATTTCTTCAAGAATCTGTGCCTGAATGGTAACATCCAAGGCAGTGGTAGGCTCATCAGCAATAAGAATATCAGGCTCGCAGGCAAGCGCCATGGCAATCATAACTCTCTGCCTCATACCGCCCGAAAGCTCAAACGGATATTGCTTAAGTCTCCGCTCCGGTTCATTTATTCCTACAAGCTCAAGCATTTCTACGGCACGCTTTTTAAGTTCATCGCCACGTTTATCTGTATGCAGCTTGATTGCTTCCTTAAGCTGATTTCCTATTGTAAAAACTGGATTAAGGCTGGTCATAGGATCCTGGAAAATAATTGAACAGCATTTGCCCCGGAAGCTTTTCATCTCATCAGAAGAAAAACTTACCAGGTCTTTACCCTTATACAAAACCTTTCCGCTTTTAATACTGCCGTTATCAGCCAGAATCTGCATAATTGAATAAGCCGTAACACTTTTACCAGAGCCCGACTCACCTACAATTCCAAGAATCTCGCCTGCATTCAAATCAAAGGAGATTCCGTTTACAGCCTGAACCTCGCCCTTATCGGTGGTAAAAACCGTATGTAAATCCTGTACACTCAATAAAACTTCGCTCATATTCACCACCTACTTTTTTAACTTAGGGTCAAAGGCATCGCGCAGACCATCGCCAAGAAGATTAAGGCTCAAAACAATCAGACAAATCATAAGAGCCGGGAAAACCAGTTTATACGGATAGCTCTGTAAACCGCCGCGTGCAGAGTTTGCAAGGGAACCAAGTGACGGCATAGGAGCCTGAACACCAAGTCCTACAAAGCTGAGATAACTTTCTGTAAAAATTGCCGAAGGAATCTGAAGCGCTGTAGAAATGATGATTACAGAAAGACAGTTTGGAATTATGTGCTTTCTGATTATATGTCCAGGCTTTGCACCGATTGAGCGTGCCGCAAGAATGTATTCATTTTCCTTTATTGAAAGAATCTGGGCGCGGATAAGGCGTGCCATTCCAACCCAGTAAAGAAGTCCGAAAACTATAAAAAGCGAAACCATGTTTGAACCAATGCTTGCAAGGAACGATCCCGGCTTAAACTGCAGGACATTCGACAGCACTACCGAAAGCAGGATTATTACAAGCATATCGGGCAGCGAATAGATAATATCGACAATCCTCATCATTATTAAATCTACTTTACCGCCAGCATAACCGGAAATACTTCCGTAAATAATTCCTATGATAAGTACTATAAGACTCGCAAAAAAGCCTACAACAAGTGAAACTCTTGTACCGTAAATTACCCTTATAAAATAGTCGCGGCACTGCTCGTCCGTTCCAAAAATGTGCGGAAAACGGAAGTTCCCCTGTTCTATATAAGCCTGCTCTGCCTTGCTGTATTCAAAGGGTCGCAGATTTTTTGCCCCCTTATCGCGCTTGCCTTCTACGGAAAGTATTTCTTCGTAGCTGTAAGGAACAATGTGCGGGGCTGCTATGATTGTTATGATTATAAAACTGAGTACGATTATACTTGCTACTGCGAGTGGATTTTTGAAGAGCTTGCGCATACCATCCTTAAAAAAGGTTGTACTTTCGCTCATTACATCCTGCTGTCTTTTTTCTTCGTCGGTTGCTTTTTCAAACTGCTGGTCCAGACTTCCTTCAAACTTTTCCAGATTTAGCTGAAGACTGAGGGCTGCTTTTTTGGGCGTTTTATTTACATCAAAACTTGTCATTTTTATATCCTGTTTATATTCCTATTCTGTGCAGCATTTTTTACAGGCTGCCATTTTTTGTTATTCGTATTTGATTCGCGGGTCTACAACCTTATACAAAAGGTCGCAGATTACGTTGGCGGTAACCATAAGCGTTGCAAGGAAGATTGTGGTTGCCATAATCATTGTGTAGTCTCTGTTTGTAATTGCGCTTACAAACTTTGAACCAATTCCACCAACGGTGAAAACTGTTTCTACAACCATTGAGCCGGTTATGATATAGGCAATTTCTGGTCCTGCATACGTGATGATTGGCAAAAGTGAATTGCGAAGTGCGTGCTTGAAAATGATTTTGTACTTTGAAACACCTTTGGCTTTGGCGGTACGGATATAATCCTGACTAAGTGCATCCAGCATGCTTGTTTTTGCAAGACGGGTTGTATATGCCATAGGATAAGCGGCCAATGCTATTACCGGCAGCAGATAATTGGTGGAATCTGCGGACCAAACAGGTATCCAGCCCAGCTTTATACTGAAAATCAACAGCAGAAGAGTTGCAAGTACAAAGCTTGGAACTGCAGTAAAAAGCGTTGAAAAAAAGATGATTACACGGTCGGGCCACTTGTTGCGCATAAGAGCTGCAAGGCTACCGAAAATTGTGCCAAGAATGAGTGCAACTATAACAGCAGAAAGCCCAAGCCTGCAGGAAACCGGGAAGGATTCGCCGATTATGTCTTTAATTTCGCGTCCGTTCTTAAGGCTTACACCAAAATCACCGTGTAAAAGGCTTTTCATATACAGAAAAAATTGTACGGGAAGCGGCTTGTCCAGGTTGTAGCGGGCATTCAGGGCGGCAATTGTCGCTTCGCTCAAGGCTTTTTCCTTATTAAAAGGTCCGCCCGGAATAGCATTCATCAAGGCAAAAGTGATTATGCAGATTAGAAGGATTGTAAACAAGGCCAGAAGAATGCGTTTGATAATGTATTTCCACATGATTTTTTATTCCTATTTATTTTATTATACAGTTAAAAAGCAATTCCTGCAGATAAATTTAATGCAACATCTTTTTTACTGAAATCTTTAGTATGTAATTTTGCATTCAGGTTTGCATCCACAAATAAACCAAGATTATTGTGAGCTATAAAGAAATAGAATGCAGTACCAAGCTTTACTTTTCCAACAAATTCAGCAGTTATATTCCCAAAATCAGACAATTCGGCACCACCCTGTAAAGAAAGATATGGCATAATTAAAACATGCTGTTTTATTAAAGGAAGTTGTGCTTGAGCACCTGCATAAGAATCTATAAATCTTATATTCTGTGCTTTTTCACCAATAGAATAAATATGAACAGATTCCTCCATAAGTTCAAATTCAATTAATGCAGAAAGATAATTTTTTATTGTATATTTTGCATCCAGAGTATTTGACCACAGGATTCTTGGATTCTGTTTACTCCAGAGATTCTTTCCATAGGAAATCTGCACATCAAACGGCATATACAGAGTAGCAGTACCTAAATAATCTGCTTTTCCTTCAGGTATTGGAACAGGCTCTTTTTTCCTGCTTTTATTTTTCTTAGTTTCATAATCTTCTTTTGTAATATTTTTATTGCCAACAGTCAGAATCTCCCACCCTCCATTTACATAAGTCCAGGTTACTATAAAATTCTTTCTTGTGGCTCCATTATAAAGTGACGTATTCCAGTAATCAGTTCCTTCTATCTGTACAGGAGGCTCCAGTTGAGGAAGCTTTGCTTCTTTTACCGATGATTTTTTTGACTGGTCTGTTACATATTCATCTTTATGATACTCATTAAAAATATACCAGCCGATTGCATAGCGTACACTTTCAATTGGAGAATAATTTTCAAGAATCATATTTATTGTTTTTCTGTTTTCGGTAGTACATAGATTTATTACTTTATCAAAGATTGTTTTTCCTTCATTTGCAACAAAATCAATTGAGATATAATTAACGAGTTCTTCAAAGGTGACGTTATACTTATTAAGTGATTTATGAAGGTTAGTCGCATTTTCTATAATCACGCTTTGTGAGTCTAAGGAAGCTGTTTTTTCACCTGATAAAACTTTATTAATAAAGTTTTCAACAGTTGCTGCGGGAATAGCAAAATTAGTATCCTGTCTGTTTGTAAGCTTCCAGGTATTTACACCAATAACCTTATATTCACCTTCAGTTGTTTTTACTAAAAGCGGACCTCCAGAATTACCTCCATCAATCTGTGCTGAATGCTGAATTAAAGAAGATAATTCCGGCTTTATCATTTCTTCAACTTCTACCGAAGTATTTGTAATAATACCAGTTCCAAATTGCCACACAGATTTACCCATAAGTCCTGGATATCCGGCTGTATAAACAGAATCGCCGTCAAAAACATCTTCTGTATAAAAATCAAATCCACTTGAAAAAGGCTGTTCTTCAGGTGGGAATTCCAGAACAGCTAAATCTAAAGCAGCATCTGATGCAAATATTTTCATTCCGCTTATGTTTTTTTGAGTTTTAGTCTTCTCATCCTCAAAAATAACAGTTGAGGTTGCTGCATCACTTATTACATGCCTGTTTGTAATAATATAGTTTTTTCCATCCGGAGCAACGTAAACAAAACCTGAACCTGAGATTCCCTTTGTTAAAAAATCATCAATATATTGCTGCGGATTTTCCACTCCCATTCTTTCAAGGCGCGGAATAAAATCATTTATCATTTCAACAACATTATCACCGTAATTTGGACGAACTATACAAACCTTACTGCGAACCTGCGCAAAAGCAATAAAAGGTATAAGGCAGAAAATTATCGTAAATATATATTTTTTCATAATGAGCTCCAGTTATTTCTTTGTAAACAAGGCAGAAACAGTTATATGTGCATTTTTTTCTGCACTAAAAGTAAATTGATTTTCTTTTTCCGTTTCATCAGGCTTTATATGAGTTTTATAATGATCATAATACTCAGCATAAAAATATTCCTCGATATAATAATCTTTATTCAATTCGTATGGACTTGAATAAGTAAATATACACAAATTATTAATATCCAGAGAATATCCATCTTCAGGATGTGCAATAAGTAAAAAATCAAGTCCCTTTCTGTTTTCAGAGATGCACTGAACTTCAACTGATCCATGCTGACATTCTAAAATGCAGACATAAGTGTTTTTATCATACATAAAGCTGCAACTTAAAAATAAAAACGAAAGAAAAACCGAAATTACTAAAAATCTTTTGTTATTCATTATCTACTCCGAAATCAATTGTTAATTGTCTGAAAAATCAAGATCTACAGTTATTTTTCTTGATATATATTTTTGAATATCATCTTCAACCCAGACAGTAAGTTTATTATAAATAGTAAGATCTATACTGGTTTCTATTTCATCAATAAAAAATCTTACATTATTATAGTAGTTAATAGGAAGAGTAACAGATTTCTCCAGTTTTTGTGATGAATCATTATTTTCAAGAATATACTTCACCTTAATTTCTGAACAATTATCAGGTAAATTAGAAAAGTCTAAATACATTCCCGGAAGACTGCTGTATTTCCGTTCTCGTATACCAAGAGTCGTCCATCCAGCAGGTGCATTCTTCAGGTTAACGACAAAATCAGCACTCGTTTCAGAAGTGTCTGCACCATGCGGGTATACATACAGTGTAAAGCGCCCTGAATCATTATCATTAAACAGGTTTTCCGGTAATTCGTAAGTATTGGAGAGTTTTATATCACTGGCTATCAATTT
>JAEEGF011548815.1_pt1 | contig 12975 bp, 9 predicted proteins | sample 9134171 | NCBI WGS metagenome assembly JAEEGF01 (sample SAMN16246542, study PRJNA631951) | gut metagenome | biome: gut microbiome; feature: rumen; material: AP-attached | host: Bos | place: Iran: Karaj | collected 2018-10 | reverse complement strand
GGCCAGCTTCTCGTGGTCGTGGAAACGGTATTTCTCCGCCGGCAACCCCAAGGAGAGGTGCCAGTTGAGGCGTTCCTGCTTCCAGTGTTGGAACCACTCGAGCTCCGTGCCAGGACGGACGAAGAACTGCATCTCCATCTGCTCGAACTCGCGCATACGGAAGATGAACTGACGGGCAACAATCTCGTTACGGAAGGCCTTGCCTATCTGAGCGATACCGAAGGGCAGCTTCATACGGCCGGTCTTCTGCACGTTCAGGTAGTTTACAAAGATACCCTGGGCTGTCTCAGGACGCAGATAGATAGTGCTGGCACCGTCGGCAGTACTTCCCATCTCCGTCTTGAACATCAGGTTGAACTGACGCACATCCGTCCAGTTACGTGTGCCGCTGATGGGGCATACAATACCCTCATCCAGGATAATCTGCTTCATGCCATCCAGGTCAATGCCGCCCTCGGCATTCATCACTTCCTGATAACGCTTGTGCAGTGCATCGAATTTCTCCTGATTCTCCAGCACACGGGGATTGGTGGCACGGAACTGTGCCTCGTCAAAGGCATCGCCGAACTTCTTCTTTGCCTTCTCAATCTCCTTCTGAATCTTATCCTCGTATTTGGCCAGCTGCTCCTCAATGAGCACATCGGCACGATAACGCTTCTTGGAGTCGCGGTTGTCAATAAGGGGATCGTTGAAAGCATCAACGTGACCGGATGCCTTCCAGGTGGTGGGGTGCATAAAGATGGCTGCGTCTATACCCACAATATTCTCGTGCAGCAGCACCATGCTCTGCCACCAGTATTGCTTGATATTGTTCTTCAGCTCCACACCGTTCTGTCCGTAATCATAGACAGCGCCTAAACCATCGTAGATATCGCTGCTGGGGAATACGAAACCGTATTCTTTACAGTGAGAGACTATTTTCTTGAAAACATCTTCCTGTTGTGCCATAATCTGATTTTACCTTGTTAAATATATATTTGCGTGCAAAGTTACAAATAAATTTGCAAACCGGCCCTTTCAGGTCGGTTTTTAATACTCGTCCTCGTTGAATAGGAAATCTTCCTTTGTCGGATAATCCGGCCAGATATCCTCGATGTTCTCATACACATCGCCCTCATCTTCAATCTCAGAGAGATTCTCTATTACTTCAAGAGGAGCGCCGCTACGTGTCGCATAGTCAATGAGCTCCTCTTTGGTCGCAGGCCAGGGAGCATCCTCCAGTTTTGAGGCTAATTCCAATGTCCAGTACATATTAATTTCGGTTTAAGTATTACATGCATCTCTATTGAAGCCGCAAAGATACAATTATTTCTGTAATTATCAACCTTTCTTCCATAAAATTTCATCAGTTCCGCCCAAAAAATTCAGGCGGCACGCCAGAACATACAGATAATCGCTTAACCGGTTCATGTATGCCGTAACATTTTTATCCACCGGTTCCACAGCATCCAAGGCATAGATCCTCCTCTCAGTACGCCGGCAGACCGTGCGGCAGACATGTGCCACGGCAGCGGCCCGGCATCCCCCGGGCAGGGTAAACCCGCGCCATCCCGGCAATCCGTCATTGGCCTTGTCAATACAATGTTCCAGTTCTATGATATCCTCATCCGTTATCCGGCATTTACCGGGCTCAGCGCTATCCGGATCAGTAGCCAGTATGGTACCGATGGCAAAAAGCCGGCATTGTATCCTCACCAGGCATTCTTGGTCTTCAGGTTCGTTCAGGTAAGTCAGCAACAGCCCTAACTGGCTGTTCAGTTCATCCACAGAGCCATAGCTCTCCAGGCGCAGGCTGGCCTTCGGAATTCTTTTTCCGCCTACAAGGCTGGTCTCGCCATGATCTCCCGTCCGTGTATAGACATTACATTTTTTCATCAGAAATTAACTGTATAGTGTTGTTTGTTATATTTGGTATCGAATAAGGCTATACCTGTATCGTAAAGATCGAAGGTCAGCACGGCCGGCAGGCTGCGGAACCACTCCCTGTGCCTGTCCAGATGATCCAACACCAGCACCGACTGGCCGTTCAGATGGCTCAGGATCCTTTCGTCTGGCGCGTCCAGCCAGCACAGGTCGGCTTCCCCCTCCGGAATATGATCTGTTATGTCCGCTTTCCGGCATCCGGCCTGCAGATACGTCCTGACATAAGGCGGGGCAGACAGGCACACAATCCTACGGGGTTGCCTCCAATTACTCAGCCTTAGCAGCATGTGCAGAATTTTCCTTACCCGGAACATACACCCGAAAGGCAATTCCCTGTCCAATTCCTCATAGGCATAATAGGGCAGGTTCATATACAGGATGTCCGTAATAAAACGGAATGCAAACGGGGAATGCACCCCGTAGCCGCAACGGTGCCTGAAGCGCCTGAGCCATACCAGCGGATTTGATATCTTATACATTTGTATGCCAAAGTTACGCTTTTCTTTTTACATTTATGCCCTGACGGACATTTTTTTTGTTAATAAACATTAAACTCCAGACCTGGAAGCATTACGTGTACGCGTACATTATAAATATTTTTCATATCTTTGCCACAGATATGTAATAACAGTAATAATTACCTTAACTAACTTAAAATCATGAAGAGAATATTTACCTTATGTTTTATGTTACTGTCGGTTCTTTTTATCACACCGCTGAAAGCGCAGGTGCTGATAGATAACGGCCCTGTAACAGATTTCTCATCCGACAAGAAATATGTAATCCAGACGCACGGCCAGGACGGCTCCACCCACTGGATGTACGATGCCGGAACCAATATCGCCGCAGACAATAATCTGGACGAGACAACACCAGACCCTAAGTACCTATGGATTATCACCCCGGTAGGTGACAAGTTCACGGTGCAGAACGTAAGCACCAGCCGGTACATCAGTATTGACGGCACCAGCAACGGCGGCACCACCTCCACCAAAACCGAGGCCGTTATGCTGTATATTGATGTTGATGATAGAAACTGCGGTTTCAGGAACGAGTCAGGGCAGTACATAGACATGTCCTACAGCGGTGTCGGCCCTTCATCATGGTCGGGAGGCGTAGCCGGTTCACGCGTGCTGGTCATCTATGATGTCAACCTGGATCTGTCCGAGAAGGACATTCTGCTCAGCAAACTATTGAACCGTGTAATACTCTATGACAGATATCTGCCGGACTATGGCGATGAAAGCATTGACCGCGGAACCGAAATCGGCCAGTATAACGCCAGCGATGAACTGTACAACACATTCATCAATGCCGTGCAGCAAGCCTTTGACATTGTCAATAACAATGTTGAGACACCTGATGAGACAACATTGGCTACCATCCTTGAGACTATCGACAAGAGCTATGAGGATATCATGGCTACCCTGGTGAAACTGACCATTGCCGACGGTAACTACCGTATTGTCAGTGCCATGCAGTGGACCAAGACTGTCCGAGTTGATACGGGCGAGAAAGACACTGACGAGAATCCCATTTACATCGAAACGGTCACCCATCCCACCAAGGCTATGTATGCCACCCTTGAGGACATGAAGGCTATGTGGGCAGATCTGGACAGCACTGATTGCCGTTATCTTTGGAAACTCACCAATAATCCCGAAACGGGATTCATTCAGATGATGAACATTGCCACGGACGGAATTCTGGACAAATGCTCACAGAGCAGCCAGGCAACCCTCAGTACTACCAGTACCACGGAGATGTACTTCGAGTATGAAGGACGTACCGAGGACCGGAAAGTGATTATAGCCATGCGCCCCAGCACAGGCGGAAGATATACCTTCCTGCATGCCAACGGACACGGTGGCGGAACAGGCAATGCCAACAACATCGTCGGCTGGGAAGCCAGTGCCGGTGCCACACAATGGATTCTGGAGCCCGTTAGTGACCAGGAAGTGCAGGAGCTGGTGGATGATTATGCTCCCTTTAAGGACCATGAACTGCTTGTCAGCAGATACCAGAAACTCATTGAGAGCGCTGACAGCCTGGTAGTGGCAGCCACCGATGAGACACGCACGGAACTCATCACCCGGGCATCCCAGCTGAGCTGCCCGTTCGGCGAGAATGATCTGTACCCCAGTAAACTGGACGGCGGCGATATCAGTTCGCTTATAGACGGTGATCCCTCCACCTACTATCATACAGCATGGGGCGGTGGCAACGTAACGCCCGGCTCACACTGGCTGTTCGCCACGTTCGACCAGCCCGTAGGTGGTAAACTGCAGGTAACCATGACACGCCGTACCGGTGCCTATAATGACCACGTAAGCAAGATGGATGTATATGGCGGAACAGATATCGAGGGACCTGACGACAGTTTCACCCTGCTGACCCAGCTCTCGTTCCCGTACAAACAGCCAGGCGAATCCCTCAAGTCAGACCTGTTTACCGTAGAGAACGCCTATCCCGTTTATAAGTTTATCGTTACCGAGACCGCACCTACCTCATATAACCGCGGTTACTTCCACATGGCCGAATTCAACCTGATGCAGGTCAGCACAAACGAGAACAGCCAGCTGAAGGGCATGGGCGAGACCGGAACTAAACTGGTCAGCGAACTGGCCAAAGCTAAGGAAATGGATATGGACGAACTTACGATGGATGAGTATAATGCCCTGAAGGAAGCTTATGATGCGGCCAAGGCCATCTATGTGGATCCTACCCCCCTGCGTGAAGCCATCCGTAAGAACAGAAACGCCACTCAGATGGTGGTAATCGGCACAGACCCCGGCTACTGGAGTGCGGAAAGCAGCGCCGGCTCCTTCGACACCGTTCTCCGTAATGCGGAGCAATATGACAAGGCCGGTGTATATACTCAGGATCAGACAGATGATTTCATCCGCCAGATTCAGGCCGGTGTCAGCGACATCATGTCCAGCGCCAATCCCGTTCAGCCAGGTAAATGGTACGCCATCCGCTTTGCCACCGAGGATATGTATGACCAGTACGGCTGGCCCAAGTCCAATGCCGTAAACGCCAAGTTGGGTGACCTGTATGACAACTACATCTCTCCTGCTGACGTGGAAACCGAAGGCGAAGATGAGACATTAGTCATACCCGCTATGGATGAAGTTTCCCGCGGACAGGCACTCCGCTTTGTCAGTGACCAGATTATCGAAAGCATGGACCAGATAGCCTTCCGCTTCATAGCTTTAGGTGACAGCGCCTATGTACTACAGCACAAGAGCGGCCTTTACGTAGGCGGTGCCGGAGCCGGAACAGCCATCAGTCTCGGCCTCACCCCCGCCATCTTCAATGTAAGCGCCGTGGGATTAGGTAAGGTACTGATACATGCACGTAATCTCAAGGGAGCGGAGTACGGAGCCAATCCCGTTTATCTGCATGCCCAGAATGCCGGCCATTCGCTCGTAACCTGGACCGCAACCGAAGTCGGCAGTAACAGCGCCCTCTTTATTTCCGAGATAGACGAGAACGAGCTCAACACCATTGACATTGCCGAAGGCGTACTGGAAACTGTCAAGCCCAACAGCATGCGCATCTGGTGTTACCCCGTAGGATTCAGCGTAACAGACGGAGAACTGTATGAATTCAAGGGAATGTATCAGACAGATGACGCCTGCCATTATGCATTTAACAGGATAGACGAGGCCAAACCCGGTCAGCCGGTACTGTATGTAAACGGTGATATCGATGAATTTGACAAGGACGCTGATGACGAGTATGAGACGCTGACCATCACCTCAACAGATATTGCTCCTGATGCCCAGAATGACAACGGCCTGCAGGGAACCTACACTTATCAGTGGGTAACACCCGGTGCTGTAGTGGTCTATGGCGGTAACTTCGGCAGCTGGGGCAACACCCTTGTAGAGGCATTCGGCCAGTATAATACCGACTGTACAAGGGATGTATCAGCCAACACAGGCTATATCGCTCCTGAGGAAAGTCTCATCGCAGAAGGAGAGTATGACCTGGTATTCAGCATCGAGGGTGAATCTACAGGCATCAACACCCCCGAAACAACCCTCTCACAAGGTGCCGTTAGCATATATGACCTCAGTGGACGTAAGGTCAGTGTTCAATCAGTGAAGAAGGGCATTTATATTGTGAACAAGAAGAAGGTTGCTATAGGCAAGTAGTTCTTATGGCTTTCAAAGCATTACGAGAGGAGTGCGTCGTTTGGCGCACTCCTCTTTTTAATGTCTCATAAGCTTCTGGAGGAAGATGCTCTCTCCCCAATGAGCCTGCGCACTGGGAGTACTCGTAGAACTCAGCGTATTAAGCTTCGCTTATGAGAGTTAAAGCAGCGTATTGTTAGCACGGCATTGCTTGACAATGGGATTTAAAGCCCTGCTACGCCCGGAATGGGAGGTATAGTGCTTCGCAATAGCGTCCACTACAACGCATAAATTCACTAAAAAACGAACACGGTGAGTCCGTTTGAAGTACGATTAGATAATAAGACAAAAAAAGAGTGTGCCGTATGACACACTCTTTTTCCTATATTAATTATTAATAGAATTACTTGCTTACAGCAACCTTCTTGCCATCAACTACATAGATACCCTTTGTAGCCTTGCTTACACGCTGACCAGCCATGTTGTAGATAACACCGCTCTTAGTCTCGTCAGCAGAGATGCCATTGATAGCTGTGGAGAATTCATATGTGAAATCAGCAAGATTGGTTTCTACACCATCCATCATAACCTGAGCCTCAGTGAATTGAACTGTACCAGCAAGTGTACCACTAACTTGAATAGTCACGAGGGTCTTTGTCTGATCACTGTTCTTAACAGGATCACCACCATAGCATACGATAGACTTAGCACCAGCCTTCTCACCTGTAGTATTCATTACACTAAAGGTCTTGCTCTTAGGCACACGCTTACTAACTTTGAGAATCTGCTCAATATATTCCTCTTCATCCTCATCATAAACAGATGCTACAGATACTCCTTCAGGAAGTCTTACAATGAATTTGAATGATGTAATGGTTGTTGCACCATTATCTAATTCCACTGAAATAATGTTTGTTTCCTTGTCAAAGGAAGCACTCATTAATGCAGGAAGTTGTGCTTTTGCTGCCAAAGCCAATGCAAAGACAGCGAACAGGGTAAAAATCTTTTTCATATTCTTTGTAAATTTAATAAAACTAATAATTGTTACTCGAATTTTAGTTACCGCCACCGGCCAAAATTATAAGGATTTCCTCAATATCACCAAGACCAGTTGTACCATTCCCGTCAACGTCAGCAGCGGGAGTATCAGGATCACCTGCCAAAATAGCAAGAATAGCCTCGATATCACCAAGACCTACAGAACCATTGCCGTCAACGTCACCCTTAATACCATGCGGAGCTTCCTCAACAACCAGCTTTACAGCCTTGGGTTCTGTCTGAGCGATGGTAGACTCATCTGAAGCAGTCATGACAATCTTGTCAAGAGCAATCTCATACTCACCGGCAGCAACTGAGGCGTCAACTTTCAGTGTAACCTTGGCAACAGCAACCTTCTGACCTGCTGCAGCAGCATTGTCAGTCTCTGAGAAGAGCAGGTTGTTACTAACGGAAATCTCGTCTGTCCAACTCTCGGTTGACTCAGCCTTCACGAAGGTAACACCAGCAGGAAGAACGAGCTCTGTCTGCCATGATGTAATGGTAAGATTGTTGGTCATAAGGATATTTACAACTACTTCCTTTCCGGCTGTGGCTGTAACTTCTCCACTAAACTCCAAATAGTTGTTTTGACGCTTCAGCGCAGCATTCGCACCAATACAGGTGAGAGCGGCTAACAACACGAACAAAAATTTTCTTTTCATAAGACAATTTTTTTTAGTGAATAATTTGTTTGTTTTATCTGTTTAAGTTTATTTTTTACAGTTAGCTTTTTAGGTCTAAACGCAATTATACGTTGCAAACTTACACATTTTTTTTCAACTGCCAAAGATTATTTTACTTTTTTTTGTTTTTTTTGAAAGAATAATGCGATTTCTTACACTTATACCCTCAGAAAAGGGTGACCGAAGCTAAATCCACCCGTTATCTTTATACCATTCTATGGTAGCAGGTACGCCTTGTTCCAGTTTCCACTGGGGCCGGTAGCCGAAGTCGCGCCGGGCAGGCTCTATGTCGCACTGCCAGTTGCGCTGACTTAATATGTTGAATTTGTCATTGTTCAATGCGTTCATCTTACCTGTGACATGGCTTACCCGGGTGCTGACCTGACAGATGATGCGCAACAGCCACAGGGGGGCCTTTATGTGCAGTACCCACGGATTACCCAGGTATTGCTGCAGCAGATCACTGAACCGGCGGCTGTTATAGACCTCGCCGTCACTGAGGAAGTAGGCCTTCCCCTCGGCAGCCGGTGCATCCATACATTTATATATGGCCTGAACCACATCCATCATATACACAAAGGTAATTTCCTGAGGCCGGTATCCTACAGCAAAGTCTATATGCTGCCGGATACTCTTGGCCATCATGAAATAGTCTTTCTCACGCGGACCGTACACACCGGTCGGACGAAGAATGGTATAGGGGAAGTCCTGCTGCCGTTGCAGATATTCCTCGGCCTGGAGCTTGCTTTTCCCATAGGCTGTATTGGGCTGCGGGGTGTCCGTCAGCAGGATAGGACTGTAAATCCACGGATTGTCCGCAGTGGGCTTTCGTACAGGTTTCTCCCTGATAGCGCCGAAGATGCTCAGACTGCTGACAAAGACAAACCTCCGGGGAATCATTTCCTCCGCACGCAAAGCGTCTATCAGGTTCTGTGTTCCTGCGGTGTTGGTACGGTAGAAGTCCTGATCGTCCAGACACTTGGTAGCTCCCGCGGCATGCACCACATAGTCCCATCCCTTACCGCCCATCAGCTCCTTGTACTGGCAGAGCTGCTGACGCAGCAGGGTAGGATTGGAGAGGTCGAGCTGAGCGAAACGGATACGTTCGTCCCGCAGATAGCCCCGGCTGCTGGTGCCGCGGACTCCGGCCCAGACCTCGAACCCCTTGTCCAGTCCTTCCTGAACAATATAACTGCCTATGAAGCCGCTGGCTCCGGTTACCAGTATTGTCATTCCTCGTCTGTGATTTCCTCCTTGTCCTCAGCGGGAGCGTTTCCGTAGGATTCCAGTTTATACATCTTCAGCATCTCAGGACTGAGAACGCGGTCATACTTACCCATCGTGAACTTGGGAGGTATGTAGCCGCCCAGATCCTGACGCTTGTAGGGTGCTGCGGCACCGGGCATCACCAGACGGAAGTCAATGGTATTCATGATTTCACGCTTGTCGGGAATCTCCAGTACGCCGTCCACGGACTCAATACCCCAGGGATTACGCATGGAGAAGCAGTACTTATCGGGATAACGGGTGTATAGGGCCGTAAAGGCGTGAGCTGTCACTGTTTTCAATGTACCGCAAAGCAGATCACCCTTATTGAAACCGCCTACACTGATCATGCCGTTCTTCAGGGCATAATCCACTATCATGGTCAGCTCACCATTATACAACTTGCCGGGACTGATAGCCCAACTGTCACCGTCACCGGTGAATGGGGGAGCAGCATGCTCTGTGCCGATACCGCCCAGACCACCGGTCTTGAAGCAGGTCAGCCACTTCATGAGGGCTTTCTCCATAATGGATGCCCAGTTGAACCTGCCGTTTTTACCGCTTACCTGCGCACAATCGCCGTTGCTCTTGCACAGCAGCTTGTTGTCCACGGCCACTTCTATGGGATTACCCTGGGGGTCGAACATCTTAACGACAAAGGATGTTGTGCTCTTCTGGGTGATAATACTCTTGATAAAGTCAGGGTAAATGTAAGCGAATGAGGCAAACACGGCACACATACAGCAGTCACCGATAGCATGCTGATTGACATCGGCAGGGGTGGGGGTGGCATTGTTCAGGGGATACAGGCTGATGCTCTTGGCAGTCCAGCGGTCAAAGGACTTGTCAACATCTGCCAGCGACGGATCAGGCTGGTTGCTGGCGTCTGCCAACCATTCAATCTGTTCTTGGGTAGCAGCCGCAAATTTGGCATAATGGTTACCCATAGGACTTGTGTTGGAGTGTGAGGAACTGGTCCTCAGTGCCCAAACCTTGGTGGTATCCGTGTACTCGTTACGGGAAGGGTAGGGAATAGGGCTGATGGCATCATGCGCGGCAGCTACCGAATTATAGAACTGGCGGCTGGTGCTGCCCACCTTCAGTACCAGGATTCCATCCTCCTTTGCGACGATGTTATAGGTACTGGTGGCCCCTATGTCGCGGGGGACTGCCTTGAATGACTTCATGTCCTCGGCATACTCCAGGTCAAAGTATTTCTCATTTCCGTTCTTGTCAATCTGCTTCATGACGGTGCCGTTGAAGATCCACTTTTCATCACCGTCGTAGTGCGTCTGGGATGAGGACATAATACGCCAGCCTAAATACCAGTATCCGCTGATCTGGCCGGGCAATGACTCTGGCATGAACTCCAGGCTTTTGATTCGTTTCACATCATAGGAGACAACACTGTTGTCCTCCAGCGTGATGTCCAGGCGCTGGGCAAAGGACATCATACTTACCATCAATAGGACGGCACTTAGAATAAGATTGTGTTTCATTGTTTTGTTGTTAATTCTGTTATAGGAATATGGTAATTACTCTATCACGGCAGCGTAACCGCCATTTTTCATCATCCTGATGTCAATAGTGGCGGATGCGTTTACCTGACGCTGCTCCTTGTTGTAGTGCATGGCCTGCCAGTTGGCATTCACACCGTCCTTAAACGCCGTAAGAGTGTGGTTACCGTCACTCAGGAAGTCCAGTTTCACACGGAAGGTGCGTTCGTCCTGATCACCGTTGCAGATACCGCCGATGAACCACTTGTCGCCCTTACGCTTGGCTGTAATAACATACTTGCCGCTTTCAGCTGCCAGGCAACGGGTCTCGTCCCAGGTGGTGGGGACAGAGGCAATGTAACGTGTGCAGTCATCATTCTGATAGTAGCGTGTGGGATTGTCGGCCAGCATCTGGATACCGCTCTCCAGCACAACATACAGGGCCATCTGGAAGCAGCGTGTACCCATGGCGCCGCTATTGGGACGACTGGCGTGGTAACGGTCGGGCTGCATGTTGTTCATGCCGCCTGGGGTGAAGTCGGCAGGTCCTACAGCGTTACGGATGAAGGGCAGGTAGGTAGTGTTCTCAGGACGGCAACTGCCCATCTGCTCCAGACCGCGGATACCCTCGTATGACAGGAAGTTAGGATACTCATATTCCAGGCCGGCGGGGGTAAAGGATCCGTGCAGGTCCACCAGCAGCTTATACTTGGCAGCCTCGGATACCACACGCTTGTAGAAGTTCACCATCCACTGGTCAGCATGGTCCATGAAGTCAATCTTCACACCGGCCACGCCCCATTCAGCGTATGTCTTGAAGAGGTCCCAGTTGTGTTCTACTGTCAGCCAGGGGAGCCACAAGATAACACCCACGCCCTTGCTCTTGCAGTACCTGATCAGGTCCTTCAGGCGCATGTCGTCATTTGCTGTATAGGGGTCACGGGTATCCTTAGCCCATCCCTCGTCCAGCAGAATATACTCTACACCGTACTTGGCCGCGAAATCAGCAAAGTAGGCGTATGTCTCGTAGTTACAACCAGACACAAAGTCAACGTCAGGACCGAAGGGAGCGGCGCCGTTCCACCATTCCCAGCTCACCTGTCCGGGCTTGATCCAGCTGGTGTCCGTAAAGGCAGGCTTGCGTGACAGCTGTAATGTCACCGTCTGCTCCACGATACCTTTGCTGTCCGTACATGCCACATAGCGCCAGGGGAAGGTACGTGTACCGGCAGTCCTGGCAATGTAGTCACCTTCCTCTATAATCTTCTCGCTACGGTCACCCCGGGGTTCCCACTTAACAGGTGACTTGGGGTAGATAGCCTCAATACCTTCAGCCGTAGGCTGCAGGAACAGACGCGGATAGTCATCCACATCAGCCTCGCCCATCAGCAGCTGGCTGTCTTCAGGGCCGGAGAGCAGACAGGGAATGGTAGTAAGTTTACGGTCACTCTGATTCCACTGCTCCAGATTCTCATGACGGTAAGCCTCCTCAAATGAGGTATTGAAATTACCGGTGGGCTGACGGTGTGCGACATAGCCCTCGGCGGGAACCAGGGTAAAGTTGTCCTCCTGAACTTCCACATCGCCCTTGATATTCGTCACAAAGCGGTAGGCAACAGCATTGTCCATCACGCGCATCTCCACCTTATAATTACCATAGGACAGTGTAGCCTGTGTATATGAACTCTCTACTATACTGAATTTAATGGGAACAACGGGCCGGATAGTCTCCTTAACAGCAGTTGTCTTAACGTTCTTGAAGGGGTTGTTACCTGCATAGGTTTTACCATCTATCCGCATACTTACATCCTTAAGCGTATAGAGCGGGGTGCCGTTCTTCGTTACCGTCCACCCTAAGGGACGCTGCTGTAATTGAACGCGTACAGTTCCGTTGGGGGAAACAATCTCTTTATCCTGTGCGGCGTGTCCTGCTAACGAGGTGACAGCAAAAAGTAATGCCGCTGCTGTCAAGTTTTTCATAAAGTTCATATCCGTGTAATTGTTCTCTTTTTACGCTGAATTATACCTTTACACCACTGATTTCATACTTAGTGTGCCGCAAAGATAACAAATATAAATCAATCTTTAAAACATTTAATCTTTTTTTACATTAGTTTCTGAAGCTTAGCTTTATTTGGGATAATAAAAAGGCAGCCCCCGCTTTGGGAGCTGCCTTCTTTTATTTAATAAGGTATAGGGAATCAGTCTTCGTCAGACCAGATATCCCAACTGTCTTCCTTAGTCAATGCGTTTCCGCCATCAACCTTTGTTTCATCGTTAATTGGCAGGCTCTCAGCCAACATGTTGACTACCTGAGCCTCTTCAATCTTCATTGTTGGTTTAATGTATTTCATAATTATCAGCCTCTCCCCCCGCCCTCTCCGAGGAGAGGGAGCCGAGGTTCCGAGGACTTCTTTTATTTGTTTG
>JAEEGF011609035.1_pt1 | contig 12976 bp, 9 predicted proteins | sample 9134171 | NCBI WGS metagenome assembly JAEEGF01 (sample SAMN16246542, study PRJNA631951) | gut metagenome | biome: gut microbiome; feature: rumen; material: AP-attached | host: Bos | place: Iran: Karaj | collected 2018-10 | reverse complement strand
CGAATACAAGATCTGCATCCTCTGGTATACCATATTTGAAACCAAATGAAATGATGGTAACAAAAAGACTTTTGTAATCCACATCATCCACAAAAATCTTTTCTAGCTCTGCCTTAAGCTCTCTTGTAAGAAGATGAGTTGTGTCGATAACATAATCTGCTTCTTCACGTAAAAATCCGATGGACTTTCTTTCTTCTTTGATACCAGCTGCTATTCTCTCTCTACCAGATAATGGATGATTTCTTCGTGTCTCTTTATATCTTTTTATAAGGACATCATCCTCAGCATCAAGAAATAGTATATTAAATGGCTTTTGATCGTTATCAAGTTCTTGCAAAATATCCGGCAAAAGCTTCATCGCTGTGCCATTGCGGACATCAATTCCAACTACAATTTTCTTATCAAAAGAACCATTGTCTGCCAATTCCACTACACTCTTAAGTAATTGTACAGGCAAATTATCCACGCAATAATAACCCATATCCTCCAGCATTTTGAACGCTGTATTTTTACCTGCACCGGACATTCCCGTAAGAATTAGTAGCTTCAATTGATGTTCCTCCCGATAATTCTAACTTCTGGAGTAAGGTGTACTCCAAATTTCTCATAAACTATTTTGTCCACATTCTTCATAAGCTGTAATACATCTGAAGCTGTGGCATCTGATTTGTTGATAACAAAGCCGCAATGTTTCTCTGAAACCTGTGCGCCTCCTACAGTATAGCCTCTTAGCCCTGCATCATCAATAAGTTTTCCTGCAAAATATCCTTCAGGACGCTTAAATGTAGAACCTGCACTTGGAAAATTCAGGGGCTGTTTCTCAATACGCTTATCTCTAATATCAGCAATCGTAGCTTTTATCTCATCTACATTGCCTGCTGCAAGCTGAAGCTTTGCCGATATTACAATCCATTCATTTTCCATTAGAGCGGAATGCCTATATGACAAGTCCAAATCATCAACGTATATCTCTTTTAATTCCCCATTGCCTTCTAGAACGGTTGCACTTACGATAACATCTTTCATCTCCCCACCATAAGCACCTGCATTCATATAGATTGCACCGCCTATAGTACCAGGAATTCCTGATGCAAATTCTAGACCTGTAAGTCCAGCCTCTGCTGCTCTGTTAGCTACAGATGAAAGCATTGCTCCAGCAGCAGCTACTACAGTGTGCGTAGATTCGTCAATTACTATTTCAGACATGGCTTTTCCTAAAGCCACAACAACACCTTCTATTCCATCATCAGAAATCAGCAAATTGCTGCCATTTCCGATTACCATAAATGGTGCATCTATTTCTCTCAGATAAGCAATAAGAGGAACCATCTGATAAATAGATGGCTCCACATAAATATCGGCTGGGCCGCCAATCCTGAAGGTTGTATGAGTCTTCATTGGTTCGTTCATTAAAAACTGAACTTCAGGAAAGCGCTTAATCAGCTCATTATAAATATTTGTTTTCGAAAAACTATTATGCATACTTGATAAATGCCTCGTATCCTAATAATGCTTCGTATAAATCAACCTTTGAAATAATCTCGCAAGGTGCGTGCATTGAAAGAACTGCTACACCTGAATCAATTACCTGCATGTTGTAGTTGCCCATGATGTAAGCGATTGTTCCGCCGCCGCCCTGGTCTACCTTACCAAGCTCGGCTGTCTGCCAGCAAACTCCATCCTTGTCCATAATTGCACGAACTTCTCCAACGTACTCTGCAGAAGCATCGTTTGAACCACTCTTTCCTCTAGCACCTGTGTACTTGTTGAATACAAGACCACGTCCAAGGTAAGCTGCATTGTTCTTTTCAAATGCTGATGCATAGTTTGGATCAAGAGCTGCTGATACGTCTGACGAAAGAACCTTTGAGTTTGTAAGAGCACGACGTAACTTTAGTTCTGAGTAATCTCCCATAAGGTTGTAAAGCTCTGCAAGTGTGTTCTCGAAGAACTTAGACTGCATACCTGTTGCGCCTACAGAACCGATTTCTTCCTTATCTACAAGAAGAGCACAAGCTGTCTTGTTAAGCTTCTTTGTAGTGTTAAGAAGTGCCATAAATGATGGGTAAGCACAAACTCTATCATCGTGACCGTATCCTAAAATCATAGAACGATCAAAGCCGAAATCACGGGCTGCTCCTGCTGGTACTACTTCGATTTCTGCTGAAATAAAGTCTTCCTCTTCAATATCGTACTTATCCTTGAGAAGCTTGAGGATGTTCTTCTTAACAGATTCCTTTTCCTTCTCACCCTTCTTATCGAAACCTGGGATGCTTCCAACGATAACATTAAGGTCTTCACCTTCCACAACCTTTGCACCCTTTTTATCCATCTGGTCTGCTGCAAGGTGAATGAGAAGATCTGAAATACCAAATACTGGATCACCTGCATCCTCACCAACGTTTAACTTTACAACCGAGCCATCCTTCTTTACAAAAACTCCGTGAAGAGCAAGAGGAATAGTTACCCACTGATACTTCTTGATACCACCGTAGTAATGTGTATCAAGGAGAGCCATATCTGTATCCTCATATAAAGGATTCTGCTTTAAGTCCATTCTTGGGCTATCGATGTGAGCGCCAAGGATGTTAAGTCCGTTCTCAAGAGCCTCTTCGCCGATGTTAAATACAGCCATCATCTTACCCTTGTTTACAGCATATACCTTGTCTCCAGCCTTAAGCTTTGTATTCTTTGCAATAGCATCCTCGATATTAATATATCCAGCCTTCTCAGCCTTTTCTACGAAGAAATCAATGCATTCTCTTTCTGTCTTGCACTCTGAAAGGAACTTTCTGTAATCCTCTCCAAATGCCATGACCTTTTTCAAATCTTTTTCTGAAGTATACTTACTCCATGCGTTTTTGCGTTCCATTTCTATATAACTCCTAACTCTATAATTTAAATCGCCCGGTCAAAAGACCTTTCTATCTAAGGCAATTTTTAATTACTTATTTGTTTCAATATTGTTCTGAACTCTTCTATAGAGCTCTTCTGCCGCATTATATCCCATCTTCTTCTGGCGATGGTTAACAGCAGCTGCCTCACAGATAATAGCAAGGTTTCGACCTGGTCTGATTGGAAGTGAATGACAAGTAACATCTATTCCCAAGATATTCATGTACTCATCTGTCATGCCAAGACGATCGTATTCCTTTTCCTTGCTCCAATCCTCAAGCTTTATAACAAGGTCGATTCTCTGCTCATCCTTAACAGCCTCAACACCGTAAAGTGATTTTACATCGATAATACCGATACCTCTAAGCTCGATTAAGTACTGTGTGATAGATGGTGCACGACCATAAAGTCTCTCATTATTTGGACGACGAATCTCAACAACATCATCTGATACTAATCTGTGACCACGTCTGATAAGCTCAAGAGCAGCCTCCGACTTACCAATTCCAGACTCACCGGTGATAAGAAGACCCTCACCGTAAACATCAACCAATACACCGTGAATAGTAGTGTATGGAGCGAAGTCCTTATTCAATGAGAAGATAAGAGCTGACATAAATTCTGATGTAGCACGGTCTGTTCCTAAAATTGGGACATTTGCCTTAACTGCTTCCTTTAACAGAACGTCGCCAGGCTTCTCGCCTCTACAAAAAATAATACAAGGAATATCATACGAAAAAAGCTTAGTGAAGCTTTCTGTTTTTTCTTCATCACTTTTCTTTGATATATAAGCTGCCTCTACATTACCAATTACCTGAATACGGCTTGGCTCAAAATGCTCGTAAAATCCGTGAAGCTGAAGGGCTGGTCTATTGACATCAGCTACAGTAACCTTCGCCTCCTCCAAATTTAATTCTGGTGTGTAGTTTGTAAGATTAAATCTTTCCTGCACAGTAGCTACTGTTACAAATTTATTAGCTGCCATAAAAAATCCCTCCATTTATTTGCTTTATATATGATAGCTTATTTTCTAATTAATTAACAGGGTGAAAGTAATTATACACATTGGATGCCGCCTCCTGATTCATTCCATCTGTAGCCGCCAATTCTTCCAACGTCGCCTCTGCCATCTTATCAGCAGATATAAATCGCTTCATAAGCGCCTTGCGACGCTTTGGACCGATTCCTGAAATATCATCCAGGAAGCTGTGAACCTGCCCCTTACTTCTGAGACTGCGATGATACTCAATGGCAAATCTATGGGCCTCATCCTGTAATCTTGTTATTAGCTTAAAACCTTCTGAGTGTGTGTCTATAGGAAGCTCCTGATCCTTATAATATAAGCCTCTGGTTCTGTGGTGATCATCCTTTACCATTCCTGCGATAGGAATGTGAAGCCCAAGCTCCGCTATTACCTGCTCAGCAATATGAACCTGACCTTTTCCACCATCCATCATAATAATATCTGGAAATTTAGTGAAACTATCTTCGATAACGCCACCATTCTCCTCAAGCTCCTCTAATCCGTGCGAAAAACGTCTTTTAAGGACCTCATACATTGATGCATAATCATTTGGACCCTCAACGGTTTTGATTTTGAATTTGCGGTAATCTGAGCGTTTAGGCTTACCCTTTTCAAAAACAACCATTGAACCAACTGACTGAAAGCCAGAAATATTTGATATATCAAATGCCTCCATTCGACTGGCATTTGGAAGACCAAGCAACGAGGAAATCTCTTTCATTGCGCCGATGGTTCGTCCCTCTTCCTTCTTGATTTTCTCTCGGTCCTGATCCAACACCATCTGGGCATTTTTTGCAGCAAGCTCTACAAGCTTTTCCTTTGCTCCACGCTTTGGAGTTCTAAGATAAACTCTAGCACCCTTTTTATTGGTAAGCCAATTTTCTATGAGCTCCGCCTCGTCCAAATCATATTGGACGAATATCTCTCTTGGTACAAATGGTGTACCTGTATAATAATCCTTCAGGAAATACTGTATCAGTTCTTCATCCGTATCATCCACACGAATATTTATAAAGAAGTGTTCCCGTCCAATCATCTTGCCACCGCGAATAAAGAACACCTGCACTACAGCATCCTCATTTGATTTTGCCATAGCAATAATATCTCTATCCTCTCCATCCAGCTGAGTAGCCTTCTGACGACCTGCGCATGCCTTAACTGATTCTATCAAATCTCTGTATAAAGCTGCTTTTTCAAAATCCAGCTCCTCTGATGCCAAAAGCATCTTTTCTTCTAAATCTTTTAGGGTATCGTAATAATCCCCGTTTAAGAAATCTATTACCTTTTCTACGTTTTTACGATACTCATTTTGATCAACATTTCCCTGACAAGGTCCCAGGCACTGGCCTATATGATAATTAAGGCAAGGTCTGTTCTTGCCAAAATTTTCAGGGAGCTTCTGTGAGCATGTGCGAATCTTGTAAAGCTTCTGAACTAAATCGATTGTGTCGTGAACAGCACCAGCAGATGTAAATGGACCGAAAAACTTGCTACCATTCTTTTTTAGTCTTCGTGAAAATAATACTCTTGGATATGCTTCTGTGAGAGTGACTTCGATGTAAGGATATGTTTTATCGTCTCGAAGCATTGTGTTGTATTTCGGACGATATTCTTTTATTAGATTGCACTCCAAAATGAGGGCTTCCATTTCGGAATCTGTAACGATGAATTCAAAATAATCAATATTCTGAACCATCTGTTTTTTCTTAAGGCCCTCATCGTGACTTGGCTGAAAATATTGACGGACTCTATTTCGCAAAGACAACGCTTTACCTACATAGATAATCTCATCATTTTTCCCGTGCATTAGATAAACTCCCGGTTGGTCCGGGAGTTTACTTAAGTCTTGTTCTGTTACCATAAATTACTCATCAAAAATACTATCTGAAACTACATTTTTAGGATCATCTTCTTCGTCGAAAATGCTCTTATGTTCTGGAAGAAGGGAATCGGATGAATTCTCCTTTTCAGCATCTGGATCTGGGAGTCCCTTAATCTCTCTAAATATCTTCATGAACTCTTTACCAGTAATGGTCTCGTGCTCGAAAAGGTACTCAGAAATCTTATCAAGGCTTTCCATATTCTCGCCAAGAAGCTCTTTTGCCTTTGCATAGGCATCGGTAATCATCTTTAATACTTCTTCATCAATCTGTGCTGCTGTATTCTCGCCGCAGATAAGCGATGCTCTACCATCAAGGTACTGGCTCTCTACTGTAGCAAGTCCCATCATTCCAAACTTTTCTGACATACCAAAACGAGTAACCATCGCTCTGGCAATCTTTGTAGCCTGCTCGATATCATTTGCTGCACCTGAAGTGTATGAACCAAATTTGATATCCTCAGCTGCACGTCCACCCATATATGTGACAATCTTTGCAATAAGCTCATCCTTTGTCTCAAGGAACTTCTCCTCCTCTGGAGTCTGAAGTGTATAGCCCAAAGCACCCATTGTACGTGGAACAATTGTGATCTTCTGTACTGGCTCAGCCTCCTTTTGAAGAGCTGATACAAGTGCATGACCTACTTCGTGGTAAGATACGATTCTTCGCTCTTTCTCACTCATAGCTCTATCCTTCTTTTCCTTGCCACCTACAGCAACAAGCTCAAAGGCCTCGAATAAATCCTTTTGATTAACAAACTTTCTATTATCCTTAACTGCAAGGATGGCTGCCTCGTTGATAATATTTGCAAGATCCGAGCCTACAAGTCCAACTGAAGCAAGTGCCATAGCATCTAAATCAACTGATTCATCCATCTTAACGTCCTTTGCATGAACCTTAAGAATTTCAAGACGACCCTTCTGATCTGGGCGATCTACAATAATACGTCTATCAAAACGACCTGGACGAAGAAGTGCCTTATCAAGGACCTCTGGACGATTAGTAGCCGCAAGAATAAGAAGACCCTTATTTGAATCAAAACCATCCATCTCTGAAAGGAGCTGATTAAGTGTCTGCTCACGCTCGTCATTTCCTCCGCCGTAATGAGCATCACGACTCTTACCGATAGCATCAATCTCGTCGATGAATACAATACAAGGTGCAACCTTCTGTGCCTCTTTGAAAAGATCACGTACACGTGAAGCACCTACACCAACAAACATCTCCACGAAATCAGAACCTGCAAGGGAGAAGAATGGTACTCCTGCCTCACCGGCAACTGCCTTTGCAAGAAGAGTTTTACCTGTTCCTGGAGGGCCAACAAGAAGTGCGCCCTTTGGAAGCTTAGCTCCTATTTCCGTATATTTTTTAGGATTGTGAAGGAAATCAACCATTTCCTGAACTGATTCCTTTGCCTCATCCTGTCCTGCAACATCCTTAAATGTGACGCCTGTGGCCTTTTCCATGTTGTAAAGCTTTGCGTTTGATTTGCCAACGCCCATAGGACCTGCGCCCATTTTCTTCATAAGGTAACCAAGAATTACCCACAGAAGAACTAATGGAAGAACAAATGAAAGTATGTTGTAGATAATGGCTGCTGTAGAATCTGGTATTGTGCCATTGATTTCAACCTTATGCTCTTTTAATAGAGGAATTAATTCCTCATCCTCGATTCCTATATATGCAGTATATAAAGAGGTTTTGGCCTTAGTGCCTGTGGCCTCATAAAGCTGCTTAAGTTTTGCGGCATCCTCCTCAGATATTCCGTAGGTCTCGCCCTCTTTAAGCTCGATGTTAATAACATCATCCTTGAAAGTGACAGTATCTACCTTATCATCCTCTACCAGCTGCAGAAATTCTGTATAGGTGATTTCCTGATTACTGCTGGAATTAGAGCCCTTATACATCATACTTGTAAAGAAAAGTGCAATAAGCACTAAAATACCTAATGTATAAAAAGGCTGACGATTATTTTTTTTATCTCCACCGTTTTGGTTGTTATTATTCTCGTTCACATCTGCCTCCGCATCGTAATTAATTTTGTACGATACTAATTTATCATAAAACGCCACAAAAGTAATGATTTTAATACTTTTTTAATACAATTAAAATAAATATCCTCCAGTTAATAAATAACTGGAGGATAAAAACTGACTGCTTGTTGGCATTTTTTTAATGTTGCCATATGCAATCCTATATTATTTTGAAAGTATTTCTGTGTCATTAGTGAACTCTGTTCCTGACACTTCTTCGAATTTATGCAACAAATCTTCGATTGTTAAATTCTTTTTTTCTTCGCCACTAATATTAAGAATTACACGACCTTCATTCATCATAATAAGTCTATTACCATAATTGATGGCATCACGCATATTATGTGTAACCATCATAGCTGTAAGTCCATGTTCCTTTATAAGCATATCAGTAATTTCAAGTACCTTGGCTGCAGTCTTAGGATCAAGTGCCGCTGTATGCTCATCTAAAAGAAGAAGCTTAGGCTTTTGGATAGTTGCCATAAGAAGTGTAAGAGCCTGACGCTGACCTCCTGAAAGGAGTCCAACCTTTGCTGTAAGTCTGTCTTCCAATCCTAAATCTAATTCTTTAAGCATTTCGTGGTAGCGTGCACGTTCCGAACGTGTGACACCCCAGCCAAGACCTCTTGATTTTCCACGGCGGGCTGCAAGGGCCATATTCTCATCAATCTGCATATTTGCTGCTGTTCCTGTCATTGGATCCTGGAATACACGGCCAAGATATTTTGCTCTCTTGTGCTCTGGGAGGCCCGTTACATCAATCCCATCGATAGTAATACTTCCACCATCTACAGGCCATACTCCTGCTACAGCATTAAGAAAAGTAGATTTACCTGCACCATTTCCACCAATGACTGTGCAGAACTCACCTTCCTGGAGATTAAGAGTTGCTCCAGCAAGTGCTATTTTTTCATTTATTGTTCCTGGATTGAAGGTTTTTTGTAGATTCATAGCATTAAGCATTTTCCTTACCTCCTCTCCTAGCTGCCTTTCTAAACGAGCTATTTGAAACGCTCTTCAAATATGGTACTGCAAGGAAAATAGCAACGATGATAGCTGTGAAAAGCTTCATATCGTTTGCTGGCATCTTCAACCACAGCACAATTGCAATAAACAAATAGTATAGTATTCCGCCAAATACAACAAAAGAAAGTGTAAGTACAAAATTTCTTCTCTTCTTAAATATTGCATTGCAGATTACTTCACCAATAATAATAGAAGCAAGACCAATGACTATGGCGCCACGTCCCATATTAACATCTGCATTACCATTAAACTGAGCACTTAATGCACCCGCAAATGCAACTAATGCGTTTGAAATAACAAGACCAAGTGCCTTCATAAAATTAACATTGATTCCCTGGGCTTTTGACATAGCAGGATTTGTTCCTGTTGCTCTAATTGCAGACCCCATCTCTGTTCCAAAGAACCAATACATTATAGCAATAATAATTACGGCCATAACAAATACTGTAACCAAAGCATCTTCTTTGTATCTCAAAGAAACTGCCAAATTGTATTTATCTACAGAGATAGGTGTATTTGGCTGGTTTCTCGTAATTCGAAGATTAATTGAATACAAGGCCAGCTGAGTAAGTATTCCAGCTAATATATCTGGAATACCAAAAATAGTGTGCAAAACACCTGTAATCATTCCTGCTAATGCTCCAGCCACGAATGCCAGAGTAATAGCCAGAATCCATGATTTTCCTGAAATGATAACCATAGCAGCCACCGCTCCACCTGTAGCAAATGAACCATCAACAGACAAATCTGCGAAATTTAATAATTTAAATGTAATGAAAATGCCAAGTGCCATTATTCCATATATAATTCCCTGTGCGGCTGTTCCTGGCAAACCCGAAATTAATGTTTCTATTCCCATCTTAAACTCCAAAGAGCAAGGTCAAAAATGACCTTGCCCAAAATTTTTATAATTATTTCTAATTTTCAAAGTCTATTATTCCATCTCGATTGCAACATAATCTTCTGGAAGAGTAACTCCTAGCTCTTCTGCAATCTTAGAATTATATTCTTTAGTAAATTCTGTAGCGTACTGAATATCCATTGATGCTGGGTCTGCGCCATTTGCAAGTATTTCATAGGCCATAAGACCAGCCGCATAACCAATGTCATAGTATGAAATTGAAAGTGTAGCGATTCCACATCCCTTACAGATGCCTTCTTCACCAGCGATAATAGGTACCTTTTCTGTAAGTGCAATGTTGTTAATTGTCTCTGCTGCGTTTGCAGCTACATTATCTGTTGGTACATATAAAACATCACTAGAAGCACAAGCAGACTGTACAACAGTTCCAACATCAGCTGAATCAGCAAATGTATAATGTGTTACCTTATAGCCAAAGCTTTCAAGAGTAGTTGTGATTGTGTTTGCCTGATAAAGGGAATTTACCTCACCTGAACAATAGATAATACCAACTTCCTTGGCATCAGGGAAAATTTCGTGAAGCATTTCTGCCTGACCATCAAGTGGAGCTAAATCGGATGTTCCTGTTACGTTAATTCCTGTAGCGCCACTCCAATCATCAATATCCAAAGCTGATGCATAGTCTGTGATAGATGTTGCTACTACTGGAATAGAATTTGTAGCTGTCTGCGCTGCCTGTAAAGCAGGTGTTGCATTGGCCATTATCAAATCAACATTATCTGATACAAATGTATTTGCGATTGTTGCACATGTAGGAATATCACCAGATGCATTCTCAATCGTTACATTTACATTATCTCCTAACTTCTCTACAAGAGCAGCCTTAAAGCCTTCTGTTGCTGCATCAAGTGCTGGATGCTGTACCAGCTGAATAACTCCCACATTATATGTTTTTCCATCGTCAGTAGGTGCTTCTGCCTCTGTAGCTACCTCTGTATTCTCAGCCTCTTTCTGAGCTGCAGCATCAGTACCACATCCTACTAACGAAAATGTCATAGTCATGACTGCTAACAGACTTACAATTTTCTTCATAGTCCTCTCCTCCTTAGTTTATTGTGTCCACTTTAGCACTTTTAATGACTAAAGTCAATCGGTCAAATTAACGCTTTTGGAGGAAAATTATATCTTCATTTATTGCTTATAATTGATGACAATTTTCTGCACAAAACTTTTTCTCTAATTTGTTGCAGCAATAATAGAATCCTGGAATAAGGAAGATTACAGCAAATAACCATGCCACTGGACTAGCCCATATAGCACCTGCATATCCTATCATTGGCACAAAAGTGAATGCTACAAGAATTCTAGCAATCATCTCCATTACTCCAGAATAAATGGCAAATGTAGAAAATCCCATTCCCTGAATTGAAAATCTGAAAATATTGACTGCCGCTAAAAGTGTATATGTAGCCGCATTAGCCAGCAAGAACATCATAGCCTGATTTATAACAACTTCAGTAGATGTAAACATTCTAAGCATATACTTCCCAGTAAAGAAAAGTATTATCAAAATAATGACCGCATATATCGTTCCGAGGAGCTGTGCTGTCCAGGTTCCTTTTTTTACTCTAGGAATATTTTTTGCACCTACATTTTGACCTGCATAGGTTGCCATAGTTCCTCCTAAAGCATCAAATGGGCATACTACAAACATAGAAACCTTTGCACCTGCTGTCATAGATGCAACAGCCACTGTACCAAGTCCATTTACGGCTGTCTGAAGAATTACTGAGCCGATAGCTGTAACTGAATATTGAAGTCCAAATGGAATTCCCATAGAAATAAGCACCTGACTATGGTGTTTGCCAAGCTTTATATCACTTTTAGTCAGTTTTAAGATAGGAAATCTTTTTTTCATATATATCACACAGCTAATTCCAGCAATAAACTGAGAAATAACCGTTGCGAGAGCCGGACCGTTTACGCTCATCCCAAGAACAATGATAAATACAATATCAAGCACCACGTTAATGCCTGCTGCCATAATCAAAAAATAAGTAGGTGTTTTACTATCCCCTAATGAACGCATAATACCTGCTGTAAGGTTATATAAAAAAGTAACTGGAATTCCAGAGAAAATAATTGAAATGTAGGAATATGCTAAATCAATAATATCCGATGGCGTCTGCATAATAGCCAATATTTGATAACAGAAAATACTAACCAATGTAGTAATTACTAGTGCAAAAATTGCTGATAAAACCATTGCATTGCCTACAAATTTGCGCATAGAATCATAGCTTTCTGCTCCGAAACGCTGAGCAACAGGAATCGCAAATCCTGAACACATTCCCATACAAAAGCCATTTATAAGAAAATTAATAGAACCTGTAGAACCTACTGCAGCAAGGGCACTATCACCAAGTGTCTGCCCTACGATAATTGTATCAACCAGATTATACATTTGTTGGAATAATAATCCTGCCAACATAGGAATTGAAAATCCTAAAATTAGAGTAAGTGGATTTCCTTGAGTCATCTTTTTTGTTGTATTTGCTGCCATATACACCCTCGTATTCTATTATTTTATATAATAACTTATTTTTCTTCTTATACTCTCATATTCACATAATACACTAATTGTAAACAATTAGATAGATTAATCTACTTATAAAAAAAGACCTAGGATATAAATCCTAGGTCTAGAAAGTCATATATTAAACTAACTCAAGAACAACTTCCATAGCTGCATCGCCCTTACGTGGTCCGATCTTTACGATACGTGTGTAACCACCCTTACGATCAACGTACTTTGGAGCGATCTCATCGAATACGAAGTTAGCCATATCAACCTTGTGTGACTCTGACTTCTTTGTACCCTTAGCTGTTGGAGTGTAAAGAACCTGCATCATCTGACGACGAGCGTGAAGTCTTGAAGGAGAGTCCTTCTTAATCTTCTTGTCTACTGTATCGTATACAGTAACCTTCTTGCCATCAACAACTTCCTTTACTCTCTTACCATCTTTATCCTTACGAGCAACCTTTGCCTGAACTGTAACTTCTTCGAAGTTATCCTTTTCCTTTACACCAAGTGTAATGATGTGCTCAGCAATCTTCTTTACTTCCTTAGCCTTAGCCTCAGTTGTAACGATCTTGCCGTGATAAAGAAGCTCAGTTACCTGATTTCTTAAAAGTGCTTTTCTCTGTGAAGATGTTCTGCTTAACTTTCTGTACTTTGCCATTTCTTTTCTCCTTA
>JAEEGF010170020.1_pt1 | contig 12979 bp, 9 predicted proteins | sample 9134171 | NCBI WGS metagenome assembly JAEEGF01 (sample SAMN16246542, study PRJNA631951) | gut metagenome | biome: gut microbiome; feature: rumen; material: AP-attached | host: Bos | place: Iran: Karaj | collected 2018-10 | reverse complement strand
CAACGCCATCAGCGGCTGCATCAACCGGCTGCGGTCCAGCTCGGATTATAAAAAGATCATCGACCGCTGGATCATCAACCCCGATCTGGAAAACGCGCAGATGCACATCCGCAGATTGACGAATATCCTCGGCCTTGTGTTTGTGGCGGGTTTCCTGATCATGGCGGTCATTTCTGTGTTCAACCGGCAGCTCAGCCTTATGGTCGATCAGAAAACGAAGGAACTGAATCTGAAAGTAAACGATCTGGAGAATGCATATACGCTGCGCAATAAACTGGTAGAGCACGGTTCTGCAGCCAACCTGGTCGTGAGACTGGACGGGACGGTACTGCTGATGAACGACATCGCGAGGCGGATGGAAGGGATCCCCATCGAGCAGCGGGAACTGCCCAATATCGAGACCATGCATATCATCGGTCCGGCTTGGGAACGGTCGCCTGCGGAGATGGATCAGCCGGAACTGCTGGTGCTGCGCGATGCGGACGGAAGCCGTCATACTTACCGCTATCAATGCCACCGGACGTCGGTGCAGGACGAGCGGGTATTCATCGTAGAAGACGTTACGAGCGAAGAGCAGGTCAAACAGGATATCTTCGAAGAGAGCAAAAACAAAGCGCTGAACCGCATCATTGCCGGCATCGCTCACGAGATCAAGAATCCGCTCACCACGATACGCACCTATGCGTCTTTAGCGAAAGAACAGGGAGCTGACCCGGAATTCATGGAGTCTTTCAACGAGTACGTTCCGCGGGAGGTAGACCGGATCTCGAAGATGATCGAGACTCTGATGAACTATTCGCGTCCTCCCAGGGGGCAGAAGGAAAGGTTCTGCATGGCGGATGTCGTGGATGACTGTCTGGGGCTGGCCTATATCTCCGCGAAAAAGAAGATCGCCATCCGGACGCAGCTCGACCGCAGCCTGTTTATCAGGTCAAGCAAAGAACCGATCCGCCAGGCTTTGGTCAACCTGCTGATGAACAGCGTGGAATCTGTGGAATCAAAGATCGCGGCAGGGGAGGATCCGGATGCCCAGAACGTGACGGTCTTTGTTTACCGGCAGGGGACCGACGTCGTGACAGAAGTTTACGATACGGGCCTGGGTATGACAGAAGAACAGGTACAGCAGTGTATGGACCCGTTCTACACGACAAAGAAAACCGGCACGGGGATGGGTCTTGCCATGTCGAAAATGTATATCCGCGAAAACGGAGGCAGGCTCGAAGTGGAGAGCACTCCCGGCAAATATACCAGAATGCGCATGATATTCAGAGAGGATGAGAACAAATCATGATGAAACCGAGGATCTGGATCGTTGACGATGAACAGGGGATCTGCGTATCCCTCACGTTTGCGTTGAAAAGCAGCTACGAGGTGCGGACGTTCCAGTCTTCTTCTCTGCTGTTCGAGCAGCTGGCGCGCGAATCCTGCGACGTGATGCTGCTGGATCTGAAGCTGGGCGACGAGGATGGACTGGACGTGCTGAAGAGAGTCAAGGAGATCGATCCCGCCGTCTCCATCATCATGATGACGGCTTACGCCAGCATCGGCACGTCCGTGGAAGCTATGAAAGCCGGCGCCTATACGTACCTGACGAAGCCGCTGGATCTGGAAGAACTGAAGATCGTATTGCGGCAGGCACTGGAATTCCGCAATCTGAGCGAAAAAGTGTCCTACCTGACAGGGGAACTGGAGAGCAGCCGCCACTTCGACCGTATCATAGGAGAGAGCCGCAGCATGCAGCGGGTGTACGAGCTGATCGACACCCTGAAAGATATCGATTCCAACGTGCTGATCACAGGGGAAAGCGGCACAGGCAAGGAACTGGTGGCGAAGGCCATCCATGAGGGCGGCAAGAGAAAGGACGAGCGTTTTATCGTCGTCAATTGCGCGGCGATCCCGGAGAATCTGCTGGAATCCGAGTTCTTCGGACACAGAAAGGGATCGTTCACGGGGGCGGACGCGGATCGCAAAGGCAAATTCGAGCTGGCGGACAGGGGCACGATCTTTCTGGACGAGATCGGCGACATGCCGCTGACACTGCAGGCGAAGATCCTGCGCGTGCTGCAGGACAAGGAGATCACGCCGGTCGGGGCAGGAGAACCCCGCAAGGTCGACGTGCGCGTGATCGCGGCCACGAACCGGGATCTGCGCATCCTGATCGAGGAAAAGAAGTTTCGCGAAGATCTCTATTACCGCCTGAACGTCATGTCCATCGAGATCCCGCCGCTGCGGGAAAGAAGGGAAGACATCCTTTTGCTCTGCGAGCACTTCGTCAAACAGAACTCCTTTGAAATGCGGAAAAGTATCTCCGGCATGACCCAGGAAGCCATCGACCTCCTGACAAACTATCCTTATCCGGGCAACGTGCGTCAGCTGGCGAATATCATGGAATATGCCTGCATCGTCTGCAAGAGCGACACGATCGATACGGGCGATCTGCCGAGAGAAGTGAGGGAGGAGTATCGCTCTCTGCATGATAATAGCGGCGGGCAGGACGTGGGGGCCTATCTGGCCAGCCACTCCCTGAAAGAGATCGAAAAACTGGCGATTCTGCAGACTCTTAAGAAGAACGGCGGACGCAGGGATAAGACCGCAGAAGACCTGGGGATCTCAAAACGGGGATTATTAAACAAGATCAACGAGTATGACTTAAAGCAATAAGTTGAATCGGCAAAAATTGCGTGCGAAACGCAAATCCTGCCTCGCAATTTTTGCGTTTGTATTACAGAAGTCTTGAAAAATCAAGAACTGTGCTGCTTGGCACAGTTCTTGCTTTTTTATAAAAAACGTAAGGTAGTAAACCTTGTTCGTTTTTTTCAATTTATTTAGGAGGAAAAACATGAAGAAGATTCTTGCACTACTGCTCGCAATGGCTATGATCTTCTCGCTTGCTGCATGCACCAGCGGCGGCGGCACCGAGCCTGTCGCTGAACCCAGCGGCGGAGAAGAGCCTTCCGGCGAGCCGCACTACAAAGACACGATCACGATCGCCATGGCGGATGAGTTCACGACGATCGACCCGACTGCGACCACCGCAGAAACGAACCAGATCGTGCAGGACCTTGTCATCGACATGCTGACCGATACGGATCTGACCACGGTCACGAACGAAGGCGAACTTGTCGATCATTGGGAAATGGTCGCTCCGGATGACTGGATCTTCTATCTGAAGCCCGGCATCAACTTCCATGACGGTACTGTTCTCGACGTAGACGACGTCGAATTCTCCCTCATGGTAAGAGGCCCCGAGAAGCCCACGGCTGCGAACTACGTTGCCAAGATCAAGGAGTTCATCAAGATCGACGATCTGACCTTCGAATGCAAGCTGGTTGCCGGCGACGTTGACTTCAACTATACGTTTGCTGCCAACGCTCTGTCCATCCAGTCCAAGGAAGCATTTGAATCCATGCCTGAAGAAGAGGCTGTCAAGATCGGTACCGGCCCGTTCATGTTCGAAGAATTCGTCCCCGGCGACTATGTCTCCCTCGTACGTTTCGAGAACTGCACGTCCGCGCCCGTTCCCAACACCAGAAGACTTGTCTTCAGAATGATCCCCGAAGCTTCTGCCCGTATGATCGCTCTGGAAAACGGCGAGGTCGACGTCATCATGTCGCCGGCTGCCACCGACTACTCCAGACTGGCAGACAGCGATGAATTCCAGCTGCTCACCACCACCGGCCGCGGCCAGCACTTCATCGCGTTCAACCTGCAGAATGCGGATTCCCTGGTCTCCAATCCCCAGTTCAGACTTGCTGTCGCAAAGGCGGTCAACAAGGATGAAATGGTCATCGCTGCCTGGGACGGCTATGCTCAGGTCTCTACCAACATCCACTGCAGAGACGTCGGCTACTACGCTGACATCGAAGGCATCCCCTACGATCCCGAAGGGGCTCAGGCCATGTTCGACGAACTTGGCGCCACCGGAAAGACCTTCAAGCTCGTCACCTCTGACGCGGATCACCGCGTAAAGATGGCTGAGAACTTCCAGGCGCAGATGGCGAAGTACGGCATCAAGATCGACGTCGAATACATGCAGCAGTCTGCTCTGATCGAGCTGCTCACCTCCGACGGTCCTTCCAGCGGCGTTGAATTCTCCATCGTTTCCTGGACGCCGGGCAAGAACGCGGACTACATGTACCGCAACCCGATCCACTCTCAGGGCGGACGTAACTACGCTCACCTGCAGGATCCGGAGATCGACGCGCTGATCGACGAAGCTGCCGGCGAAGTCGATCCTACCAGAAGAGCCGAACTGTATAAGGAACTGCAGGAGAAGCTGACCTGCGAAGTCATCAACTGGGTTCCCATTGCGCAGGCTACTCTGACGATGGGTGCTGCGAAGGGTGTCGAAGGCATCCTGCTCCACCCGGCTCTCGTACACTCCTTCAAGGGCGTTCAGAAGCTGGAGGACTAGTTTCCCCATCAACCATTTGAATGATTAGCTTTTTCCCCGGCCATTCACCTGGCCGGGGAAAATCCACTTTACGGAGGCCCACATGTATCGATACGTTTTAAAAAGGATCCTGATGATGATCCCCGTCTTGCTGGCGGTCTCTTTTGTGGTCTATTTTCTGATGGACCTCGCCCCGGGAGATATCATTTCTTCCATGGCGCCGCAGGATGCCACAGAAGCGGAAATCGAGATGATGCGGGAGGAACTGGGCCTGAACGGCACGCTGATGGAACGGTATTTCCGTTACATGAAAGGTTTGCTGCATGGCGATCTGGGTATGTCACTGTCATTGAAACGGCCAGTCGCCGAGTGTTTTTTCCAACGGTTTCCTGCCACCCTTAAACTTGCGTTCGCAAGCATCATCGTAACACTACTGATATCCATACCACTGGGAATCGCGGCAGCCACGCATCACAGATCGTTTCTGGATGGATTCAGCATGGTGACCGCTCTGCTGGGCGTATCCATGCCCGCCTTCTGGCTCGGCCTGCTGCTGATTCTCGCACTGTCCCTGAAACTGAAACTGCTTCCCTCGGGCGGCAGCGGCGGAATCGAATACATCATTCTGCCGGCTCTGACGTTAGGCGCCGGCAACGCGGGACACATGACCCGTATCACCAGATCTTCCATGCTGGACGTGATCCGGCAGGATTACCTGCGTACCGCCCGCGCGAAAGGCGTGAGCGAAAAGCAGGTCATCCGCAAGCATGCTCTGAAGAACGCTCTGATCCCCATCATCAATGTATTCGGTACCACGTTTGGCAATTCTCTGGGCGGCGCGGTAGCGATCGAAACGGTATTCGCATGGCCGGGCGTCGGCCGTCTGACCGTTTCCGCGATCAACCAGCGCGACATGACCCTCGCAACAGGCTGCATCATCATGTTCACGATCTTCATGAACGTCACGATGCTCCTGGTCGACATCGCCTACGCCTACGCTGATCCGCGCATCAAAGCGCAGTACTCGAATTGAGGTGCCATATGGAAACTACGAATACGAACAGAATCAGTTTGGACGAATATAAAAAATACAAAAAAAGATCGCTGGCAGCGGACGTATGGCACAACTATAAAAAGAGTCCAAGCGCAATGGTCGGCCTTATCCTGATCGTCATCATCATCATTCTGGCGATCGCAGCGCAGCTGATCTATAACTATGAAGTAGATATCGTACAGCAGGATCTGACGCAGCGTTTCATCAAACCGAATGCTGAGCATATCTTCGGTACGGACCAATACGGCCGCGACGTTTTGACGAGAGTTCTCTACGGTGCCAAGTATTCTCTGGCTGTCGGTATCGTATCGGTGGCCATATCCTGCGCGATCGGCGCGACGCTGGGATTGATCGCGGGGTATTACGGAGGCGTGATCGAAAACGTCATCATGCGTTTCTGCGATATCTTCATGGGCATCCCGTCCGTCCTGCTGGGCATCGCCATCATGTCGGCTTTCGGACAGAGTCTGGTCGTTCTGATGCTTGCTGTAGGTCTCGTCTACATGTCAGCGTTCGCGCGAACAGCCAGATCCGCAGTACTGCCGGTCCGCGAGCAGGAATACATAGAAGCCGCGAAAGTCGCAGGTGTCAGCGACCTGAAGATCATCTTCTCGCACGTTCTGCCGAACTCGCTTTCGCCGATCATCGTGCAGGTCACGATGGGCGTTGCGAACGGCATCCTGACGGCGTCCTTCCTGAGCTTCCTCGGCCTGGGCGTTCCCGTACCTGCTCCTGAATGGGGCGCGATGCTTTCCAGCGCCAGACAGTATATCCGGGACTACAGCTACCTTACGAATTTCCCCGGACTTGCCATCATGATCACAGTACTCGCATTCAACCTGATGGGCGACGGTCTGCGCGATGCGCTCGACCCGAAGCTGAAGCAGTAGGAGGTCCGCTATGAGTCAGACAGAAACAAAGAAAGACCTGGTCCTGGACCTTGAAAATCTGAACGTCCGTTTCGAAACGGAAGACGGCATCTGCTATGCTGTCAACGGCCTCGATCTGCAGATCGAGAGAGGAAAAGCGCTCGGCCTGGTCGGCGAGACCGGCGCCGGTAAGACGACGACCGCCCTGTCATTGCTGAGGCTCGTTCCGGATCCTCCCGGCGTCGTGGAATGCGACAAGATGATGATCAACGGCAACGATATCCTCACAATGCCCATCAAAGAACTGGAAAAAGTCCGCGGCAAGGACATTTCCATGATCTTCCAGGATCCCATGACCGCTCTGAACCCTGTGTTCACGGTCGGCGAACAGATCGCGGAAAGCATCATGCTCCACGAAGACGTTTCCGCGGCGGATGCGCACAAGATGGCCATCGATATGCTGGAGCTGGTAGGCATCCCCGGCGAGCGCTGTACAGAATATCCGCATGAATTCTCCGGCGGCATGAAGCAGCGCGTCGTCATCGCGATCGCTCTGGCCTGCCACCCGCAGCTGCTGATCGCGGACGAACCCACGACGGCCCTCGACGTGACGATCCAGGCACAGGTGCTGGATCTGATGCGCAATCTTCGCCAGCAGTACCAGACGTCCCTCATCATGATCACGCACGATCTGGGCATCGTCGCCGAAGTCTGCGACGACGTCGCCGTCATGTACGGCGGCAATATCGTCGAGCAGGGCACGCTGGAAGACGTATTCAACCACACCAAGCATCCCTATACGGAAGGATTGTTCAATTCTCTGCCGAATATCAACGACCGCAAAGCGAAACTGACCCCGATCAAGGGCCTGATGCTGGATCCGATGGATATGCCGCCCGGCTGCCCGTTCAGTCCGCGCTGTCCGTATGCGGATGAAAAATGCAGCGAGCCCCAGGTCAAGAGATACGTCAGCGAAACACATTTCGTCCGTTGCTGCGCCTATGACAGGCCCGGTTTCCATATCGACAGAAAGGAGAGATGACGATGAGTGATAATATCCTCGAGGTCAAAAACCTCAAGAAATATTTCAAAACGAAGCGCGGCATCCTCCAGGCAGTCGACGACGTCAGTTTTACGCTGGAAAGAGGCAAAACGCTGGGTCTGGTCGGCGAATCGGGCTGCGGCAAATCGACGACTGGCCGCAGCATCCTGAGATTGATCGAGCCCACAGGCGGCGATATCATTTTCGAAGGAATGCACGTGCAGAACCTTTCGAGAGGCGAACTCCGCCATGTCCGCAAGGATATGCAGCTGATCTTCCAGGATCCGTATTCCTCGCTGGACCCGCGCAAAACGGTCAGCCAGCTGATCGCGGAGCCTATCATTGCGAATAGGATCATGAAGTCGAAATCCGACATCGACGTCCGCGTAGCGGAGCTGATGTCCACCGTCGGCCTCGCGCCGAGACTGTTCAACACGTACCCTCACGAGCTGGACGGCGGAAGACGGCAGAGGATCGGTATCGCCAGAGCGCTTGCCATGGAACCGAAGTTCATCGTCTGCGATGAGCCGGTATCCGCTTTGGACGTATCCATCCAGGCGCAGATTATCAACCTGTTCCAGAAACTCCAGAAAGAACTGGGACTTACCTACATCTTCGTCGCGCATGATCTCGCGGTCGTACGTCACATCGCAAAGCGCATCGGTGTCATGTATCTGGGACATCTTGTTGAAGTCATGGATTCCAAAGACCTTTACAGAAATTCCAGACATCCTTATTCTCTTGCGCTGCTTGCCGCTGTTCCAACAACGGACTACTACGCGGAGAAGACCAGAGGCAAGATTGTTCTTGAAGGCGAAGTTCCAAGCCCCATCAACGCACCTTCCGGCTGCCCGTTCCATCCGCGCTGCAAATACGCGTCGGATCTGTGCAAACAGGTCATGCCGGAACTGAAGGATATCGGCGGCAATCATTTTGTAGCCTGTCACAATATCCCTTCCAAATAGCTGCATTTACTACACTGACACGGGTCAAGCCATGTTCTGTGGCTTGACCCATCTTGAAAGGAATCCCCGGTATGGAAAAGAAAAGAAGATGGGCATTAAGCGCGGATCCGCAGGAACGGTTCTTAAAAATGACAACCGAACCGGTTCCCCGGCTGATTACCGCAATGGCGATTCCGGCGATCGCAAGCCAGATCGTTTCATCTCTCTACAGTCTAGCTGATACTTATTTTGTGAGCAGCATCGGCACAGCGGCCACCGCTGCGCCGGGTGTAGCGTTCCCGCTCCTTCTGATCATTCAGGCGATCTCCCTGATGCTGGCAATCGGTTCCGGAAGCCTTGCCGCAAGGCAGCTCGGTGCAAAGAAGAACCAGGATGCGAATGAAACGATCTCCACGGCGTTCTTCCTTTCCGTGATCATCGGAACCATCATCGGCATCTTCAGTCTGATCTTCATAACGCCGATCATGCGGATCTGCGGCGCAACGGAAACGATTCTTCCCTACGCGGTGGATTACGGTTTCTGGATCATCCTTGCGACGCCGTTCTACAGTGCGACATTCGTCCTGTCCAATGTTGTCCGTCAGGAAGGAAACATCCGGCTTGCTACGATCGGTACCATCACCGGCGCTGTCGTCAACATCATTTTAGACCCGATCCTGATCTTCGGTTTCCATCTCGGAATCGTCGGCGCCGCAATCGCGACCAGCCTGAGCCAGATCGTCAGCTTCGCAATTCTGTTCAGCAGCATCTGGGGTGACGGCTGTGTTCTGAAGCTCCGGCTGAGAAACTTCAAGCCGAACAAGGAAATGATGAGCGAGATCATCAAGATCGGCGCCCCGAACCTGTTTCAGTCCGGTCTTCTGATCGTTGCCCAGATCCTGACCAACAATGCCGCCGGTCAGTACGGCGACGCGCCGCTTGCCGGCATGAATGTCGTCAACAAAGTATCGCATATCATCATTCTTGGCCTGAACGGCTTTGCGATGGGCTTCCAGCCGATGTGCGGCTACTGCTACGGTGCAAAACTGTACAAGCGCATCAAGGAAGGTCTTGCGTTTACACTGAAGGTCGGAATCGCGATCGTCACCGTTCTGTGCATCGGTGCCTTTATTTTCGCGCCTCAGATCATAGCGCTGTTCCGCGCGGATGATCCTGAGGTAATCGACGTCGGATCAAAGATCATGCGCGCTCATGTCGCGGTTATGCCGTTTGCCTGCGTGACCATGGTAGCCAACAGCCTGTTCCAGTCCTGCGGCCGCGCGGTCAAAGCCGGTGTGCTGGCCCTGTCCCGGAACGGAATCATTCTGATCCCGATGATCCTGATCCTCCCCCGTCTGCTGCAGCTGACCGGCGTTATCCTTGCCCAGCCTGCGGCTGACGCAGTTACATTCATCATTGCCATTGTCATGCTGATCACGGAGCTCCGGCGGATCAACCGTCTGGAGGAAGAGCAGAATGCACTTCCCCTCACGGACAATATCTGATATACTGTCGGGTGCATTCTGATCATCAGAGGTGAACTGTTTGGAAAACCATATTCTATTTGGAACTGAAGCAAGAAAAATGCTGCTGAGCGGCGTAAACAAGCTCTCCAATGTTGCAAAAGTAACTTTAGGACCCTGCGGCAGAAATGTCGTTCTGGACCGTCATTTCGTAACTCCTGTCGTGACCAACGACGGCGTCACCATCGCGAAGGAGATCCTCCTCAGCGATCCTTTTGAAAACATGGGCGCGCAGATCGTGCGCTCTGTTTCCAGTAAGACAAACGATACCGTGGGAGACGGAACGACCACTGCAATCGTCCTTTCCCAGAGCATGATCCAGGAAGGCGTGCGCTGTGTGGAGGCAGGCGCGAATCCGGTGTTTCTGCGGGAAGGCATGCAGAAAGGCCTTACCGTTGCGCTGGATGAGATCCATCGCATCTCCCGCCCCGTCCGCGGAAGGGATGATTATGCCCGGATCGCCTATGTTTCCTCCAACAGCGAAGAGATCGGCGAGCTGATCGCGGATGCCATGGAAAAACTGCCCTCGGAAGGCATCATCAGCCTGGATGATTCCACCGGTGTGGAAACCTACTGCGAGATCGTGGAGGGCATGGAATTCGACCGCGGATACCTGACCCCGCATATGGTGACCGATCAGAAGCGCATGGAGGCCGTTCTAGAGAAGCCCTATGTCCTGATCACGGACTGGAAGATCACGAATATTCAGGATCTGCTTCCGATCATGGAGCAGGTCGTCAAGACCGGCAGACCGCTGTTCATGGTCTCCGACAAGATCGAAACGGAAGCTCTGGCCGCCATTATCGTGAACCGCATGCGCGGCAAGTTCATGATGGTCTGCGCGAAAGTGCCCAGCTTCGGAGACCGGAAAAGAAGCCTTCTTCAGGACATGGCGATCCTGACGGGCGGAACGTTTGTCTCGGAAGAGCTCGGCATGCTGTTAAAGGATACGACTCTCGAGATGCTCGGCCGCTGCGACAAGGTCGTCTGTACCGCTGAAAACTCCGTGATCATCGGCGGAAAAGGCGATGAGGCGGAGATCAGGAAACGGATCGCCCATGTTCACGAAGAACTCGCCCTCGCACAGTTCGATTACGACATCATGCGGTTGAAGGAGCGCCTGAGCAGGCTTTCCGGCGGAGTCGGCATCATGCATGTCGGCGCGCCGACTGAAGTTGAACAGCAGGAAAAGAAACTGCGTATCGAAGACGCGATCAATGCCACGCAGGCAGCTAAGAAAGAAGGAATCGTTGCCGGCGGCGGACTCGCGCTGCTTCGCGCTTCCCTGAAAGTCGGAGAATTCGCAAAGACTCTTGAGGGAGATGAGAAACTCGGCGCCGAGATCCTCACGCGGGCGCTGCTCGCTCCGATCCGCCAGATCGCCCAGAATGCTGCCGTCAACGGCGATACCGTCATCGACCGTATTCTTGAAAAGGACAGCGAGACCATAGGTTTTGACGCAAGAGCCAAAAAGTACTGCGACCTGATCGATGCCGGAATCATCGATCCGACCGGAGTCGTCTGTTCCGCGCTGACCAACGCTGTCTCCGCTTCTTCCGTCGTCATTACGACGGAAAGCATCGTCGCGGAAAACCGTGACGACGAACCGGATCCCAATAAAAAAGCCTGATAAGGAGGCCTAATTTATGCAAGCTTTCCCCTGCGGACTCGAAAACCGGTACGACTGGGACGCTCCTGCGTTTCAGACCGCCTTTTCTTTCCTTTCCCGGACGGATCTTGCAGATCTACCGGAAGGATGGATCGATCTTGATAACGGAGTGCGGGCAAGCATCCAGCACTATACGACCATGGATGAGAACACCCTGGATTTTGAGACCCATGATCAGTTCTTCGATATTCAGTATGTCATCTCCGGAAACGAGTATATCGGAGTATGCGCCAGAAACGGCTTACAGGAAAAAGTCCCGTATCAGGAGCAGAATGATATCACGTTTTACTTTGATCCTCCCTTCTCCGGAAAAGTGTTTCTGCGTGCGGGCGATCTCACCGTCCTCGCGCCGGAAGACGCGCATAAGCCGAGATGTTTTGCGGGAAGTCCCGAACCGGTCAAAAAAGTTGTTTTGAAAGTTCCGGTTCGGAGCGTCCTCCGCTGAGCGTTCCGGTTCTCCGGACACGAATATGAAAACAGGCCTTCTGCGCGTGTCAGAAGGCCTGTTTTTTGTTCAATCAGAACCGTATTATCGTTTATCGCGGTCGATCAGTTTCAGAGCGATTACCGCGATCAGGACCGATACCGCCGTGATCAGCAAGAGCCATCCCCAGTTCTGAAGCACTCTCGTAAACTCGCTGGCGTACTCAATCCTCTGACTGCTCTGGCCTGACCAGAGAAGAAAATCATTGACCTTTCCCTTCTCCTCAATCGTCTGAATTGCGTACAGGATCGGTTTTTCTCCGTAGAACTCAACGTCCTTGAATTTGAAAATCGTATTCCACAGTGTGACCATCGGAAGTTCGTTGAACCGACCGACAGCGCACATGCTTTCCATTCCCCAACGGGAGATCGTCAGCGCCGTGATCTTCTGAGCGACTCCCTGGAGCTGGAAAAACGCGCCGGAGAATACCAGCTGGAAAATCAGCAGAAACGGCATGACCGTCATTGCGGTCGTGGTCGTATGGACGATGCAGGAGACCATCAGGGCAAGCATATCCGCCGCATACGTCGTCAGAAGGATCGTGATACCAAGATCAACGATTCCCCACGGAGTAACAACACCCTTCACCGGAAGCTGAACCTTTGCAACCCAGCAGATCAGGAGCGTAACGATGGTCTGCGCCAGACAGAGCACCAGCTGATAGAGCATATGCGCAATGATATAGGAAGAAGCGTGAAGACCCGCACGATGCTCTCTTTTCACGATATTTCTCTCGCGGCATACGACCTGAATGGAATTGAAGAATCCGTTCCAGATGCAGCAGCACGTAAGAGCGAACGCACCGTTGATCGTTCCTTCCTGAGTCTTGAACATGTTCGCTCCGACGACGAATGTCACGATTGCGGCGATGACCGCTCCGAACGGGAGCACCTTCCAGTCGCTCTGGTAAATGAACATGCGGAAGAATTTACCAAGATATATGAAGATCTGACTGATTCTGCCTCTGTACTTCAGAGACGATTCCGGACTATTGATCTCTT
>JAEEGF012276301.1_pt1 | contig 12980 bp, 11 predicted proteins | sample 9134171 | NCBI WGS metagenome assembly JAEEGF01 (sample SAMN16246542, study PRJNA631951) | gut metagenome | biome: gut microbiome; feature: rumen; material: AP-attached | host: Bos | place: Iran: Karaj | collected 2018-10 | reverse complement strand
CTCCGTTCGGTCGTCGTACAGACTCTTCTTCGCCAGGTAGGTCAGGTGTAGCGTATAGTTTTCGTAATCCTGCAGCTGCAGGATGGAATTTTTTAAGGTTTGCGCGCCCATGCGATCGCCCCGATTCCCTGAAAAACATTGACTTTGACATAAAAAATTATACCGAAAAGAGACGCTGAAAACAATCAGCGCCGCATGGATTGCGGCACATTGCGGCACATATCACTAGCAAGTACCTCACTAAAAAAATGTTGCATAGAAAAGTTTTTCATGCTATTCTACCTGAGCATCGTTTCGATGCATCCGGACATTTCGTCCACGATTTCACATCTTTATAGCCGCAGAAGCCGGATATAAGGGGTTCTTTGTCTGCTCTCCTTTCCGGTCTGCAAGGAAGGAGATTTATGTCAAAGAAAAACAGTTCCAAAAATGTCCCATCTGCCACCGACCTGTTCGGCGCTCCCACTTCGGAGGAATCCGTCCTCGCACAGATCCGTATGTCCCCCGCCGTCACTTCGCTTTATGAGAGTTTTGCACCGGAGACGCAGCAGAAAATCATGGACTTTCTCACCGGCCGACGTGGTGTGGAGATCACTACGGACGGATTTTTCCGGAAAGTTCTTGATCCCACGGCTCACAGGGATCGCATGGAGTCTCTTCTCTCCGCCCTCCTGGAGCAGAAGGTCCGGATCGAGCGTGTGGAGACCCGAGAAGGGACGCCTCTTACCAATGATGGTTCCTTTGTAATCATGGACATCATCACATCGCTGGAAGACGGATCGATGACCAACGTGGAAATGCAGAAGGTGGGATCCATGTTCCCATCGGAACGAAGTTCCTGCTATGTTTCCGACATGATCATGCGCCAGTATACAAAGCTGAAGGCAGATCTTGGGAACGAATTCCGCTACACGGTCATGAAACCGGTCTATCTCTTTGTCCTCATGGAGATAAGCCCACAGATCTTTCACAGCACTCCCTCACAGTACATCCACCGTCGCCAGACCTCTTATGACACCGGAATCGCTCTGACAGAACTGGAAAAAGTGAACTATATATGCCTTGACATCTTCCGGGAAAACGGCAAAAATAAAATTGAAAATGAGTTGGACGGTTGGCTGACTTTTCTGTCACGAACAGATCCCGAGACCGTCTGTGCTCTGGTTGGGAAGTATCCCATGTTTGCTGATTGCTACCGGGAAATAGCGGAATTCCGCAAAGATCCAAGGGAGGTGATACTCATGTTTTCGGAAGCACTCGCGATCGCCGATCGCAACGATGCACTGGATTGGGTGGATGATATGCACGCCCGGATCGCTGCAGCCCAGAAAGAAGTTGAGGATCTGCAGCAGGTGAAGGGTACTCTGCAAAAGGAGAATAGTGCTCTTCAGCATGAGAAGAGTACTCTGCTTCAGGAGAACGGTACTCTGCAAAAGGAGAACGGTACTCTGCAGAAGGAGAACGGTACTCTGCAAAAGGAGAACGGTACTCTGCAGAAAGAGAACGGTACTCTGCAGAAGGAGAATGACTCCCTGAAAGCGGAGGTTGCTAGATTGCAGGAGCAGATCCGTCAGCTGGAAGAACAATCCTGACTTTTTAATCTTCGAAAATAAAAAGTGACAGATACTCAGACTTCGGGTATCTGTCACTTTTGTTTTCTCATATATCATCTGACGATAGATGGAATCGGCGAATCGTCAGCAGCGCTCCAGGATAGCCTCTGCCATGCGGATGGCACGCACATTTTCCTTCACATCGTGGACGCGGACGAAGGCCGCACCGCGCAGCACCGCAAAAACGGTCGTGACCAGCGTACCCTCGAGGCGCTCCTCCACCGGCAGATCCAGCGTCAGCCCAATCACCGATTTGCGGCTGCAGCCAAGCAAAACCGGATATCCCAGGTACCTGAGCAGGTCCAGCTTCTCGATCGCCTCCAGATTCTGCTCGTAGGTCTTGCCAAAACCGACACCGGGGTCAAGAATGATCTTCTCCGGCGCGATCCCTGCCTCCAATGCAAGCTGCACGGATCCCTGCAGATCCCCGATCAGCTCCGCTGCAAAATCCCGGTACTCCGCTTCCTTCCGGTTGTGCATCAGCACGCAGGCCGCACCCGCGGAAGCGATCACCCCCGCCATCTTCGGATCGTATTTCAATCCCCAGATATCATTGATCAGGTCCGCACCCGCGGAAAGCCCGGCCTTCGCCACCTCGGACTTGTAGGTATCGAGCGAGATGGGCACATCAAAATGCGCTCGCACCGCCTCGATCACGGGCACTACGCGTTCAATCTCCTCCTCGTCCGAAATCTGCACATAGCCCGGCCGGGTGGATTCCCCGCCAATGTCGAGAAGATCCATCCCCTCGCCCAGCATCTCCTCCACATGGCGCAGCGCCGCGTCGCGCTCCGTCCATTTTCCACCGTCGGAAAAGGAATCGGGTGTCATATTTAATATTCCCATCACGTAGGTGTGATGGGAAGTATCATAGTCTCGGTTTCCTATTTTCATTTTTTCAGCCCCGACCTTGCTCGAAACTTCTCTATCATCCGCTTATCTAAGCAGCGAATCATCTTCTTGCCACCCGCTTATCCGAGCAGCTGTAAAAAGGTGCTCCGCAGCCCCGGATCCTCGTCAAAGCATCCTCTGGCTGCCGTTGTAACCGTCTGCGCGCCCGGCTTTTTGATGCCGCGCATCGTCATGCACAGATGCTCGGCCTGCACGCATACCATAACGCCCTGCGGATGCAGATATTCCATGATGGCATCTGCGATCTCACCGGTCATATTTTCCTGGATCTGCAGCCTGCGCGCGTACACCTCGACCGTCCGCGCGAGTTTGCTGATGCCGACTACTTTGCCGTTCGGAATATAGGCGATCGCGACTTTCCCGAAAAACGGGAGCATGTGATGCTCGCAGAGCGAGTAAAACGGGATATCCTTCTCCATCACGAGCTCGCTGCTGCCCACAGTAAATGTCTTGGAGAGATGCTCCTGTGCGCTCTGGGTGTACCCTCCGCAGATCTCCTGGTACATGCGTGAAATCCGCTCCGGTGTATCCACCAGCCCTTCTCTGGAAGGGTCTTCGCCGATCCCCTCCAAAATGAGCCGCACTCCTTCTCTTATCTTGTCCTGATCCATGTTTATCCCTTCATTTCCTTGAAAAATCACACCTTCCGCCCGGTGCCGAATAAACAATCTGGGCAGAAAAATCCTTATCACTTCGTCCTGGGGTTGCCGGAAGCCTTTTTACCAAAATGAGCTTTGCCGGAACCCTTTTTCTCAAAGTAATCCAGCACGCTCCCCAAAAAGGACAGCGATCCGAAAGCCACGATCACATCCTCCGGTGCGGCCATCAGGTGAGTCAGCTCGATGGCTTCCTCCACACTGTCTGCCGCCGTCACATTCGGATTCACCACCCGCACCTCGCGCGCCAGCTCCAGCGCGTCCATCGCGCGCGGATTGCCCGGCGTCCGGATCGTGAAGATCTGTGCGGCATAGGGAGCCGTAATCTCAATGATTTTGCGGTATTCCTTGTCCTTCAGTATTCCCATTATAAAGAGGATTCTTTTATTTGTAAAATAAAAATCGAGGGATTCGGCCAGACGCCTTGCAGCATCTTCATTGTGCGCGCCATCCGCGATGAACACGGGCTTTTTCTCCAGCACCGTAAACCGCCCCGGCCACTGCGTCTCCCGCAGTCCCTTGCGCAGCACGCTTTCCGAAATCTGCAGTCCTCCGTAGGCTTTCTCGTCAGCTTTTCTCCCGGCTCTCCTGCCTGCTTTTTCGTCTGCTGCCACATCCGCCGGATCCGGGCCTTCCTCTTCCACTGCCCTTTGCTCTGCCCTTCTCAGCGCCTCGATCACTTCCACTGCCAGCACTGCGTTGTCGATCTGGTACGATCCGGCGAGCGTGATCTCCAGCTTCTTATACCCTTTATAATCAAAGGTTTGCTTTGCCAGCCCGTATTTTACATGCTTTGCCTCTGCTGCATCCGCCACATGGACCGGCGCACCCAGTTCCTCTGCCCGTCGCCGGATCACCTCCATGACCTCCGGAAGCTGCGACGCCGTCACAACCGGCACGCCCCGGCGGAAGATCCCCGCCTTCTGCTCCGCGATTGCCGCCGGTGTATCCCCCAGAAACGCCATATGATCCATGGTGATGGAAGCAAGCACGTTCACCACTGCGGTCTCTACCACGTTGGTCGCATCCTGCTCGCCGCCCATCCCGCATTCCAGCACGACGATGTCACAGCCCTTCTGCAGGAAGTACCAGAACCCCAGCGCCGTTTCCGCCTCAAAGAGAGAAGGACTGCCCAGCCCCTCTGCCTGCATCGCGCGGATGTGCTCCCGGATCAGCTCCATCCCTTCACAGAGCGCGGCCTTGGTGATCGGCTGCCGCCCCACCTGGATCCGCTCACGGTAGGTGCGGATCGTCGGCGACAGAAAGCGCCCCACGCGGTATCCGGCACATCCCAGCACCGTCGACACATAGGCAAGGGTACTTCCCTTGCCGTTCGTCCCGGCGATGTGGACAAACCGAAGCCGGTCCTGAGGGTTGCCCATGCGCCGCAGCAGTTCCCGGATGCGCTCCAGTCCCGGCGTGATGCCCGCCCGGCCGAGCTCCTCCACATATTCCATTGCTTCGCTTTCCGTCATCATGATGCCTGCTCCATCTTCTTTCTCTGCCGCTATCCATATGCGCAAGGCGGGGCTGCCCCTCCCGGAGGCTACCCCGCCCTACATCCATACAAACCTTCTCGTCCCGATAAAGCCAAAATCTTCTCTCGGACACCCTTTTCTTTCCCCCGAAGGGTGCCCGGGATTCCATTTCCCTTCTCCAGACCCGCGTCTTCCTCCTTTGAAGCTTCCAATTCTTCAAAAAAGGGTGGCGTAGCGTCCGTTTTCCTGCTCCAGACCCAAATCTTCCTCCTTTGAAGCTTCCAATTCTTCAAAAAAGGAGGGGTCTTCAAAAAAGGGGTTCCCCCTTAGTAATTGTCCAGGTCGTCCAGGTCTCCGGTTCCGATATCGAGCATATTCACGGTGCGGCGTTTGATCCTGGCCTGCTCGGACTCCCGAAGCAGGAAGGACTTGATCTCGCGGCCGTGGCGGATATGCTTCAGGATCAGGGTGGAATCCGTCGTGTCGCCGGTAAAGCAGGTGATCGTGGACAGCCCGACGATGCGCTCCATCAGCGTCGCGGTCAGCTCGACATCCTGCACCTTGTACATATAGCAGTCATTCTCCACAATCTTGAAAAATCCCTGCTTCACCGTGATCATATCCTCACGCAGCATATATTTTGTGAAGGTCCAGGGAAGCCCCAGGAAAAGCCAGCGCTTGCGCTCCGTATACTCCTTCGGGGTGCTGCTCTGCTCCGCAGCGTTTTGCGTCTCGTTTACTTCCGTGTTTTGCATGTCAGCCATAAGATTTTCTCTCCTTTTCCTCAATGTATCATCGGGCCCGCCCGGCGTCAATCGGCATTTCCGCGCCTGCGATTCCCTGCCATCATCCATCTCCCGGATCACCCGGGCCTTCTGCCTTCATCCATCCCCGGATCCCCCGGGCCTTCTGCCTTCATCCATCCCCGGGTCTTCCAGCCTTTTCTCACCCCGCGAAGTCCGGCATGATCTTGCAGATTTTGCCTTCCTTATCGAACCACACGATGTAGCGCGTCCAGAAGTCGTCCTCATTATTCGGCGCATCATAGCCGTCATAATTCGTGGGAGCCAGGTCCGCGCTGTCGAAAACCGTCATCTGCTCATATCCGTAGAGTTCTTCGATCGGAAGAAGTTTCGATGTATCGTAATCGCCATTGTAGTACGCGTCCATATCGACCGCCACGGGACCGTCCGCCATATACACCTTCGCGATCGTGTAAGCGCTCTCGACTTCGTAGCCCTCGCTCTCATCCTCTATATCGTTCATCCGGATGGAAAGCTCCTGCATGTAATAGAATTCCCCGCTTACATCCTTGGCCAGGGCGACCAGCATCTGCGCCGTTCCCGGGGTCTCTCCCAACAATACCTTACTTCCGTCCGGCTTCACGAACTCGTAGGTCGTATGCAGCCGCTGGTAGGCCGGTCGCCAGCCGATGTTTTCCAACGGATCCATCAGCAGCGCATGTTGCACGATAAAATATCCGCCCTGCAGATAAGCTATCTCCTCGACCCCGTTGTCCAGCCAGGTCGTGTTGTCGCGCTCCCCGTAGAGCGAGATCCCGACCGGCTGACCATCGCCGTTTTCGTCCGCCAGCAGGATCTTCTGAGTGTATTCACTGTATGTCGCCGTCCCCGGAAGGTTCAGGCCGCGCTGCAACTTGCCGTTCTCCATCCAGATTTTGACCGGCGCGGGCTCATCCCATTCCGGTTCCGTCAGGTCATGCTCCAGGATCCGCTCGGCGGAGCCCTCTTCCTTTCCGTTGGCGCGCATCACATAGCCGCCCGCGTAAAAATGCCCCGTCCCGGCATAGAAGTTAAAGTCCAGATAAAGCGTATCCCCGTCCGCCACCATGCCTTCGAGCATGGGGTAGCTGAAGGGATCCTCCTCGTCCAGAGGCGGCAGCTCGCCGAGCGATACGCGCTTGTCCAGCCGGTCAAAGCGGACCGCGTACAGATCCGTACGGTCGACATCACTCTCATAATCCGTATTGCTGAAGACCATGTAATCACCGGCGGATCCGATCAGGATCGGATTGCCAAGTCCGTCCAGTGCTGCTTCCCCGAGGAGCTTTCCATCCTCGTAGACCGCATAGTGATAGCGGAATTCCGCGTTGCCGTCAGCCAGATTGTAATACTCCAGCGTCACGTAGCGCCCGTCGCCGCTGACAGCGGCCACGATCCCGTTACCCAGCTCCTCGCGCTTTCCGGTAGAGGGGTCATACCGGTAAGCGAGCGGCGCGTATTCCTCCCGCGCCATATCATAGTAATCCGAATAGATCCAGCCCATGGAATAGTACAGCTCCCCGCTGCCGGTATCAGTGCCCAGATCCCTGATCTCCTGCGTTTTCGCATTGAAGCTGTAAAGCTCGGAAACCATGTAATCGTCTTCGTAGGAAAAATCCTCCGTGCGCTGACCCAGGAAGCTGACCCCCGTGCACACTCTCGGCATCGCGTGCTGCCCGTAGACGCGGTAGATCACCTGATCGCCGACCTGCAGAAAATGCGATCCCTGATTTGCGACCGGAATATTGGCAAAATCGATTGCACCCTCTCCTGCAAAAATCAGCGTCTCCGCCGCTTCTGCGCCGGGTTGCGTATCACTGCTTCAGCTTCACGCGCCTTCCGAAGCTGTTTCGCTTCCGTTCGTGCCCGCAGCATCCGCAGGTTCCCCGGATCCGCTTGCGGTCGCTCCCGCATCCGTGGTGCCCGAAGATGCAGTCCCGCTCGCCTGTCCGCTGCTGCCCGCATCCCCTACGTTATCTCCGCTCCCGCTGCTCCCGCAGCCGCCCAGAAGCAGCGCCGAAGTCATCACGGAAGCCATCAGAATGGCCAATCCTCTTTTTTTCATAGGTATCTCCCTCGTAAGCAGCGCATTCTAGCCAGCGGGTCCATTTTATCCGGAGCCGTATTTCCTCGCCTGCTGCCTGAAATTAATCATAGCACAAAACAAACCGTGCGCAAATACACCCGAAGATGCCTATTTTCCCGTAAAATCAGGTTTTCATTGAAATCCTTCCTGTTTTGTGCTAAATATATGTAGATATAGCATACTCGGACATGAGCCGGTCGCTCACAGAAGGGTAAATATAATTCAAGGAGTAAGTACTATGGAAAGAGAAGAATTTTTGTCACTGTACCGCCATTCGCTGGCCCATGTGCTGGCGAAAGCCGTCATCGAGATCTTCGGCAAGGAGACGCAGTACGCCATCGGCCCTCAGATCGCGGACGGACTTTACTACGATTTTGAACTGCCTCGTGCCATCACCGAGGACGACTACAAGCTGATCGAGGAAAAGATGACCGAGATCCTCAAGCGCAAGGAGGACTGGCGCAGAGAGGAGATCAGCCGTGCGGATGCCCTCGAGCTTTTCAAGGATCAGAAGTACAAGGTCGAGATCATTCAGGATCTCCCCGAGGATGAGCTTCTCACCATTTATTATACCGGCGAAGATTATGTGGATCTGTGCCGCGGACCGCACGTGGAGAATTCCAAGGAGCTTCTCTTTACCGCATTCAAGGTTCGCTCCTCTTCCAGCGCTTACTGGAGAGGCGATGAGAACCGTGAGTCCCTGACCAGAATCTATGTTTACGCGTTCCCGAGCAGGGACGAGCTCAAGAATCATCTGCAGATGGTTCAGGAAGCCCTCGAGCGCGACCACAAGAAGATCGGCCCCAAGCAGGAGCTTTTCATGTTCCAGGAGACCGCTCCCGGCATGCCTTACTGGCTTCCGAGAGGATGGAGACTCTACCAGCAGCTGATCCGGTTCTCCAGAGAGCTGCAGGATCAGTATGGCTACCAGGAGATCTCCGCTCCCCTGATCAACAACAAAAAGCTCTGGATCATCTCCGGTCACTGGGCACACTATGTCAACAACATGTTCCTCATCCCCGGCCTGTCCAAGAACGTGAGTGCTGACGCGGCTGTCACTTCCGACGAGACCGCAAAGCAGTTCTCCGTCGAGGCGGAGGATACCATGGCGGCTAAGCCCATGAACTGCCCGAATGCCATGATGACCTACAAGCGCACCGTCCATTCCTACAAGGAGCTCCCCATCCGCTACAGCGAGATGGATGTCCTGCACCGCAAGGAAAAATCCGGTCAGATGAACGGCCTTTTCCGTGTGCAGGAGTTCCGTCAGGACGATGACCATACCTTCGTCATGGAGTCCCAGATCGAGGAAGAGATCGGCCGCATCATGGAACTGGCCGATCGCATCTACAACACCTTCGGCGTCACCTACCGCGCAGAGTTCTCTACCCGCCCGGACGATTACATGGGCGACATCGCGGTATGGGACCGTGCGGAAGCAGCACTGAAGAAGATCCTCGACGCAAAATACGGCGAGGGCGGATACGAGATCAACGAGGGCGACGGCGCCTTCTACGGACCTAAGATCGACCTGCAGATCAAGGACGCGCTCGGCAGAGAGTGGCAGTGCGGTACGATCCAGCTGGACTTCCAGCTTCCGGCCAATTTCGAGCTGACCTACCAGGCAGCCGACGGCACCATGCAGCAGCCCGTTGTCATCCACAGAGCCATCTTCGGATCCTTCGAGCGCTTCATCGGTATCATCACCGAGCATTTCAAGGGAGCGTTCCCGTTCTGGATGTGCCCTTATCAGGTCGGCATCGTGCCCATCCGCACCGAGCATAACGCGTATGCGAAGGAAGTCGCGGAGCTCCTGGAAAAAGCAGGCATCCGTGTCGAGGTCGACTACGCGGACAAGAACATGAACGAAAAGATCAAGTACTATCGCAACATGCGCGATCCGTACATCCTCGTCGTCGGCGATCAGGAGGCGGCTGGCCGCACCGTATCCATCACCGTCCGCGGCCAGAAAAATCAGCTTCACGGTGTCACTCTGGATCAGCTCGTATCCATGTGCCGCCGCATGAATGAGGAGCATCTGATCGACCTCATCGGCGAAGTAGAGTAAAGCCGAAATATGTACGTGAAAATCATGAAAAAATTACGACCTGCCCCCGACAACCACACATCGAAGACGCCCCTGAAGGAGCGGATCCTCGCGAAGGTTCGGACCTTTCCGAGATTTTCCACGCTGCTGCGACATGCCATGCCGATCCTGCTCTACCTGGTCTTCTATTTTGCCTGGTTCACCTATCTCGAAAGGCGCGAGATCAAGCTGGACTACCTGATCCATGTAAGGATGGACGATTTCATTCCGTTCAACAAATATTTTGTCATTCCTTACTACCTCTGGTTCGGGTATGTCTTTTTCAGCGCAGTGTACTTCCTGATCACGAACAGCCGCGATTTCAACCGGCTGTATGCGTTCCTGACCACGGGTATGACCGCTTTTCTGCTGATCTCCACCCTGTGGCCCAACGGACACAACCTGCGCCCGCTCGTCTTCGATGACAGCGGCTTCTGCGGACAGCTGGTGCGCTCCCTGTACAGTGCGGATACCCCGACCAACCTCTGGCCGAGCATCCACGTGTACAATTCGCTCGGCGTTCATTTCGCGGTGATGCATTCCGAACACCTGCGCCGCAAGCATCCGGTACGGATCCTCTCGGGGATCCTGTGCCTGTCGATCGTCCTGAGCACCATGTTCCTCAAGCAGCATTCCGTCTTTGATGTGGTGCTTGCGATCCTCTTTGCGGTGGTCATGTACTATTTCATCTATGTCCTGGACCTCATTCAGCTGGTGGTCAACGAACGGATCGCCCGCCGTCAGGAAAAGCGACATGTACGGGTATCCTGATCTTTGACAGGATCCGCCTGCCTGAAGAAAAATAAGTTGACGGTCGTCAACCATTTTGGTTGTCGACCGTCAACTTTTTTGTGCTTTGCTCAGTTGAACCCATAGAACTTCTGGGTGATCTTATAGGCCTCCACGGAGATCTTGCGGCCGCCCTTTCCGGGCAGGTTCATCCCGTTGCCCATGAAGCCGGTACGAAGCTTCGAGAACAGCCGGAAATCCTTCGTGCGGATGTACTTCCACAGATCCGCCTTCTTCTGCAGACTCTCCTCCGTATTCTGCTTGATCAGAAGCACCGACGAGACCGTCGTGATGATCTCGAGATAATTGAACATGTAATGGCGGAGCTTCCGGTCCCGGCAGATCTTCGCCTTGTTCTCCACCATGTAATCGATCATGCGGTAATTGACCGCGAGCTGCTGGTCGATCCGGCCGATCATGACATCATCGTGTACCGCCTGATCCTCCCGCCAGATGAAATACCGGTAGAAATTCACGTCCAGGTAATACATGTTGCGCACATACGGGAGCGGCTCAAAAACATACAGATTGTCCACGTAGAAGGTGTGCTCCGGAAGCTCCAGATGACACTCCCTTAAGAGCTGTGTGCGGAAGATCACGGAATGCATCAGGATATAATGTCCCTTGGGAAAATGCTTCGCCTCGCTCCAGGTAAACATCTCCTTCTCCGGGAACATCCGGTGGTAACGGATCACCTTCTTGCGCTTCTCGCCCTGCTTCTCATACACATAATTGGAAATCAGCATATCCAGCGTCCGGTCGCCGCCCACCAGGCTCCGCAGCGTCTCGAGGATCTCCAGATAGGCTTCCTTCTTCACCCAGTCGTCGCTGTCCACCACCTTGAAATACAGGCCCTTCGCATTGGCGATCCCCGTGTTGACGGCGCCGCCGTGGCCCTTGTTCTCCTGATGGATTGCCCGGACGATGCCGGGATAATTCTTCTCGTACTCCTGCGCGATCTCCAGCGTGTGGTCTTTCTGTGATCCGTCATCGATGATCAGGATCTCCACATCCTCTCCGCCGACCAGCAGCGAATCCACGCAGTGTCGCATATAACTCTCGGAATTATAGCAGGGAATGGCAATACTCAGTAATTTCATCAGGCCTCTCGCTTTCTCCTTGTTTCTTCCGGGAATGTCTCCCGCCGCATATTATATCATTCGGACCGCTTTCCGCCAAGTTTCCTCGCCTGCAGCTCTTCTGCTGCGGCCCGCATGCCGATGGCACCGGCGTAGGCCGCAAAAGCGGACGGGATCGGATACTGCTCCCGCGTCTCTTCGGGCGCTACATAGATCCACCCTGCCGCATCCTCGCCCGGCTTTCCCTTCTCCAGCTCATCCACGCGGATCGAATACCCCACCATATGCCATTCCCGGTGCGAAAAAATATGCTTCGCCGCCGGGAGCGGCAGGATCCGCAGCACCTTCAGTCCCTGCGCATCCAGATATTCCTGCACTTCCTCCGCGGACCGGTGCCCCGAAAGATGGGGAAGCTCGTAGAGCCCCGCCAGAAGCCCCGTGCCCGGACGCCTGTGCAGTGCGATCCTGGCATCGTCCTGCAGGACGAGCACCGTCATATCCTCGCAGGTGCGCGCCTTCGGAGCGGCTTTCACCGGATAGTCCTTCTCGCGCGCCGCCGCATGTGCCAGACAATCCTTCTCCCAGGGACACTCCCCGCACAAAGGATCGCCGCCCGGCAGACATACCACCGCGCCCAGCTCCATCATCGCCTGGTTGAAATCCCCGGGGCGATCTGCCGGCATCTGCGGAAGGAGCTCCGCTTCCACGCTGCGGCGCACCTTTTCCTTCGCGATGTCCCGATCGTCCGCGCGCAGTCTGGCCAGGATCCGGAGCACGTTCCCGTCCACCGCGGGATACGCATGCCCGAACCCGATGGAAGTGATCGCGCCGGCCGTATAGCTTCCGATGCCCGGGAGCTTTACCAGCTCCTCATACCGCTCCGGCATCTGCCCTCCGTACTGCGCGCAGATCACCTGCGCCGCCTTCTGCAGATTGCGGACCCGGTTGTAATACCCGAGCCCCTCCCAGAGCTTCAAAAGCTTTTCCTCCGGACACTTCGCCAGCGCTTCGATATCAGGCAATGCCTCAAGAAAACGCGCGTAATAAGGCTTTACCGCCTCCACGCGCGTCTGCTGCAACATGATCTCCGAGAGCCATACATGATAGGGGGTCGGATCCGACCGCCACGGCAATGTCCGGTGTCCGCGGTCATACCACGCCAAAAGCTCCGGTACCGGTACCGGAGTATCCTTATTTTCTGCGGACTGCGGATCTGTAAGTTCTGTCACATCTTATCCCTTTGCCCTGCGCCTTTTACCTGCTCTGCCAGGGCACTTCCTTCTTCATTTCCGTCTTGCGCGCATACATCATCTGGTCGGCCATCTTCATGACCTCCATCGGATCATCCTGCTGCGGGCGGAACAAAGCCATCCCCGTAGCGGCGCTCAGCGGCGTCTCATCCGGCCCGAACGGCCCGTGTTCCTCGTTCACCCGGTCGGTCCCACGGAAGAATGCATCCATATGCGCCCGGTTCAGCGGCGTATCCGGCGCCCCTTCGA
>JAEEGF010730737.1_pt1 | contig 12982 bp, 14 predicted proteins | sample 9134171 | NCBI WGS metagenome assembly JAEEGF01 (sample SAMN16246542, study PRJNA631951) | gut metagenome | biome: gut microbiome; feature: rumen; material: AP-attached | host: Bos | place: Iran: Karaj | collected 2018-10 | reverse complement strand
AGCTTCTTCACATTCGGTTTTGATTCCCTGAAGATGAAGTTCGGCAACAAGCATAAGAAATTCAATTGTATATTTTATGCAGCTTTTGTGTGGCTTTTTCGGATCGTTGATTTTTTTGTTTGTGCTGATACAGCGAAATCCGCCATCTTCCTGAATAAGCGCAAGCTGTGCATCAATTTCCTTTCGGACAATTTCTTCATCATAATATCCAAGTTTTACAAGATTTCGCAGGAGAAGAGGTTCACCGCAAAGCATCTTAAATCCGGTAGTTTCAATCAGACCAAAAACTTCGTCGTCAATATCTTTACCAATATCGGCGCGGGTAAGTCCCCATTCTGCAAAGGCAAGAATGGCATCATACTTATCCCAGTTCTTTGGTTTGTGAAGTCTGTTCAAAGCGCGCGCGTATGTCTTGCTTTCGAGTAACTGCTTTTTGCATTCGATGACTTTTTCGTCGCTGTCGGGCAGATGCAGTGCCTCTTTGAGGGTTCTGAGTTTTACTTCCGGATTTTCATCTTCCAGTAACCAGTTTAAGATTGAGTCTTCCATCGCATCCTCCTGAGTAAGCCGCCCATCCCGCGGTCTGTTAATTAAAGTATAACCCACAACTCAAAGAAACGCTTGTCAAAAATTGCTCAATTTTGTCCTACCGGTAATATTATTTTTTGATAAAGTTCATAACCTCAACCTTTTCGAGTACGTTAAAAGATATGTTTCCCTTTTGAATGTAATACAACGAGTGACACTTCTCCCTGAGAAGGCCTTTCTGGCTGCAGGTGCCGGCGTATTCAAACCCAAAAGACTCAATTTCATCTTTTATCATTTTGAAGGAATAAGTTTTCTTTTTGCCCTCGCGGTCGCGCCAGTTACTTAAGTGTACGGGCAGGATGGAAAGGCAACCTCCAGTTTTCAATACGCGGTGAGATTCTTCAAAAAGCATGTACTTGCCTTTACCGTCGCCGCCGTGAAGTGCATCATACAACAAAACTAAATCCAGAGAGTCATTTTCAAAATCCTGCAGATTGTGAACTTCTTTGTTAATTAAGGTGATATTTTTCAAGCCCCTCTCCGCAATTTTATCGCCAACCTCTTTCTGGCAGGCAGGGCTGCAATCAATTCCATAGATTTTTCCATTGGGATAAGCGTTACTCAAAGCAAAAAGATTTTCACCAAAGCCATAACCGAAATCAAGAACTGAGGGTGCGTCCTTTTCCGTAAGTGGCATCTCAAGAAATAAATCTCTACCGTCAGTTTTTTCCCATAGAGCGATGTCATTGTATAAATGTTCGTTTGTATTTGAATAGTTCATTGTTTTCTCCATTCATAGGGGGAAGTCTCCCCCTCGCGCGCACGTCGTTGCTCGCTACCCCCTATACGGGCCTCAAACGCCGGACCGTAACGCCCGCTTTTCATAATACTCAAAATCATTGTCACGTCGTACTTCTGTGTATCCCAACTTCTGATAAAACGCATTCGTGCGGATATTCCAGACTGGCGTATCAAGAGTAAATATCTGAACTTCTGGGAACATCGTCTCAATCTGCTGCATCATAAAAATGCCGTAGCCTTTTCGGAAATGTTCGGGTGACACAAAAATCCTACCAACATTCATTTCATTATCTTTTACAAAAAGAACTGCTCCGCCAACAGTCAAACCATCATCATCAATCAGCTTATAAAGACAATTCATTCTCGCCATTTTTGTATAAAAAGAAAGCGACTTGTATCCCGGAGGTCCGCACAACTCCGAAGCACCAACTTCAACATCACTCTCAAAGGCATGCTTGGAAATACCAACAAGAGTTACAGCATCTGCAGTGCCGGCTTTAAGAAATTGCAAACTCATTACTTTCCCCTTACGACACTATCTGTATAAATAAAAATATCCATGTAATGAACGCCGTCTTTATCATATTCATATTCAAAACACGGGATGATGTTTTCCGGGAATTTTTCTTTGAAGCTGCCTGCCTGAAGATATTCCATAATTCGCTGATAGCCGCCTGGGATTCTTTCAAACGAACGTGCATGTGGATCTGTCACAGTGATTACCGCATATTCTGCTTCGCTGTTTGTGGCATATTCCACACCCGGGCAGTTTGTTTCAAAACCATCTGGGAGTACATAGGCCGCAACATAACCGTGGAGTCCGAACCGCATCTGCTGTTCCTGAGACACGAACGGGAAATCCCAGCCAAGAAGTTTAGCGTCCGGGCAGGCTGCAAGAAGGCCACTTGTTTTGCCCCAAGCCATCATATAGTTTATAACATCCTGCTCTGGCGATGGAGAAATCATTACATAGCGAGCCATTCTGAAAACTGGCAGCTTTTTGATTTCCACCGGCGAGTACACTTCGTCTTTGGATGTCAGATCTTTTCGAACAAGGTCGTCCAAAGAGCAGGAAAAAATCGAACACATTTGCGAAAGTCTGTCCAGTTCCGGTACAACTTCATCAGTTTCCCAGCGCGATACCGTCTGGCGGGTTACTTCCATCATTTCCGCAAACTGTTCCTGTGTGAGCTTTTTCTTTTTTCTCAAAAAGCTGATATTGTTTCCTAAGTTCATAAGCATTCCTTTCCAGCTGGTAGCTTTATTATTACACATGATATGCGTCAAATCTACCAACTGATATATGCTTTTTGAGGAATTTTTGTAACGTAGAATGTTGCAATTGTTTTTTAATTAATCTAAAAACGGTGCATTTAAATCATAATCAGAAATGTCTGTAACCGGAATCGGAAGCTTTAAGCTGATTTTCTTTTCTGTATAATTTAATTGCTTTGAATGTCCATCCGTGCCGCTCTTGTCGATTGCAAAAAACTGCATCGTGTTATCTTCCATGGCCAGAAATCCATGACCAATTCCAGCTGGAACTAAAACTGCAAGCGCATTTTCTTCTGATAATTCAATTTCTTCCCATTTCAGATAAGTGGCCGAATCCTTACGTAAATCAATAACATAATCCAGGCCGCGGCCCTTCACCACCGAAACAAACTTTGTCAGCGGATCTGCTTCTTCGCGATAATGAATCCCAAAGAAAGTGCCCTTTCTGGACATCGTGTACAGGCGCGATTCCTTTGCTTCAAAACCTTCAATGCCATCTTCATAAACATAAGTCATCGAACCACGATTATCCGAACGGGAATTGAGTTTGTAAATTTTCACGCAGTCAAAAATTGTTTTTATCAGTTCCATTTTTCACCAGTCTTCTATTGAAAGTCCTATAAGCTTATTAATATGACTATGGTGGTTTCGATACGGCCTTCGGCCTACTCAACCACCGTATGTTTACTTTCTGATTACAACGCAGTCTTTTACATACTCGCCGTACTTTTTCAAAAAGTCCTGATATTCGTCTTCTTCTGTAATCCAGAAAAGAACCCAGGCTTTTTCATAACCAAGGTCTTTGTAGGCTTGAAGACGATGATTGCCGTCATTCAGAACAAAGTCGCCGCCTGTGTATTCAACAAACATCGGTGCACATTTATTCACAAAGTCAGGGGTTGCTTCGATTGTCTTTTTCAACTCACCAAGCTTATGATCCCACCAGCCCTGATCAACACGATACTTCATCTCTGGTTCCGGGCCTGAGCATCTCTTAAGCAAATTAAGTGGCACAAGAGCCGGACTGAAATAATATCTGTCGCATTTTTTCAAGCCATCAGAAAAAGGAATATTGCGTCCTTCCTCGTTCAAATATAAATGAATCCAGGCATCAAGCTTTTCTGCTTCTGCATATGCTTTTGCCGATTCCAAAGTTGCACTGTACTTTAACATAGAAACCTCCTTCTTGCTGTAAACGATTCTTTTAATCGAATCATAAGAAAGACAGTATTTTTCCATAAGGTCATCAATCGTTTGTCCCGCTTCAAAGTCCGCTTTAATAGCAGCGTTTCTTTCACGAATAAACTGCTGATAACCCGAAGTTTCGCCCCAGGATCTTTTTCCATTTCCGGCCGGAATATAAATTGTCTCTCCAGAAACATATCGCTGAATCTGTTTTAAGAGATCTTCCGGAAAAATGTCCTGTGCATTTCTGTACTTCATACCATCCTCATTGTGCCGGTCACAACCTGCACCTTACAAAAGAGATTCTATACTAACCCCGCTCCCGTTTATATATCGAGTTTAATTATAAAAGTTTTTTACACAATTTTCACCGGATATGAAGTATAATAATTTATATGAAAAAATTGATTACACTTATATTCAGCTTTTTGATTTTTGGAGCTGTCTTTGCAGAACCTTCTCAGAGTCCTTATGACTATGCCCTAACTTTTTTCAAGAAATTCAATGAAACTCAAAAAAGACTTACTTATATGAACAAGCCCGGTTCTCTTGAAAAAATGGGAACAGAAACTGTATATGGAAATATTTCCGGTTCCGTTTTTTATGATGTAAAACTTAAAGGTCTGGGTGCTGTCGTTACCCTGCGTTATACAAACTATTGCGATGAAGAAGGCTGGATTTTTGACGGCGAAATCCTTACACATTCCAATATGGCGCAGAACGGAACCTTTGAAGGAACGATAAAAGTTTCGGGTGTGGCACCTGGCGAAATCTCTTACGATAAGGTACTACTCAAAAAAGGTCTGCCTGGTGACGGCAACTATCTTGTTACAACATCTGATTTCAAAGATGCTGAAGTAAGTTACACGGTTTATCTGAAATCAAAAGAGGTAGAATAAACTATCTTTCGTTAGTTTATAAACTTTCTCATCTGCCAGCCGACAAGTTCAGATTCTGTCATAGCAAGAACTTCGGCGGCAGATACCCACTTAAAATCGCAGGTTTCGCCTTCCTGCAGCTTAATCGAATTTTTGTCGCAATCAGTTACACATAAAAATCTTACATGCCAGCAATGCCCGCCAATGTCTTTACTTAGGAATTCAAGTTTATCTGCAACGATACCGGTTTCCTCGCGAAGTTCACGGAGCGCACCTTCTACATCCGTTTCCCCTTTCAGCGCTGAGCCACCTGCTGTCGCCTCCCACATATTCGGATAAAGCGGCTTTGTAGGATCACGTTTCATCAAAAGATAAGTTCCGTCCACATGACGCACCAGAACCTCGCACACAAGATGATATGCATTCTCTGGGAAATATTCCTCTTCATCACGAACCAGAGTGAGTCCTTCTATTTTTTCATAATCAGAATTATAGGCATCCCAAAGTTCCGGTTTTTTCATATTCTTTATGCTTAAACATTTTTCACCATTAAACTCAAAAGCAACAATCCAAGGCATAACATTTCTGACTTTTTCGAAATCAGAATATCCAAATGATTTATCATAATAATTGATGATTGTACTAAGAGCAGTTCCATGAGTTCCAATCGCAATATTCTTGCCTTCGTACTTTTTCAGCACTTCCTTTAAAGCAGCAATATTACGTGCCTGAACTTCGCGAAGGCATTCTCCACCTTCAAGTTTATAATCAAAGTCTGCCCACTGATTTTTTGAAAACTCGAAAAAATTATCTATCCATTCATTACCAACAACTCTTTCGTGAAAATCATTAATAGTTTCAATTTTGAATCCATACTTGCCGGCAAAATCTTCCAGTGTCATCACAGCTCTTTTATAAGGGCTTGAAAGTACAACATCAATCTTTTTATTGCTCAGATATTCCGTAACAATTTTTCTATCTTCCATTCCCTTTGGTGTAAGCTCACGTAATAAATCATCATGATTTGAATAATTCGGTTCCGCATGTCTGATAAAATAAACTTTTGTCATTGTGGTCTCCTTTTTTAATTACAGTTTGCGCTTAAAAATATATGTTTTGTAATCTTCGTCCTCACTGTTGAACGGTTCGTATATATCTTCCTTCACAAGCGTAAAGCCGTGATCAAAATACCACTGCCAGTTGCATTCACAGTCTGTCCAAAGGTAAAGATTTTTCCAGCCCTCATCGCGAAGATGATTACAGACCTGTTCGAGAATCTTAGAACCAGCCCCAGGCTTCCGGCTTATAAAAAGCGAAAGTTTTATGTCATCATCATTCATGAGGCTGAGGGTTCGCTCGTCCATGAGAGTCAGGAAAGTTTTGCTCATTGCAGAGGCCGTGAGCCACTCTTCCGGAAAGCGCTGAGACTCGCGGGCAAACCATTCTTCTACACGGCACTTATCTCCCTTCCGCGCAAAGAACGCCGCCGACAATATCCCGCCTCCCGCGCCCGCGCCTTCGACCTCGCTTCCACCCATCAGCTGAAATCTATAATCATTTTCCCAGATATTATTTCTTACTATATATTCAACATTAAAACGTTTGAACTCTGAGCTCCCCACAGACGGGCACCATAACGGCTCAACAACATCAACAAGAAGAGGAATGTTTTCAAAATTAAAAGGTTCGAGCTGCACAATGTCTCCTATTTTTTCTGCAAAACTGTGATTGCTCCGTAGTGCAGAATATCAAACTTTTCCGGAGCAATTTCGTCGAGGAGGGCACGGTGTTCTGCATCCCAGCGGGCAAGTTCTTCCGGATTAAGAGAAGCACCAATTCCCCTGCTTGCTCTTACACGGCCGTGCCAGCTTTCTTTTGTAAACGGAACCATAAGGTCGAACTCTTCATGTTCAAGTTTATCAAAATATTTATAGGCAACATCTGGTACCCAGTTTTCATGACGCTGCGCACCACAGCCAGACCATTTTGGACTGTACTTTAAAATCATCTTTTCACTGGCACCTGCAATCTTATCTTCATCAGGAAGCCATGCCATATACAAGATTACAAGTTTTCCATTTGGCTTAAGAAGGTCCGCAAGAACCGGCATTACCTTTTCGTGATCAAAATACCAGAAGCACTGGCACGCTGTAATCACATCAAAGCTTTCTTTCGGAAAATCAAGCTGCTCAGTTGCACTAGTAATAAAATCAATTTTCATGTTGCCTTCAGCCGCGAGTATTTTTGCCTGCTCAATCTGCTCAGGAGAAATATCTGTGCCGATCCACTTTGCACCATATTTATACATATTGCGCGGAATAACACCAGTACCCGTTCCAAGATCCAGAACTTTCTGACTGTTAACACAAAGGCCGCGGTTTACAACTTTTCTGTAAAACTCTTCCGGGTAAATGTCGCGAAACTTTGCATATTCTTTTGAAGTCTTTCCCCAGTCAAAAGCCTTTCCGTCATCAATGCGCTTATCTTTGATTTCCATATTTCCCTCTCGATTGGAATCACCTGTTTTAATATGTTCAATATATCACAGACTTCTTATTGTTGTAATTACTTTATATAATGACTTTAAGAAAATGAGAAACCAGGCGTCTCATAATTACTTCAGATTTTTACTTTCAGCGAACGAAGATACTCTTTTCTTTCGTTTGGAACTCTAAAGCTTTCGCATGCTTTTTGAATTGTCTTGTTATGAGTCCAGTCATCAAGTCTGTGACCTTCAATATATTTCACGGCAGTATCCCACTGCTTTACCAGAGCCTCAGCGAAGAGCCAGGCTGTCATCATATTCACATAATATTCATCAGAACGTAAGTCCGCCGGCAAATCCAGATATTCTGGCTTAAAATCTTCATCAAGATAATTTGCCATCAAAATCTTCATACCACAGCGGCGGGTATAAGTTGCTTCAGACGAAATCCATTTCTGAACAAGCCCGATTAGTTCGTCCCTATGCTTTTTAAAACACACAGGGTTCACTCCATCATTTACAGCCCAGTTATCAATATAAGGTATGAACTTTTCGAGGGCTGCAAGGCATTCATCAAAATCTTTTATCTTATTTATCAAGGCAACATGCAGACAGTTTTCTTCGTGATAGGTATGCGGCAGAGTTGAAAGAAAAACCGGAATCACTTCATCGCCCTTAATCCGCTTTAAAATATTTTTATATTCAGGCGCACGAATCCCGATAAACTTTTCCCGAGGAAATCCTGGAATCAGTTTCGCACCAAAATCACCATACTTTTTATCTTCATACTCAAACAGCAGCTTCTGCAAATCTTTTATAGTCATAAAAATATTATAACATCACAAATACAATACTTCAAAAACCGTGTTATAATTTATATACCGCAATTTGAAAAGAGGATTAAAAAAATGATTAAATGGGTAAAACAACTTCCTGACGCATCAATTGATACAAACATCTACAAACCGTTTATTAAAAGCGACTGGTTTCGAAAACACTATATGTGGTTTGCATACACATTAATGTTTCTTCTTGTTATCCCAGTCTGTTGCCTTACAACGCCAATGAACGATATTCGTTTTCCTATCAGAATTGCAATGATACTTCCTGTATTTCTGATTCACGAACTTCTGCACATTCTCGTTGCTTTCAGAATCGGAAATATTTATCTGACTCATTCAGGATTATATTTCTGGCTTCACTCAGATGCAGAAATGTCAAAAGGTCGCTTCTGGATTTTTATGACTCTTCCCTTTCTCGTGCTTTCAGGCATTCCGCTAATCACAAGATTTTTTTATTCAGGCGCACTTAGTCCATATATTTTATACGTTGCCTGGATTAATGCAGTAATGGCAAGCTCAGACATCATCAATTCTATATTGATTTTATTTAAGCCCCGTAATGCAATTTTTTACCGGGGCTATTATAAATGCTGAGCCTGCCAGTTTCCCGCTGATTTATTTTATGATATACAACGCTGCTGCAGAGGCCTTGTAATCCTTCGGGATTTCGAGGCCTTCAACATTCATACCATACCAATACAGTTCCTGTCGTGGACTCAAGAATGAACAGAGCCAGAAAACATATAACTGATCTATTCTCTCTTTTACACCCCGCATCTCAGGAAGCATAATCTCTTCCATTGCTTTGTCAGTTGCCTGTGCAATTTCTTTTACAATTGGAATTACAGCTCTAGTGATGATTTTTTCAATTTCAGAAAAAACTTCTTCTGTAAAAACAGGAATCATCGGCTTATAGCTGTCGCCACGTTTTTCTACAACTCCATGCTTTTCAAAATCTTCCAGACACTTCTTCTCTTCTTCTGTAAACTCACGGTTAATTCCTTTTACAAGATTCAGATAAAAATCGATATTGCCGGAAGTCAGATATCTGTTTCTGCCCATCTCCGATGTTCCCATTCCAATTGCATTTTCTTCAAAACAGCAAGGGAAAGGTTTGTAATCAAAAACATTGTTATATCGATATTTACCAATATGCTGATAATAAGTTGATGTCTGCGAAACCCGTCTTTCCAGATGATCATCTTCAATATTTTCATCAGCATAATTATATGATGCACAAAGTGAAAAATCATAATTGCCAGTCCGCCAGTCACTATTACTCATTATGACTTCATCAGTTTTTTCAGAATAGTAAGAACGGAATTCTGAAATCATACAGTTGTCGGTCACGGTGTACAAAAACCAGTTTAAGTATGAAAGATCAAAATCATTTCCGTAAAAATCCAGGGCAGCAATTTTATCCTTCAAAGAAAAAAGCAGGTCGTTGATTTTCTTTGGAATCTGGTGTTCCTCGCAAAAGTTGTAGCACAAAAGTCCGGCTTCATAATTTTTCTTAAGATGCAGCATCGGAAACAGCGTAAGATATTTTCCATCTATCTTTTTCATCATCTTTACATTACAAAAAGAATCTACCGCATCCTGAATATATTCTCGTGGAGTCTGAAGTGCCTCAGAAAGCTCCTCCACAGATTTTGCTTCATCGTAACAAAGCAAGGCAAGCTGCTGTCTGAAAATGCCGTGCATCTCGCGCATTGCTGGGGATGCCCATCCGCAATATGATACCCTGAATTCTGCAGGCGCATACGAAAGCTGTTTATCTATCCTTTTCATTTTCTAATCTCCTTTAATCACAAAGCAAAACCATGGCTGCACATGACGCATTCTTGCCCTCTGCAAAACGAACCATGCCATTATCAATTGCATACTGCATCAACATGGAATCCAGACTCTTTCTGTTTCCAACTGGAATAACGTGCCAGAAGGACGCCCACAAAAGATCGTGACGGATATAAGGCAGCACAAGTTTTTCCTGCGCTTTGTAAAGTGCATCAAGATATTCTATTGAAAGCTCTTTGAATTTTTCATGCCAGATTTTGCACCACTTATCTACCAACGCAAAACTGATGACAGGAATATTTCCTTTGTAGCCCTCTGATGTTTTTTCGAGCACACCATTATTCATCATATCTGCGACAAGAACTTCTTCTTTTTCGGTGAGAGTCTTTTTTGGATTTTTGATAAGCTCAAGATAGATTCCCGCATTGCTAAAGTTCAGCCAGTTAAGGCGGTCCATATCCAGATTGTAAGAGTGGCCGTCTTTTTCATAATGCATTGTGTTGATTGTATTATGAACTTCGATGTGGCCGTACTGCGGAATATTGTAAATCTCAAAATTGTAGCCGGGGCCAATCAGCGGCGCCGCAAGTTTTTCTGCCTTCTCAGCTTCATCTTCATACTGACCGGTAAGATAAAAGTTTCGCCAGAATCTGTCTGGAAGTCCCTTACCGTATTTTTCACGAAGATATTCACCACCAGTTTTCATTCCAAACTCTCGGTCTGAACGGATGATAAAATATGGCAGCAGATATTCCCAGTCAAAATCATTTCCGTAAAAATCTTCTTTGAGAATCTCCTGCTTCATACCGGTAAGAATTTCAAAAAAACGTTCAGTGACTTTCAGCTTAGCATTTACTTCGCGGTCAATTTCTCCGGCCTTACGGATTACAGACTTAGGGAAGATGGTAAAGTCTGTAAGATACTTTCCCTTTTTTTCTTCAAAGAGAACATTTGCCTGCAAAAGCTTTGAAATGCTATCTTCCAGAAAAAGCTGAGGGATTTCAAGCCGGGCTGCAAGCTCACTCAAGGTCTGACTTTTTTCCCGGCACGCAAATAAAATCTGTCTGTCTATAAGAGACGAAATTGCCATATAGGCCTGTAGTGAATCCCCATAAAACTCAAGTTCAAAATCAACAATCTTACTTTTCTTTTCAGATTTTTCATTTCGATTTTCCATAGTTTCATATTTCTCCTTAAGATTTTTTCGGGCATCAGATAACCGGCTTGTTACCGTTCCCGTAGGGAGCTCAAGCGCGCTGGCAATTTCTTTTACACTTTGATTTTTGATGTAGAAACGCACAAGTATATCTCTGTGAATATACGCAAGCCTTGTCATAGATTTAGAAAGCAGATCCAGTTCTTCCTGTTTGATGTAGTCACCAATTGATTTATCAAAACCAAGAAGGCTGTTTTCCATATCATCAAGACTGATTTTCACCGGCCGTTTTTTCCTGTAAAAATCTACGACCTTGTTATGCGCAATCTGCCAGAAAAGACCGTAAAAGTTTTCAATCTTTTTTCCGCTTCGCAAAATCAGCATGGCATCAATAATGATTTCCTGTGCAAGATCCTGCGCCTCTTCCTTATCAGAAATCTTCTTCCAGCAAAAAAGAAAAGTCTTTTCCATCAAATCATCTGTAATTACGTTGTTCACCGCAAGCTCCACATTTTTAAACTATGTAATCGATTACACTATTATAGTCGATAAAACCGCAATTTTGTTGGGTAAAAAATCAGATATTCATACAATTATTTTTTTTCGTATCTGATATACTGATGTTATGAAAATCTTAGTAATCAACAACATGCTTGAACAAAAGCATCTGGACCTTATAAAAACTTCTGCTGAAAGCCTTGGCCACGAAGTTTTCTTTTATACTGCTGAAGCTGAAATCCCTCAGACAAATTATGATGCAGATATTATTTACGGATTTGCGCCTTCAATCGTAAAGACAAGTAAAACTCTCAAATGGCTTTGTGTTCCTTGGGCCGGTGTGGACTCGCTGATGATGCCGGGCTATTTTGCAAACGAGGACTGTCTGCTTACAAACGCAGCCGGTGCTTATGGTGTTTCAATTGCCGAACACATGATTGCAGTTTCTCTTGTGATGATGAGAAGACTGGACGAGTTCCTCGAAGAAACCCGCGGCGGCCAGTGGCTTAAACCAAGAGCACAGCGTTCTCTCAAAGACTGCCGCATTACAGTTCTTGGTACAGGCGACATTGGAACCACCTTTGCTAACCGCGCCAAAGCCTTTGAGCCGGCAAGTATTATTGGAGTTTGCCGCAGCGGAAAGAGCAGCGCATCAGTTTATGACAAATTGCTTCCTGTAAACGAACTCGACTCTGTGCTCCCGGAAACTGATTTGCTTGCAATGAGCCTGCCGGCCACTCCAGAGACCCACGGCATTCTTTCGCGCGAACGCCTGGCACTTTTGCCAGAGGGAGCATACATCGTAAACGTTGGCCGTGGTTCTGCAATTGATGAAGAAGCCCTCGCCGACGCCCTTGATTCAGGACACCTTGCCGGAGCTGCCCTCGATGTATTCCAGACAGAACCGCTGCCGGAAGGTAACCGCCTCTGGAAAACAAAAAAGCTTGTAATTACTCCGCACGTAGCCGGCAACATGACCCTGCCATACACAAAAGACAAAAACGTGCAGATGTTTTTGGAAGATTTGAAAAACTTTACGGAAGGAAAAGAGCTTCATTATCTTGTGGATAAGAAGCTGGGGTATTAAAAAAAAGGTCGCTCGATAAATCTCGCTCTGAGCCATGTTTTAAGGAAGAACCTAAACCGGCCCGCTGGCGCATGCTATTTTAGGCTACGCGCCACTCGCAAGTCTCGTGGCGAAACATTCTTTCGTAGAAGCTAAAAAATTGCACTGTCGTACAATTTTTTTTAACGCTTCTGCTATTTTAGTTACATACCACCATCAATCTCAATACACTGACGTGTAATATAAGCAGCGCCTTCGCTCAAGAGGAATACGGCAGCTGCAGCGATTTCTTCTGGTTTACCTGCACGTCCCATTGGGATTGTCTGCATGATGATGTCGTATACTTCTGGGCGGATAGCCTTAGTCATATCAGTTTCGATTACACCAGGTGCAATTGCGTTACATGTAATTCCGCGTCCTGCGAGCTCAACTGCAAGAGCCTTTGTAGCACCAATAATACCAGCCTTAGAA
>JAEEGF011782935.1_pt1 | contig 12983 bp, 9 predicted proteins | sample 9134171 | NCBI WGS metagenome assembly JAEEGF01 (sample SAMN16246542, study PRJNA631951) | gut metagenome | biome: gut microbiome; feature: rumen; material: AP-attached | host: Bos | place: Iran: Karaj | collected 2018-10 | reverse complement strand
GAACTCGAAGAAAAAGGCTACGAATGGATTAAGGAACTTTGATTATGAACAACCAACTTATCTTAGCCGCCAACCAAAGCCGCGAAATCATTGAGTATGACGATGACGCTCACCTGTCATCCGAGCCGAAAATCTCCGAAATTATCCTCAATGAGAATTCAAGCCTTGAGTTGTATGTGCTGCAGAATGTAAGCAACGAGGCTGCCATCCAAAGGGAGTTCAAGGTCAAGCAGCTGGCCGACAGCCGACTGAAGATTGTGGTCATCACCTTCAATGGCGGCGATGTGCGCAACACCTATCATGTCGACTTGGATGGCGAAGGTGCCGACACGCAGGTGCATGGTTTGTATCTCATTGACAAGACCCAGCATGTGGAGAACTTCTTGAAAGTGAACCACAATGTGCCACATTGTACCAGCAACGAAAAGTTCAAAGGCGTCATCGACGACTCGGCCTCGGCGGTGTTCAACGGCCATGTGTATGTGGCCAAAGATGCCCAAAAGACCGATGCCCACCAAAACAACAGCAACATCCTCCTGACTTCGACGGCCAAAGTCAACAGCCAGCCTTTCCTTGAGATCTATGCCGACGACGTGAAATGCTCGCACGGCACGTCCACGGGCCAACTTGACCAAGAGGCCATGTTCTACATGCGCCAGCGTGGCATCAGCAAGGCCAATGCAAGGATTCTGTTGATGTATGCCTTTGCTGCCGAGGTGAGCAACCATATTGGCAACGAGATGCTGCACGAACATATCGACGACATGATTAAGCGCCGCCTGCGTGGTGAATTGTCGAGTTGCGAGAACTGCGTCCTGCGCTGCAGCCATCCGAAAGATTACAATTTTGACATTGATTATTCGAAAATCTGACGATGGCTTTTGGCCTATGACTATGGCTCTCCCAAGCCGTGAGAATAGCCATAGTCATAGTCATAGGCCATAGTCGAGGGAACTAAATATCAAAGTGAAGTCAGAAGAAATGTTAGATATTAAAGAAATAAGAAACCAATTTCCCGTCCTTGATCAGCAGGTCTATGGCAAGCCCTTGGTTTATCTCGACAATGCCGCCACCACGCAGAAGCCTTTGTGTGTCATCGAGCGTGAGCGTGACTATTACTTGCACGAGAACTGCAACATCCACCGTGGGGTGCATTATTTGAGCCAGAAGGCGACCGAGGCTTACGAACATGCCCGCCAGACTGTTGCCGATTTCGTCCATGCCAAGGAAGCAAGGGAAATCATCTTCACGCGTGGCACCACCGAGTCGTTGAACCTGCTCGCCACTTCTTTCGAGCACCTCTTACTCTCAACTTCCAACTCTCAACTCACCACCGACTCTCAACTCTCAACTCTCAACTCTCAACTAAAAGTGCTCGTCACCTCCATGGAGCACCACTCCAACCTCGTGCCTTGGCAGCAGATGGTGCAGCGCCATCATGGTCGGCTGCTTGTTGTACCGATGGATGATAGAGGCATCTTGGATTTGGAGCAATACGAAAAGCTACTGAAAGAAGGGCCGAAGGTGGTCTCGATTGCGCATATTTCCAATGTGTTGGGGACCATCAATCCCGTAAAGGAGATGATTGCCATGGCGCATCAATATGGCATTCCTGTCGTTGTCGATGGTGCCCAATCCATTGCCCACCATCCCATTGATGTTCAAGACTTGGATTGCGACTTCTTCGTTTTCTCCGGCCATAAGATGTATGCGCCTATGGGTATCGGAGGCTTGTACGGCAAAGCCGAATGGTTGGAAAAACTGCCGCCCTACCAGTTCGGTGGTGAGATGGTCGACACGGTGAGTTTCGATAAGACAACGTTTAATGTGTTGCCATACAAATTTGAGGCGGGTACGCCTAACGTGGGTGCGGCCTTGGGTTTGGAAACGGCTATTCAATTCATTAAAGGTCTAGATAGAAGAGAGGTGGAAGCTCATGAAGGCCAGCTCTTACGATCAGCTCTTGAGAAACTATCTGAGATTGACGGCATCCATTTCATCGGCGAGTCGGATCATCGCTCAGGGTTGGTTTCTTTCATTATTGACGGTATTCATCCTTACGATCTGGGTACCATTATTGACAAGATGGGTGTGGCAGTGCGCACAGGTCACCATTGTGCCGAGCCGGTGATGACACGCTTCGGCATCCCTGGAACGGTGAGGGCTTCGTTTGCATTGTACAATACGTTGGAAGAGGTGGAAGTCTTCGTCAATGCGGTGAAAAAAGCTGCGATGATGCTGCGTTAGCTTTTGGCTTGGCCTTCGTTAACTGTAGCTGTGTTTTCCTGAGAGGGTTCAGAATCAACGGTTTCGATTTCGATTTTGCCGTCTTTAATCCTGACTTTTTTCTTTACGCGAATAGGGGCAATGATAAGTACGAGCAAGGCCTCAAGCGCGTATTTCATCCACGGAACAAACCCCGTGACGAGGAGTTGGAATATAATCAAAAATATCGAGGCGCCCACAAATAGTGCTTTGCCGCGGTTTTTCTTCCTAAAAATTTGGATTAGGCTGAAAACCAGGACGACGGAGAGAATCAGTTGGATGATTTGAATCACCAGTTCAGAGGAGCCTGCCCCAAATTCGACTTGGTTAAGGTAATAATAGTCAATGTAATAACGACGGTAGATAAGGGTGAAGACCTCGAAGATGAGCAATAGACTATAATAGGTGATGGCAAAGCTGGCCGCCAACTTCATGGAGGTGGTCATCTGAGGCTTCAGGTTGAATATCTTTCCTTCGTTCTGTTCCATGGTTAGGTCGGGTCTTGAGTGGTGTCAACCATTTGCATCCGCTTGAAATAGAGGTAATATAGCAGGATGAAGAGAATGGTGATAATCAAGTCGGAAGTGAATGGTGAGGGCTTTTGCAGGGGATAGACAAACACGGAATGGTCAATCAACATGCAGATTTGGGCGATGGAATAGATATGGAAACCGCGCTTGTCGCCTTTGAACATCTTCAAGACACCTATCAACGATGCGATGAACAGCACTAACAAAATCAGATAATAGTTGGGGTTGATTTGCGAGAAAATGTGCATGGCATCATTCATGGCGTTGGTGAAGTCCTCTCCCATGCCAGAAAACGGTGCCATCATCTCATCGAATTGCCCGTTTTGGTACATCTCGACCATCTTTGGCGTGGTGAAATACAAGACAATAGACCGGATGATGTTCCAACAGGCATTGATGAATGACAGCACTAAAAGGATGGTCATGCCCGTGGGGCGTGTTTTTTGTTCGGTGGTTTCCATATTTCAGTGTTGTAGGGCTGTCGTATCACGGCAGCCGCTTGAGGTGTTTCACAAGCGGTTACCACAATGTGACAGCCCTACAGGTATTATTTATTTGTTTTCCAATTCATCAAATGCCAACGGGTAATTTTTCACGAAATCAACCGATTTGGCAATCTCAGTGTACATCACCTTGTCGATACGCACAAACTCCACGTTTTTGCGGTATTCGGCGACGAACTTCTCAATGATGGGTGATGACTTCAACGGACGGCGGAACTCAAGGGCCTGGGTGGCATTGAACAGCTCGATGGCCAATACACGCTCTAAGTTTTCAGCCACGCGCAAAGCCTTCGTAGCGGCGTTGGCACCCATGCTGACGTGGTCTTCCTGACCTTGCGAGGATTCGATGCTGTCGACTGAAGCAGGCGTGCAGAGCTGTTTGCTCTGGCTGACGATGCTGGCGGCGGCATATTGCGGAATCATGAAGCCGCTGTTGAGGCCAGGCTCGGCGACGAGGAACGACGGCAGACCGCGCTTGCCACCAATCAGCTGATAGATACGACGTTCGCTGATGTTGCCCAACTCGGCCATGGCGATGGCCAAGAAGTCCAAAGTGATGGCAAGAGGCTGGCCGTGGAAGTTACCGGCACTAATGACGAGATCTTCATCGGGGAAGATGGTCGGGTTGTCGGTGACGGCGTTGATTTCCTCACTGAACACGGAGGCTACATAGTCAATGGCGTCCTTCGAGGCACCATGCACTTGCGGCATGCAACGGAAGGAGTAGGGGTCTTGGACATGTTTCTTCTCTCTGACAATCAGCTCGCTGCCTTTGGTGAACTCACGCACGCGCTTGGCGGTGACGATTTGTCCGTTGTGGTGACGGATCTGATGTACTTGGTCGAAGAAAGGCTCGATGCGGCCGTCGAAGGCCTCCAAAGAAACCGTTCCAATGAGGTCGGCGAGATAGCTGAGTCGGAAGGCTTTCAGCAGAACGTATGTGCCATAGCTGCTCATGAACTGGGTGCCGTTGAGCAGGGCCAGACCTTCTTTCGATTGCAGTGTGATGGGCTTCCAACCGAATTTCTTGAGTACCTTTTCAGCAGGGACGATCTTGCCTTCGAAATGCACCTCGCCCAAGCCGAGCAAGGGCAGCATGAGGTTGGCCAAAGGTGCTAAGTCGCCGGAGGCACCGAGTGAGCCTTGGTTGTAGACCACGGGCAGCACGTCATTGTTGAAGAAGTCAATGAGACGCTGGACAGTCACGACTTGTACGCCGCTGTTGCCGTAGCTGAGGCTTTGCACCTTTAAGAGGAGCATGAGGCGGATGATTTCCTCGGGCACCATCTCGCCCGTGCCGCAGGCGTGCGACATGACGAGGTTCTTCTGCAAGGTGCTCAGGTCTTCTTTCGAGATGCTGTGGTCGCAGAGGGATCCGAAGCCGGTGGTCACGCCATAGATGGGCTTCTCAGGGTTCTCCATCTTCTTGTCGAGGTAGTCGCGGCATTTTTGGATGCGCTTGATGGCGTCGGCACTGAGCTCGAGCTTGTAGCCCTTGGTGAGTATTTCGTTTACCTGTTTGAAGGTCAGTTCCTTCGATGAGATTTTATGGACTTTCATATTGTTGATTGTTAAATGTTTAATCGTTGAATTGTTGTAGAGACGCATTGAATGCGTCTCTTTTTATAATTGATTATTGGTTTTGAGACGCATGCAATGCGTCTCTACGGGTTATTTCAATATCGTTTCCACCAATCTATTTGCTTCCACGGTTTCTTGTTTGCCTTCCTTCATCCATTTCACGGTGAATTTCTGCTCAGCCACCTCGCTTTCGCCAGCGATGACGACAATCGGGATGTGGCGTTGGTCGGCATATTTCATCTGTTTCTGGATCTTGGCAGCATCGGGATAAATCTCCGCGTTGATGCCGTGTTTGCGCACCTGATTGAGGTATTTCAGGCAGTATTTTTCCTCGTTTTTGCCGAAGTTGAGGAAGATGACCTTGGTGCTTTCCGACATGGTCTCGGGGAAGAGGTTGAGGCCTTCCAACACGTCGTAGATGCGGTCGGCACCAAAGCTGATGCCCACGCCAGAGACGTTGGGCAAACCGAAGATGCCCGTGAGGTTGTCGTAGCGACCGCCGCCCGAGATGCTTCCGATGGCGAAGTCCTTGGCTTTCACCTCGAAGATGGCGCCAGTATAGTAGTTCAGGCCACGGGCCAAGGTGAGGTCGAGTTCGGTGTCGATGCCGAGCTCCATATTCTCAATGTAATCGAACAGGGTTTCGAGTTCTTCGATGCCCTTTTGGCCTACTTCGTTGTCTAACAAAGGCTTCAGTTGGGCCAACTTCTCGCGTGTGTTACCTTTCATGAAGAGGATGGGCTGTAATTTGTCGATGGCAGCTTGTTCCAATCCCTTCTCGGCAAGTTCTGCGTTGACGGCATCGATTCCGATTTTGTCTAACTTGTCAATGGCTACGGTGATGTCAACCAAAGCGTCTGACTTGCCGATGTATTCCGCGATGCCCGCCAACACCTTACGGTTGTTGATCTTTAGTGTGACTCTGATTTTCAAGGCGTTGAATACCTCGTCAACGATTTGCACCAATTCGGCTTCGTTCAGCAAAGAGTCGCTGCCGATGATGTCGACGTCACATTGGTAGAACTCACGGTAACGCCCTTTCTGCGGACGGTCGGCACGCCAAACGGGTTGGATTTGGTAGCGTTTGAAAGGGAAGGCGATTTGGTCTCGATACATGGTGACGAACCTTGCGAAAGGTACGGTCAAGTCATAGCGCAAGCCTTTCTCCGTGATTTTTGAGGCTAATTTCAATGATTCAAGCGGCTCGCCATTTTGTTCCACGCCACTCATGAAGTCGCCAGAGTTGAGCACACGGAAGAGGAGTTTGTCGCCTTCTTCACCGTATTTGCCCAAGAGGGTGCTGAGGTTTTCCATCGAAGGTGTCTCAATCGGTTGGAAACCAAAGCGTTTGAACACTGTCTTAATGGTGTCAAAAATATAATTGCGGCGCACCATGACTTCGGGCAGGAAGTCGCGGGTGCCTTTGGGAATGCTGGGTTTTTGTGCCATTTTTGAAAATTTTTGCAAAAATAGGAATTATTTCAGTTCAAACGTCTCGCCAGGCTCAGGAATGACGATGTTATCCCATCCTTCCTTGCGCAGTTGCCGTTTGTAATACTGTTGTGCCTCAAGGTCGCCGTGAACGATGAAGGTCTTCTTCACCTTGCTCGGGTCTTGGCAACTCAGGTAATGGATCATCTCCTTGTAGTCGCCGTGGCCGCTGAAGGCATCGATTTCGAAAATCTCGGCGTTGACGGTGTGTTCCAAGCCAAAGATGGATACACTGGCGGGTTTGGGGTTTTCCAACAGTTTGGCACCTAAGGTGGTTGGTGCGCAGTAGCCGATGGCAAGAATGCTGTTGTTGGGGCTCTCTATGCTGTTGGCGATGTGGTGTTTCACGCGACCAGCTTCCATCATGCCAGAGGCAGAAATAATGATGCAAGGCTGTTTGGTGGCGTTGAGTGCCTTCGACTGGTTGATGTCGCGCACGAAGGTGAGTCCATTGAAGCCAAAGGGGTCGGGGTCGTATTCGATGACGTCCTTAACGTCGTCGTTGAAGAGGTCGACATGCATACGGAAAATCTCGGTGGCGTTGACGGCCAAGGGGCTGTCGACGTATACGGGTATCTTCTCGGGTAGTTTGCCATCGTTGTAGAAGTTATTTAGCAGATACACAATCTCTTGTGTGCGGCTGACGGCGAACGACGGGATGATGAGTTTGCCGCGTTTCTCCACGCAGGTGTGGTAGATGATTTCCAACAGTTGTTCCTCGGCGTTTTCGCGGTCGCTGTGGAGGCGGTTACCGTAGGTGGCCTCGGTGATGATGTAGTCACAATGCGGGAAAGGTTCAGGCGAACGCAGGAGGTAGTTGTACTCGCGTCCGATGTCGCCCGTGTAGCCGATTCGGGTCATTTTGCCGCCCTCGTCGATTTCAATGATGGCGCAACCGCTACCGAGCAGATGCCCCGTGTTGTTGAACTTCACCTTTATATTATTGTCGATGTTGAAGTAGCGGTTGTAGGCCACGCTGACAAACAACTCCATGCTGGCGCGAGCATCTTTTTCGGTATAAATGGGCTGCAAGGCAGGAAGTCCTTGTTTGCGGCGTTTCTTATTGAACCACTCCATATCGTTCTCTTGGATGAAGCCGCTGTCGGGGAGCATGATGCTACACAGGTCCTCGGTGGCTTTGGTGCATACGACCTGTCCACGGAAGCCGAGCTTATAGAAATAAGGTATCAGGCCGCAGTGGTCGATATGGGCATGGGTGAGGATGATGGCGTCGATTTCCTTTGGGTCGACCATGATGTTACGGTTGGCGGCGTCGGTTTCGAGGCCCTTGCCTTGGAACATACCGCAGTCCAACAGGATTTTCTTGCCATGGTCGGTGGTGATGAGGTGCTTGCTGCCCGTCACTTCCTGGGCTGCACCGATGAATTTGATTTTCATTGCGCTGAAATTTTCTGCAATAATAGCAAAAAAAAGTGAGGCGGCAAGAAAATGTCGTCTCACTTTTGGATTATTTCAAAACAAGTTTAAAAACAGGGCTTATTCCACCACAATCTTCCTCACCATTTGTCCACCTACAGCCTCAATGTGCATCATATAAATGCCCTTGGCCATCTGCGAAAGGTCGATGACGGCTTGATTGCCTTCATGGTCGGCGTTGTAGACCGTCTGGCCGAAAGTATTGACGATGCGCACATGGCTTAAGCGTTCGCATTCGATGGTGACCTCTCCGGAAGTTGGATTTGGGTAGACAACCGCTGAAAGGATGTTGTTATCATCTACACTGTCCACATGAACGAAAGTGACATGAATATAATGGTTCGCTGTTACATTGGTGAATGTGTATGAAGTTAAGGCTCCAACCGAGTTCCCGTCAATATAGACATCTTGGATTTCATAACCGGCATCAGGAATCATGGCAAAGGATTGATTTGCTCCATGTGTAACCGTAACTGTCCCTGAAGGCGTAATGATTCCATTGGCTCCTGCCGTTGCTTGAATAGTGTGTTCGCTTTGAGCGAAGTTGGCTACCAAATTTCTGTTGCCCGTAACCGTAAAACTATAATTGGCGTTGGTGGAGACCTGCGTTCCGTTCTCAGTCCAATTGACGAAAGTGTAACCACTGTTGGCAGTAGCATGAACGGTACATGATGTTCCTTGGTTGAATGTTCCTCCCCCCGAGACACTGCCTCCATTGCTCGGGTTGGCCGATACACTTATTGTATATTGCTGCTGTTGCTGCTGGAAGTGCGCTACTAGATTGCGGTTGCCAGTAACGGTGAAAGTGTAATTGGCATTAGTGGAGACTTGTGTTCCGTTCTCAGTCCAATTGACGAATGTGTAACCGTTGTTGGCAGTGGCATGGACGGTGCAAGTTTGACCTTGGTAATATGTATTACCTCCGATTGTATGGATTGTAACATCGTCGACGTTCAGGTAGAACTGATCGTTGCAGCCAAAGTGGCGGATAGCCACATAGCCTTGACCATTATAGGCACTCAAGTCAACGGTATAAGGAATCCATGTGGTTTCTCTGCCATTAAGGCTTCTGGTCTTACAGTTGCCTAAGCCATTGCCAGTGTTTTTGGCACTTATCGTCCATTCGCTGATAGTCGTAAAGGCCGAAGCGTTGGTGTTGTTCGTAGTGCTCACAGCAACGCCGAAATGCTCAGCAGCATATTCGGGGTCTTGAGCGCAAGCCCAGAAAGTGATGCTACCGCCAAGTTCAATCAAGGGAGAAACGAGGTAATTGTCGGGAGTCAGAGCACCTTCATCAATGTCATAGCTTTGAGAACAGACCATGTCTTCACCATTGTGAGCATTGATTATATAGCCTGTCATTAACACTGATCCGAGCATCCAATTGAAGCCATCACCGTCAGCGTCAATGGAAGTCCAACCCTCAAAACCATTTTCGAAACCGTACGATACTTCCCCTGCAATTGAGACAGAACCGCCATTGGTTGGATTGGCCGACACATTGATGGTGTGTTGTTGCTGTTGTGCTTGGAAGTTTGCCACCATACTTCTATTTCCAGTTACGGTAAAAGTGTAATAGGGATTGGTTGAGACTTGTGTTCCGTTCTCAGTCCAATTGACGAAAGTGTAACCGCTGTTGGCAGTTGCTGTCAAAGTACATGTCTCGCTTTCAAAATAGTCGCCTTGTCCTGTAATAGTTCCTCCATTACTCGGATTGGCCGTTGCGGTAATGGTATATGTTGTAGGACTGAACACCTCTACTCTTATCGGATTAACAAACTCGGGATTAACACAATCCTCCCAATTCAATAGTGGATACCAATTGTCAGAACCTTCTGGCTGCTGTATTATTGTTAAATAATATGTTCCTGCAGGAACAGTTACAGAAGGACAAGAAAAGTTCAATGTATTTGTATAATAATATCCAGGTTGTAGCCCATTCTCTTCATAAAGCGTTGCTAGTATTTGTTTCAACTCGCCATCCAAATCATATAGAGCAGCAGCAAAATAACCATTAAAAGATGAGTTTGGGTCATCGTTAATGATGTTTGCTGTAACACTTATTGCAGAATTTTGTGCAATAGGAGAAGGCGAATACTCAATGTTAGAGTATAAGTAAAGTTCAACCACATCTTCTGAAAACGTGTAATAATTATAAAACTCACTAGGGTTTTGATGCATTCCATAAGTAGAAACCAAAGAGTATTGATTGTTTTCTATCGAATAGATACCGACATAAGCTTTACATGATAGAATGTTTAAAGATTCACTAAACGTAAACGAAAGCTGTCCAGAACTTTGCATTGATGGAATTTGACAATTGTTTATGGACTCTGATTCAGTAATATAGAGTCCTTCTCCATCAAATACAACTGCGCATAATGAACCATTAAAAGCCGTATTACCCCAATTGTATACTTCTGTAGTTATTTCTTGAATTTGGGTGTCGAAACAATACATATTGCCATAATAGCCATTGAGTTTAATGTCGTCATTCATACCTAAAAGATGGTAGTTGTTAGTTCCACCGGGTTCAATGCCGATTATCGCTTGCTGATTATAAGAATAATCATGCTGGTAGTACTGGTACCCATCTGTAGTAAGAGGAGTAAGAGAACTTACTGGAAAATGGCCATTTGCTTGTCCACTCCATCCCCAATTAAAATAGAAATAATTGCTATTATTGTATCCCTCACAAACAAAAGCATGTCCGCCTGTACCTGAACCCGCATAAAAAATAGGTCTTCCATTGTCTAATTCATTCTTTAATAAGTTTATCCATTGCATATCTGTATCATACGAAGATTTCATTACTAGAGTAGCATTATTATAATCAAAAAAAGCTCTAAAAGCAATTTCTGCTGCTGTGGTGTATGCCGAGCTTTCATTAGGCCCATAATTCATTTCAACACTGACACCACAATGATACATCAATGATGCTACTGCTTGTTTTTGGTTAAGAGGGGTGCTAAAGTTTAGTTGATTTGGCATAAAATTCCAATAATAAGAGCCTCCATCATATCCATAATATGCACCTAGTGTACCATAAACTGGATGCTCATATTCATGCCAGCCAACACTATGTGCGTCATTAGGATATTCCCAAAACTTTAAAATCTGAGCCATTGCTGTTGCCGCACATCCTGTAAGGGCATGTCCCCCATATTGGCTGCTATTGTCTTCTGGACACAACAAATTATAATAATCACCTTGGCCCCATGTTGTTGATAATAAATGGTCAACTGCCGTCTCCGATTTTATCGGTAGATTTCTCCCTTGTCTTAAACACTCCCAATCTGCACGAATCTCATCCGAGACTGTAGCTCTCATATCAACAGCAATTCGGATTTGTTCAGCATAACCATCAAGCCAACCTTTCAAATTCGGTGGCAGGTTCTCAGCGGCAAAGTTGTTGTCGTAGGAATAACCCAAAATAGGTGTAACGCAATCATCAGCGGCAATGATGACAAATCCTTTGCCGCCTTCGTTATTGAAAATGTAAAACTCGGAATAGCCACATTGCGGTGCAATATTCACAAATCGGGCTTCGCCCATCTTCTTTTTGAAAACTTTGTCGCCTTTCACACCCATGATGTTGTTTTCTTTCCAGAAGTTTTGGGCAAGTTGCTTGGCTGTGTTTTCGTCAATGGGGTTGCCGAGCATGGGCAAACTCATGGCGATGATGAGGGTTAGTAGTAGATTCCTTTTCATATTGATTATTATTTGATTTTTCAAAAGAAGCGTGAACTTAACCGTTCCGTCCTTTGGAGGTAATTTGGCGTACCCGTACTATTACGAAATAAGTTAAACTCACGCAAGCGTGAGCATTACCTGTTTCTACAATAGTACTAAATCGCCAAATTTTTCCAATAGGTTAGAAATCGGTCAATGCGTTCAATATGTGCTTTTTGTTCTACATATTTGTTTCGTTTAGAATTGGTGCAAAGATAGTGCTTTTTTAATTCAGTTTGTCTTCGCTTATTTAGAATTTGGTTTTTATAACGCCTCTCGTTCGTCAAATTGTTCTTTTGTCAGTTCTTTTCCATCTTTTTTATCAAGCCATACAACGAAATAGTGGTGTTCCGTTTCATCCATGTTTATGACTCCATCATTTCTCTTTGGTATTCTTATTCGAACAAAAAATGTCAGATTTTCAGCATGGACTATTTTCATAGAGGAAGGATTGATTCTAAAAGCTCCATTGACATTACATTTGTATAATAAATCGGCAATTTCTTGTCTGATGAAATAATCGTAATACTCTTCCAAACCAGCAATTCTCTCCACCTTTCCCTCCATCTTTTCAAGATCCTCTTTAACCTTGTTCCTGGTTTCAACTACGTATGCGAAATTGCTGATAACCACAAATGTTGCTACTATCCCTATAAATGAGAGCCCTATTTGATTGGCACTAAAACTATCAATTTTTGAAAGAATAACAATCTCTGCCACAGTAGTTACAATGGAAAACAATATGACAAAAATAGTTATTGCGTCTGGTCCAGTTTTCTTACACATCTTGTTGTTTAGTTTAAGCGCAAAAATACTCATATTCTTGAAAACATGCAATAGTGCCAACAAAAAAAACCGCCATCATCAGTGGGATTTTGGTCTAATAATCAGGATTGTTCCTTTTTCGCTTCTTCCAAATCCGGCAGCATCAGCGCATCAGCGTCTTTGGTCTCTATCGGCTTGATGTAGTCGGAGGCACGCTCGGGCGAAACGACGGAATGACCAAGGCGGCTTTCAATGTCGGCGCGTGCATTGCGCGCTACTTCGCCACCCTCCTGCGCGGTCTTACTGGTTTGCGCCATTCCTTTCGGATTACGTTGGCGTGATAGTTCAGTGGTAGTAACTTCTGCAAGGGTGTTCAAGGCTAACTCTAAGTTAGTCATATTGTCACGCAAATTCTCTTTGGTTAAACCCTTATAACTTTTATACTCTCTTGTGGTCATACCGCTCCACGCCTTGGTGAGGATGTTGGTGAGGATGGCGAAGTCCTTGGGCTCGTGAATGCCTGAGCGATGCCATTCATCGGTCAACTCTTTGCGCATCTCGATGGAACGCATCCTCTCGTTGATCCAACGGTCGCTGTAACCTTGTCGACGGTAGTCCTCAACGGCCATTTGAAAGGTCAGTTCGGGGTCAATCATCTGGTCTATGCGCTGAGCACCCA
>JAEEGF012406538.1_pt1 | contig 12985 bp, 11 predicted proteins | sample 9134171 | NCBI WGS metagenome assembly JAEEGF01 (sample SAMN16246542, study PRJNA631951) | gut metagenome | biome: gut microbiome; feature: rumen; material: AP-attached | host: Bos | place: Iran: Karaj | collected 2018-10 | reverse complement strand
CTTGCCGAGCTGAGGGGACAGAACTGACAGGTATACCGGTTATGATCAGAATTAAATTCTGCGGGCTGTCACGCCCGTGTGATATCGAAGCCGCGAATGAACTGCATCCGGACTACATCGGTTTTGTTTTCGCCAAAAAGAGCAAGCGTTATGTCACGCCGGACGAGGCGCGGGATTTAAAGAAGCTGCTTGCTCCGGGTATTTCTGCAGTCGGTGTATTTGTAAACGCGCAGCCGGAGACAGTCGCCGGACTGCTTGCGGAGGGGACGATCGATCTGGCGCAGCTGCATGGCGCTGAGGACGCTGCATATCTGCAGAAACTCCGCAAGCTGACGGACTGCCGGATTATCCAGGCTTACAGGATACAATCGGAAGCTGATCTGATTACGGCGGAGCAATCCGAAGCTGATTATGTGCTGCTCGATTCCGGCGCAGGGACGGGAAAAGCTTTTGACTGGACCATGCTGAGCGGATTCGGCAGACCGTATTTCCTTGCGGGCGGCCTGACACCGGAGAATGCCGGACAGGCGGTCCGCACGCTGCGGCCTTATGCGGTCGACGTCAGCTCCGGCATCGAGACGGAAGGAGTAAAGGACAGAATTAAAATGGCGGCTTTTGCAGCTGCCGTCAGAAGTCAGGAATCAGTTAACAAGTAAGAGAAAGAAGAGAATAAAATGACCAATCCAAACGGAAGATTCGGAATCTATGGAGGACAGTACATTCCGGAGACCTTGATGAACGCGGTGATAGAGCTGGAGGAAGCTTATAACCGGTATAAGAATGATCCGGATTTCAACCGGGAGCTTGCGGAGCTTTTCAACGAATACGCGGGCCGTCCGTCCAGGCTGTATTATGCCGGGAAAATGACGGAAGATCTCGGCGGGGCAAAGATCTATCTCAAGAGGGAAGATCTGAACCATACCGGAGCGCACAAGATCAATAATGTACTGGGACAGGCTCTACTGGCGAAAAAGATGGGCAAGACCCGTCTGATCGCAGAGACCGGAGCCGGTCAGCACGGTGTTGCCACCGCGACCGCCGCCGCCCTGATGGGGATGGAGTGCGTTGTTTTCATGGGCAAGGAAGACACGGTCAGGCAGGCGCTAAACGTATATCGTATGCGTCTGCTCGGGGCGGAGGTCATTCCGGTGACGACCGGAACAGCTACACTTAAGGATGCCGTTTCCGAAGCCATGCGCGAGTGGACATCCCGTATCGATGACACGCATTACTGCCTGGGTTCTGTCATGGGACCTCATCCGTTCCCGACCATCGTGCGGGATTTCCAGGCCGTCATTTCCCGGGAGATCAAGGAACAGATCCTGGAGAAAGAGGGTCGGCTGCCGGATGTGGTGATTGCCTGTGTCGGCGGAGGATCCAACGCGATCGGGTCTTTCTATCACTTTATCGACGATAAAGACGTGCGGTTGATCGGCTGCGAAGCGGCCGGCAGAGGCATCGATACATTTGAGACTGCTGCGACCATGAATACCGGCAGCGTCGGTATTTTCCACGGCATGAAGTCCTATTTCTGCCAGGACGAATACGGACAGATCGCGCCGGTGTATTCGATCTCGGCGGGACTGGACTATCCCGGCGTCGGGCCGGAGCATGCGTATCTGCATGATATAGGCCGCGCGGAATATGTCCCGGTAACGGACGAAGAGGCGGTCTGCGCTTTTGAATATCTGGCCAGGACAGAAGGAATCATTCCTGCGATCGAGTCCGCCCATGCGGTCGCGCATGCGATGAAGATCGCGCCGGTCATGGGGAAGGATAAGATCATCGTCATTACAGTTTCCGGCAGAGGAGATAAAGACTGCGCTGCCATCGCGCGTTACAGAGGAGAAGATATCCATGAGTAAGATCGGGAATGCATTCGTAAACGGGAAGGCTTTTATCGGCTTTATTACCTGCGGAGATCCGGATCTGGAGACAACAGCCGCAGCCGTGCGTGCGGCGGCAGAGAACGGCGCGGATCTGATAGAGCTCGGTATTCCGTTCTCGGATCCGACCGCTGAGGGACCGGTCATACAAGGGGCCAATCTGCGGGCGCTTCAGGGCGGAGTTACGACCGATAAGATCTTTGATCTCGTCAGGGATCTGCGACGCGACGTCAGCATTCCGCTCGTCTTTATGACATACGCGAATGTCGTTTTTTCCTACGGCGCGGAGAGGTTCATCGCGGCATGCAGGGAGACCGGGATCGACGGACTGATCCTGCCGGATCTGCCTTTTGAGGAAAAAGATGAGTTTGGACCGGTCTGCCGTAAATACGGTGTGGATCTGATTTCCCTGATCGCGCCGACTTCTCTGAACCGCATCGCGATGATCGCCCGGGAGGCTGAAGGATTCCTTTATATCGTCTCGAGTCTTGGCGTTACAGGGGTCCGGAACGAGATCAAAACGGACCTTGCGTCCATCGTTAAGGTCGTCAGAGACAATACGGAGATTCCCTGTGCGATCGGATTTGGGATCTCGACTCCGGAGCAGGCGGAGAAGATCGCCGTGCAGGCCGACGGTGTCATCGTCGGATCCGCGATCATCCGGCTGCTTGAAAAGTACGGCAAAGAAGCGCCGGAGCAGATCGGTGCATACGTCAGGTCCATGAAGGACGCGGCATTAAGGGCACAGTAAGATACAGTCAGAAGAATAAAAAGGCTGCCGCACGGGGTCCATGCGGCAGCCTTTTTGGATTTGAGTCCGTATTCAGCGGATCGGTGTTATCGTACCAGACTCGGTTTCTTGGGATCGAAGGTCCAGCCAGGGATCAGGTACTGCATGCCGAGGGCATCATTCCGTGCGCCGAGATCCTTTTCGACATAGAGCTTATGCGCTTTTTCCAGCTGTGCGCGGTCGATCTCCACGCCGAGACCTGGCCGCTCGGGCAGCGCTATGCAGCCGCCTTTGATCTCGAGAGGCTGCTTTGTCAGGCGGTTCCGGCCTTCCTGCCAGATCCAGTGAGTGTCGATTCCGTTCATTTTGCCGGGGATCGCGGCCGCGCACTGCGTCATGATTGCCAGACTGATGTCGAAATGGTTATTGGAGTGGCATCCCCACATGAGGCCGAAATCATTGCAGAGCTGTCCGACGCGGACGGATCCGGCTATGGTCCAGAAATGCGGATCGGCAAGCGGAATGTCGATGCACTGCAGGGTGATGCAGTGACGCATCTGCCTCCAGTCGGTATCGATCATATTCGTAGCGGTCGGGATGCCGCTCTCGCGGCGGAATTCCGCCATGATCTCGCGTCCGGAAAAGCCGTTCTCGGCACCGCACGGGTCTTCGCAGTAGGCGAGTATCTTTTTCATCCGCGGGGCAAGCCGCAGGGATTCCTCAAGGCTCCAGCAGCCATTCGGGTCGATATTGCCCCGCGCTTCGGGAAAAGCTTCCTTCAGGGCTTCGACCGCGTCGATCTCTTCATCCGGGGACAGAACGCCGCCCTTCAGCTTGAAATCCTCAAAACCGTATTTTTCCACGGTTGCTTTGGCATGGCGGACGATTGCTTCCGGTGTCAGCGCTTCCTCGTGACGGATACGGTACCATTCGCAGTCCGAATCCGGTTCGGATTCGTACGGCAGATCTGTTTTGGTCCGGTCGCCGACATAGAAGAGATACGAGAGGAAACGGACTTCCCGGCGCTGAATCCCGTCGCCGAGCAGAGCAGCGGCAGGGACTTCCAGAAACTGTCCCAGGAGATCCAGACAGGCGGATTCGATCGCGGTTACTACGTGGACACCGGTTCTCAGGTCAAAAGTCTGCAGGCCGCGGACATCGCCCTGGATATTTGCATCCAGCCATCTGCGGACCGCAAGCAGAGTTTCTTTATACATGGGAACAGGAGTCCCGATGACCAGGGACTCTACAGCCTTGAGCGCGTTTGTGATCTTGGCTCCCCCGGGGACTTCTCCGATACCCTCACGGCCGGCCGAATCGGTCAGGATTACGACGTTCCGTGTAAAGTAGGGGGAATGCGCGCCGGAGAGGTTGAGCTCCATACAGTCTGTTCCCGCGACGGGATATACTTCCATTTTTTCGATTACAGGGGTCATGGGAGTCCTCCTTAATAGTATTGATAAGCACATTATATCCTAAAAAAGCGTACTTTTCAATCCTTAGAGGGAACGCCGGAAGGGTTCCGGCAGGGGCAAGTTCCTCTTGACAGAAGTATCGGCAGCTGATATGATATTTATAATCGCAGGTTTGAAATCAGAACACCGGGAGGCATTTATAGATGAAATATCGCAGAATCTTGCTGAAGCTGAGCGGAGAGGCTCTTTCCGGCAGCAAGGGACACGGCTTTGATGAGGAGACGGCAAGACAGGTTGCAAGGCAGGTCAAGGCAGCGCATGATCAGGGCACTCAGATCGGGATTGTAATCGGCGCGGGCAATTTCTGGCGCGGACGCTCTTCCGGAGACATGGACCGGGTTAAAGCCGATCAGATCGGTATGCTCGGCACTGTAATGAACTGCCTGTACGCAGCGGAGATCTTCCGGATGGAGGGGATGGATTCCGCAATCTATACGCCGTATCCGATCGGTATGTACACGCAGAATTTCAACAAAGACAAGGCAGTCGCGGACCTTGAGGCCGGCAAGATCGTTTTCTACGCCGGCGGCACCGGACATCCGTATTTTTCAACGGATATGGCAGTCGCCCTGCGTTCCGTCGAGACCGAGTGCGACGTGATGCTGATGGCCAAGAATGTGGACGGAGTCTATGACGACGACCCCAACACCAATCCGAACGCGAAGAAATATGACACGATGCAGTATTCCGAGATCCTGGCTAAGGGGCTCAAGGTCATGGATCTGCCCGCTGCCGCGCTGTGCATGGAGAACCACATGCCGGCCGTCCTGTTTGCGCTTAAGGAGGAAGGCAGCATCATCCGTGTCGTAAACGGCGAGAAGCTGGGTACTACGATTACAGGCTGAAACAGATATATAATAAACCAAGGAGGATATGAAAATGGCAGATGAAGCATTAAGGCCCTATGAAGAGAGAATGAATAAGACGATCGAGTCCATGGAGTCCGAGTTCAATACGATCCGTGTCGGACGTGCGAATCCGCATATTCTCGACAATGTACGTGTTGACTATTACGGGACGGAGACCCCGATCGGACAGGTCGGCAATATCGCGGTTCCGGAGGCGAGACTGCTTGTGATCACACCGTGGGAGACCGCGATGCTCAAGAAGATCGAGAAAGCGATCCAGATCGCCAATATCGGCATCAATCCCACCAATGACGGCAAGTCGATCCGTCTTGTTTTCCCGGAGCTGACCGAGGAGAACCGCCGTGACAAGAGCAAGGATATCCGCAAGATGTCCGAGAATGCCAAGGTTGCTGTCCGCAATATCCGCAGAGACGGTATGGAAGCTTTTAAGAAGCAGAAGAAGTCCAGCGACCTGACTGAGGACGATTTCAAGGATATCGAGAAAGAGATGCAGGAGCTGACCGACAACTTTATCAAGGATATCGATAAGCGCGCCGAGGCCAAGATCAAGGAGATCATGACCGTTTAAGCGGGAGGATCGTCTTTTGGGTAAATTTGAGAAAGTTCTGGCACTGCCGCCGGAGAGGATTCCGGAGCATGTCGCCATCATTCTGGACGGCAACGGTCGTTGGGCGGAGCGCAGCCACAGGCTGCGGGCACAGGGTCATCATGCCGGCGCGGACAATGTTGAGACGATCACGTATGCCTGTATGGATATGGGAATCAGGTATCTGACCGTATATGCCTTTTCCACGGAGAACTGGAAGCGGAGCAAGGACGAGGTCTCTTATCTGATGCTGCTCCTGAAGCAGTATCTGCTCAAGTATAAGAAGACCGCGATTGCAAAGAAGATCCGGGTCCGCGTGATCGGCGATCTCAGCGGATTATCTGAGGATCTGCGCGAACTTGTCCTGGATGTGGAAGAAGCAACGAAGGATCTTACAGCTTTCAATCTGACGTTCGCGATCAATTACGGCGGCAGGGATGAGCTTGTGCGTGCTGTCCGGAGTCTTGTGCATGGTGGGGTTCCAGAGGAAGAGATCACGGAGAATAGGATTTCCGGGACACTTGACACGGCAGAGCTTCCGGATCCGGACCTGCTGATTCGGACGGGCGGAGAGCTCAGAATCAGCAATTTCCTGCTGTGGCAGTGCGCGTACAGTGAGTTTTATTTTACGGATATCCTCTGGCCGGATTTCGGAGAACCGGATCTTGAGAAAGCGATCCTGGACTATGCCGGCAGGGAAAGGCGTTTCGGCGGCAGGAAGAAATAAACCTGCCGGGACGGACCATACGGAATAAAGAGAAGAAAAAAGAGAAGATATATGCTGAAGAGGACAATTAGCGGTGCAGTGCTGCTCGCTGTAATGATAGCGCTCGTAGCAGCCGGAGGGAAGATCCTGCTCGCCGGACTTTTTCTGATGAGCATGATCGGGCTGTATGAGTTTTACAAGGCAGTCAGAGAAGGAGGACACAGGCCATTCTCCATCGTGGGACTGGTCATGTGTTTTTTGTACTATCTTGTCCTGCTCCTGTGGCCGGATAAGCTGATGGAGAGCAGTCTGCATCAGTCTCTGATGATCGCGTTTTTCCTGATTCTGATGATTCTTACGGTTACCGGATATCCGGGACGCCGGATTGAGGATACGGCGCTTTCGTTTGCCGGCTTTGTCTATGTGGCCGTGTTTTTTGCCTGTATGTACGCAGTACGGAATATGCAAAACGGAGCGTATGTCGTATGGTATATCTTTATCGCGTCATGGGGATGCGATACCTGCGCGTATCTGGCGGGACGGTTCTTCGGAAAACGCAAGATGGTTCCGGAGCTGTCGCCGCATAAGACGATCGCGGGCGGCATCGGCGGCGTTGTCGGCGCGGTTGTGCTTTCACTGATCTATACCTGGATTTTTGCGGAGCATCTGCCGTTTACGGGAGCGGTCCTGTATCTGGCTGCCGCGGCGATCGGATTCTTCGGCGGCATCCTATCGCAGTTCGGAGACCTGTTCGCATCGTCCGTCAAACGTGTGACGGGGATCAAGGATTTCGGTAATCTGATACCCGGTCACGGCGGGATTCTGGACAGATTTGATTCCACACTTCTTGTAACGCCGGCCGTTCTGCTGCTCATCCGGATCGTGATGCGGATCCAGGGCTGAACGTCCGCAGGAGGTTAATTTGAAGAATATCGTAATTCTCGGGTCGAGCGGATCAATCGGTACGCAGACCCTTTCTGTTATCGGGGCATGTCCGGAGGAATACCGGGTAACCGCGCTTGCGGTCAATACTTCTGCCGCGGTCCTGAGAGATCAGGTCAGTAAGTTCCGGCCGAAAGCAGCCGTTATCTATGACCCGGAGTGTTATGAAGAGGCTTCGCGGGACTGGCCGTATCCGGACACAAAGCTTCTGTGCGGTATGGATGGTCTGCTTGAGATCGTGCGGATGCCGGAAGCGCAGATCGTGGTGACTGCTATGGTCGGCATGATCGGGCTGCGTCCGACAGTAGCGGCGATCGAGGCCGGTAAGGACATCGCGCTTGCCAACAAGGAAACTCTGGTGTGTGCAGGGCAGCTGATCATGCGGCTTGCACGCGAGCATCAGGTCAGGATCCTGCCGGTAGACAGCGAGCATGGAGCGATCTTCCAGTGCCTGTACGGTGTAAAGGACCGCAAGGAGCTTGCCGGGCTGATCCTGACGGCATCCGGAGGGCCTTTCCGCGGATATACAAAAGAACAGCTGCAGTCCGTCACGAAGGCGCAGGCGCTGCGTCACCCAAGCTGGAAGATGGGCGCCAAGATCACGATCGATTCCGCAACCATGGTCAACAAGGGCCTGGAAACGATCGAGGCAAGATGGCTTTTTGACTGCGGGTCGGAGAGAATCCGGGTGGTCGTGCATCCGCAGAGTGTGATCCATTCGATGATCGAACTGGTGGACGGATCGGTCATCGCGCAGCTCGCGGTACCGGATATGCGCCTTCCGATCGAAGTCGCGCTGGCGTATCCGGAGAGAGGGCCGCGCGTTATTCAGCCGCTGGATCTGGCTTCTTACGGATCACTGACATTTGAAGAGCCGGATGAAGAAGTATTTGTCTCTCTGCGCCTTGCGAGAGAGGTCATGCAGGCAGGCGGACTGTATCCTGCGGTGCTGAACGCGGCCAATGAATGCGCGGTCGCGGATTTCCTCGCGGACAGGATCGGTTTCACCGATATTTACGAGAGAATCGAAAGAAGTCTGGACTGGGCTTCCGCACAGGGCATGCGGGACAGTTCCTATGAGCTTGCGGAAGTCTTTGAGTGGGAGAAGAGAATCAGGGACCTGTGGTCCCGGAATGGATAAAAGATGGGTATTGTAATTGCGATTCTGGTTTTCGCGTTCATGATTATGATTCACGAGTGGGGACATTTCATTGTAGCGCGGAAGAACGGTGTTTTCGTTAAGGAATTTGCCTTTGGAATGGGGCCTAAGATCGTCAGCCGTACTTCAAAGAAATCCGGGACGGAGTATTCCTGGAGGCTGTTTCCGATCGGAGGCTTCTGCAGTATGCTCGGTGAGGACGAGCCCGTGCAGGAAGAGGGTTCTTTTTCGGAGAAATCCGTCTGGAGGCGGATGGCGATCGTAGCCGCCGGACCTTTCATGAACATCCTGACAGCGTTTGTATTCACGGTGATCCTTGTGATCATGACCGGATACTACACGCCCGTGGTCCGGGATCTGAATCCGGCAGGCGGCGCGGCCGCGGCCGGCATGCAGACCGGCGATACCATTCTTTCCATTGACGGCAGGAAAGTCCGTATCTATCAGGATCTTTCCTACATTATGATCGATATCGGGGAAAAACCGACAGAGGTCGTCGTACGTCATCTGGACGGGACGAAAGAGACACTTATCGTTACGCCGGAGTATTCGGAGGAGGATCAGCGGTATCTCCTGGGAATCACTGTCGGCGCGGAGAATCTCGGCTGGAAGGACGCGATCGCAAAGAACGGCGCGTCCGCGATTCCGGGACTGATCGGAAATACATTCCGGGAAGCGTTCTGGGAGATGCTCGGCAACGTCCGGCTTGTGATCCGGAGCTTTGTACAGCTGATTACGGGACAGATCGGAACCGGTCAGGTCATGGGACCCATCGGTATTGTGCAGGTCATGGACGACACCTATTCACAGGCCGCGGCAATCAGCTTCCGGGCTTTGATCGTTACGATCCTGAGCCTGACGGCGGTCCTTTCGATCAATCTCGGCGTTATGAATCTGTTCCCGATCCCGGCACTTGATGGAAGCCATCTGGTTTTCCTCCTGATCGAGGCAATCTTCCGCAAACCGGTCAACAAAAAAGTCGAGAATATCATATATCTGGTCGGATTTGTCCTGCTGCTTACGGTAATGGCACTTGTAGCCTATCAGGACATCCGGCGGATCGTGGGGTAAGCAATGTATACACGCAGAAATACCAGACAGGTTAAGGTCGGGGGGCTTGCGGTTGGCGGAGGCGCTCCGGTCCGGATCCAGTCGATGACCAATACCAGGACTTCGGACGTGGAAGCGACTGTCCGGCAGATCCTGGAGCTGGAGGACGCGGGATGCGAGATCATCCGTGCGACAGTACCGGATATGGCTTCAGCAGAGGCTTTCCGGAAGATCCGCGACAGGATCCATATCCCGCTGGTTGCGGATATTCATTTTGATTACCGGCTTGCGATCGCGGCTGTCGAGCACGGAGCGGACAAGATCCGCATCAACCCGGGGAATATCGGTTCTCCGGACAGAGTGCGCGCTGTTGCGGAAGCATGCAAAGCGCATCATGTACCGATCCGGGTCGGCGTGAATTCGGGATCGCTGGAGAGGGAACTGCTTGCGAAATACGGCGGACCGACAGCGGAAGCGCTCGCAGAGAGCGCGGCCGGCAAGGTGAGACAGCTTGAGGAATGCGGTTTCTACGACATGGTCGTTTCGATCAAGGCATCGACTGTGAATCTCTGTGTGGACGCGAACCTGGCGTTCGCGGAAAAATATGATTATCCGCTGCATCTCGGTATTACCGAGGCCGGCGGCCTGTCCGACGGAACGGTCAAATCCGGGATGGGCCTCGGCGCACTGCTGCACGCAGGGCTTGGAGACACGATCCGGGTTTCGCTGACGGCGGATCCAGTCGAAGAGATCCGGACAGCCAAGCAGATTCTGCGTTTTGCGGGACTGCGGAATTCCGGGATCGAGTGGGTGTCCTGCCCGACCTGCGGACGTACGTCGATCGATCTGGTGAAACTTGCGGACGCGGCCAGGGAAGCGCTTAAGGACGAAACTCTGCCGGTACGGATTGCCGTTATGGGCTGTATCGTCAACGGACCGGGAGAGGCGAGAGAGGCTGATCTCGGGATCGCAGGCGGCAATGGCGAGGGACTGATTTTCCGCAAGGGGGAGATCCTGCGGAAGGTGCAGGAGAGCGAGCTTCTGCCGGCATTGCTTGAGGAATTTGCCAGACTGAAAGAAGAAATGACACGGAGTGTGTAAAGATAGATGCAGGAACAGAAGACGTTAGCGGAATACTTTAAAGATTGTCTGACAGATGAGGGGCAGCTTAACACTGCTTCTCTTTTGCGTGTCCAGAACGTCGAGATCCGGATGGAAGAGCGTAAAATGGTCGTCAAGACCGTTACGGATCAGATTCTGGATCCCGCGTTCCGCCAGGGACTGGAAGAGACGATCGCGGAGAGTTTCCGGGGCAGGCTGACGGTGGATCTGGAGGTCGAGCTCGAAAATCCTTCGCAGTCCGATGATGCCGCGCTGCAGGAACGGATGGAGGACGCGTGGAACTATGTTCTGGAAGAAGAGCAGCGCCTGCGTCCGATGTGTTACCATATCCTGAAGAATACGGAGCCCGAGTTCCTGTCAGGCGGACGGATCCGTCTGCCGCTCCCGCAGGAAACAATCCATTTACTGCAGTTCAACGGATGCCTGCACAGTCTGGAGATTCTGATGGAGAAGCTGGTAGGACAGCCGGTGCGGGTTCTGGCAGAGGCCGTGATAAGAGATCCGAGGATCGATGAAATGCGGGAAGCCCGCATCCAGTCCAAACAGGAGGAATTCATCAGGACCGGAACCGCACAGACGGCAGATACGGCGCAGCCGGCAGGGATGTCGGAAGATGCGGACACTCCGGCAGCCGGCAGCAGCCAGAGAGCAGAGGACGAAATCCCGGCCGGGAAACTGATCCCGGTTGAACCGCTTCCGTGGGAAGAGGAAGCTGCTGTTCCTGCGGAAAAAGCAGCCGAACCTGCGGTGGCGCATGAAGAGCCGGAAAATGAACCGGCCGTGCCGGCAGACCGGTCCATGCCGGCAGCGGCAAACGATCCCGCAGAGCCGGAGACAGAAGATGATGAAGAAGACGAGGATGAAGCTCCCAGGGATGAAGTCCTTTTCGGCCGCGCGATCCGGGGCAAGATCGGCGAATATACGGCGATGGAGGACGGGAAACGTCTGATCCTGTACGGAGTCGTGACTTCCGTTTCGTCCAGAGAAATCAAGGGCGGCAAGACGCTTGTTCAGCTGAGCCTGACGGATTATCAGCATGAAGCGCTTGTGAAGTCCTTTATTCCGACAGATCAGTTCGGACAGATCAGCACCAGACTTGAGAACGGCATCACCTTGATGGCGCGCGGAACGGTACGGGCGGATGATTTTATCCATGAGCTGACGCTTGTGGCCAACAGCCTGATGCTCTGTGCATTGCCTTTTGAGGCGGATCCGGAGGTCCTGGAATCCTATAACAGTATGGTCGTCGGTATGCCGTATACGCCCGGGGAGCTGCGGCCGCTCCGGAATATTGAGAATGTTCACGGCGATGTGACCATTGAGGGACAGGTCATCCTTCACGAAGCAAAAGAAGATCGTTCCGGCGGGCTGTCGCTTACGATCGACATTACGGACGGGACCGGTTCGGTTTCCGTCTATTCGCGTACGGACAAAGAACGCTACAAAGAGATTGCTTCCGACCTCAAGCCCGGCAAATCGATCCAGGTGCACGGCACGGTCGAGCCAGACTTCCACGGAGAGCATTCGCATATCCGGGCCAAAGCGATCCGACGGATCAAGAAGAATTTCCGCCCGGAGCGTCAGGACACTTATCCCGAGAAACGTGTCGAGCTGCATATGCATTCCAAGATGAGCGAGATGGACGCGGTTTCTTCGCCGACCGAGCTTGTCCAGCAGGCGGCAAGGTGGGGACATCCGGCCGTTGCGATCACGGATCACGGCGTCTGCCAGGGATTCCCTGAGGCAATGACAGCCGCGGACGGACTGCCGATCAAAGTCATCTATGGCGTAGAGGTCTATCTTGTCGACGATCTGCAGGACGCGGTTACACGCGATCAGGGACAGAAGCTGGACGATGAATTTGTTGTATTCGATATCGAAACAACAGGCTTTAATAAAGAATCCGATCAGATCATAGAGATCGGCGCGGTCAAGATCCGCGGGGGAGAAGTCATTGACCGGTTCAGCAGTTTTGTGGATCCGGGACGGCATATACCGGACCACATTACGAAGCTGACGAGCATTACCGATGAGGATGTCGCAGGCAGCGACCCGATCGAAAAGGTATTGCCGCGGTTTATCGATTTCATCGGGACTGACGCGGTTGTCGCGCACAACGCGGGTTTCGACACAGGCTTTATCGCCGCAAAGGCGCTCGCGCTCGGCCTGCCTGCATTTGAAAATACGGTCGTGGACACGCTTGCGTTGTCCCGCGGTCTTTACAATACGCTTAAGAAATATACACTGGACGCGGTTTGCCGGCATCTGGGAATCTCTCTGGAAAATCATCACAGGGCCGTGGACGACGCCGAGGCCTGCGCGGGTATTTATATGCAGTGCGTGAAGGAGCTGGAAGAACGCGAAGTTTCGGACCTGTCCGGTATCAATGAACTGATCCGTGCCGGGATCGATGCGAAGAGGCTGAAAGCCTAGCACGCGATCTGGCTGGTCAAGGAGGTT
>JAEEGF011399816.1_pt1 | contig 12985 bp, 10 predicted proteins | sample 9134171 | NCBI WGS metagenome assembly JAEEGF01 (sample SAMN16246542, study PRJNA631951) | gut metagenome | biome: gut microbiome; feature: rumen; material: AP-attached | host: Bos | place: Iran: Karaj | collected 2018-10 | reverse complement strand
GTATAATCGTGATCACTTTTAAGGATATGCTCGATGAGCAGATGCAAGATGAGGAATTTAGAAAAGAATATGAAGCTATTCAGCCTGAGATGGGTGTGATCAGGGCTATAGTTGATGCAAGAAATTCACAGAATCTTACTCAGAAAGAACTTGCTGAGCGTACCGGTATAAATCAGGCTGATATCAGCAAAATTGAGAATGGAACAAGGAACCCATCACTTAATCTTTTAAAGAGATTGGCTGATGGCATGGGTATGGTCCTTAAAATAGAGTTTGTGCCTAAACAAAGAGCATAAACTTGATTTAATTCGATAATTTGGTAAAATCATATACATATTGGAGATTAGAAGTATGGATTGGAATGCGTTTTTAAAAGAGGCTTGGATGCCACTGGCAATCAGTGCTTTTTGTCTGCTCTACGGGCTTAGGGTGCTGACAAGCAAAGATGTGAAGATTATTAAGAGAGACCTGGAGAACAAGGTCTTTAAGGACAAGGACAGTTATTGCAAATATGCGGCGATTCTTTTGTTTGTGATCAGCGTAGCATCTTTGATTATGTCTTTCATGCTTATGTGGAACAGCATTGTTGCTACCGTCTTTATTATGACGGCATTTGTTGTTGTTACTATTCTTTGGAAGAGGATGGAAGCTAAGTACGGTCCTTTATGATTTAGGAACGGGGATCTGAAATGATTCAATCGGACGTCTGAAATTCGGGCGTCCGATTATTTTTTTGCATAAATTTTTTGATACACTTGTGTCTGAGAAGATACTAAAGTTTCGTAAAGTTTAGAAAATTTGTTAAGTTTTAACAAGATTACTCTCCAATTATTGTTAGTTCCCACATTGACATTTAAAGTAGAAAAGTGTATATTTAACAATAGGACAACCGATTGCGCACAAGATTGCGCAGCGTTAAACAGTGCAATAGTGCACAGTGTATATGGAGGGATAATATGAAAAAGAAACTTCTTGCAACACTTCTTGCATCAGTAATGTGTCTTTCATTAGTTGCATGCGGAAGTAAAGGAGACGCTTCCGGAGATGTTGATTTCTCAAAGGGTGGAGAGATAACAATCTGGGTTGCAGACAATGTAGTTGATTTCACATCTCAGTCAGTAGCTGATTTCTTTGCTGCTAATCCTGATTACTCAGCTTTTACTTATACTGTTGAAGCTGTAGGTGAAGGTGATGCCGCAGGTAACATGATCACTGACGTTGAAGGCGGAGCAGATATCTTCGGTTTCGCTCAGGACCAGCTTGCCAGACTTGTATCTGCATCAGCAGTTATGCCTGTTATGGGTGACTACGAGTCATTCGTTAAGGACAGCAACGATGCCGGCGCTATAGCAGCAGCTACAGTTGGTGATACAATCTATGCTTATCCTATGACATCTGATAACGGATACTTCTTATACTATGACAAGTCAGTTGTTAAGGATCCTTCTAAATTGGAGTCAATCCTTGCAGACTGCGAAGCAGCAGGCAAGAACTTCTACTTTGAAGTTAATTCCGGATGGTATCAGACAGCATTCTTCTTCGGAACAGGATGTGAGTTCACATATGATACAGATACAGACGGCAACTTTACAGCTTGTAACATGGACTATGCTTCAGACAAGGGTCTTGCAGCTCTTAAGGCTATGATCAACCTTGCTTCTTCACCTGCTTTCAAGAACGGTTCATCTATCGACAACGGTACCAACATCGGTGCTATCGTAGACGGTACATGGGATGCGGCTGCAGCTCAGGCACTTTTCGGTGACAACTATGCAGCAGCAAAACTTCCTACATTCACAGTTGACGGCAAGTCTTACCAGATGGGCGGTTTCTCAGGTAACAAGCTCCTCGGTGTTAAGCCTCAGACAGACGCAGCTAAGCTTAAGGTTTGTCAGGAACTTGCAAAATACCTTACAAGCGAAGAAGTTCAGCTTGCAAGATTCAATGCAGTTGAGTGGGGTCCTTCTAACTTGAAGGCACAGCAGGCTTCAGAAGTTCAGTCTAATGCAGCTCTTAAAGCTCTTGCTGAGCAGATGCCCAACATGCAGCCTCAGGGTCAGTACCCCGGCGATTACTGGACACTGGGAACATCTCTTGGTGATGACATTATCAACGGTACTGTTTCGGCTTCTTCTTCAGATGATGCTCTGATGGAAGTTCTTAATAAGTTCCAGTCAACATGTGAGTCTTACGTACAGTAAATTTGTAGACTATATAATGCATTTTTTAACCGGCAGAGATCCGTCTCTGCCGGTATTACTATAAAGAGTTTTGGGTATATTTTTGGGAGGTTACGCATGGCAAAAGACGATAACTTCAAAACAAAAGATGCTTCCCCTTCTTTTATGAATACTCTTACGACCGATCTTAAAGAGATAGGTAGGACTTTTAAAGAAGGAGACTGGAAGACTAAGCTTTCTTTTGTTGTCTTCGGATTCGGCTCTATTATGCGTAAGCAGTTCTTGCATGGTTTTGCTTTATTGCTTGCACAGATAGCAGCTCTTTATTATGTGTTCGGCTTCGGCTGGCAGTATTTCAGTAAGTTAAACACTCTTGGTTCGTCCAAGCAGGGCTACAACCCCGACGGAACGATAAGCAAGGGTGACAATTCTTTTCTTATTCTCTTATACGGTATTCTCACAGTCATAATCATTATTCTTTTTATTGTATTGTGGAGACTCAATGTAAGAGAGCAGTACAAAGAGGAGTGTTTGCTTAAGCAGGGAAAAGAACTTCCTACTAACAAAAAGACATTCCTGTCACTTTTTGATTCCAATTTTGATAAAACATTATTGGCTTTACCTGTAGCGGGTATTTTCCTTTTTACTTTGCTTCCTATCATCTTCATGATATGTGTTGCATTTACCAACTACGACTACAATCACCAGGCCCCTGCAAAGCTTTTTACATGGGTCGGCTTTGAGAACTTCAAGAACCTTTTCAGTTTTAATTCTTCAACGGGATTCGGCTTTACTTTTATGACGGTACTTGGCTGGACTCTTGTGTGGGCATTGTTTGCTACATTCCTCAACTACTTCCTTGGAATGGCAGTGGCGATGCTTATTAACAGAAAAGGTATTAAGTTCAAGCCTATGTGGAGAACCATTCTTGTTGTTACCATTGCGGTACCACAGTTTGTTTCACTCCTTTATATGTACAAGCTTTTTGCATCGGATGGACTTATTAATACATACCTCATTAAATGGGGACTGATCAGTCAGTATATTCCTTTCTGGGAGGATCCGGGACTTGCGAGATTGATGATAATCATTCTCAATCTTTGGATAGGTATTCCTTACATGATGCTTATCTCAACCGGACTTTTGATGAATATTCCGGAAGATCTCTATGAATCCGCAAGGATTGACGGAGCCAATGCTTTCCAGTGCTTCCGGAGCATCACCCTTCCTTATATGTTATTTGTTACAGGCCCATATTTGCTTACAAGTTATATTGGTAACCTGAATAACTTCAATGTTATTTTCCTTTTAAATAAGGGTAAGCCCCAGTCCATGGAACTGGCGGGAAACGCGGGTTACACTGACTTGCTTGTAACCTGGCTCTATAAGATGACAGTAGACGATACCAACTATAAGATGGCTGCGGTGATCGGTATTATGGTATTCGTTGTTACGGCGGTTATTTCACTTGTTGTTTATGGTATTTTACCATCAGTTAAAGATGAGGAGGGCTTTCAATAATGGATAATAATAAAGAACGCTCCCTTAGCGGCAGAAGAAAAACGGGCGACAGAGTTACTTATGTTGTGTTGACCCTTATAAGCATATTGTGGCTGGCACCTTTTGTGTGTCTGATACTTCAGTCCTTCAGATCTTACACTGAAGGCGGCGGCGGAATGGTGGAATATCTGCTTCCCAAGAAATTCTCGCTGGATTCCTATACGGATCTCTTGAGACCCGGTAATCAGTTTATACGCTGGTATCTCAATACTTTGATCATTGCATTCTTTGTATCGCTTTTTGAGACGGTTATTGTGCTCTGTGTAAGTTATGCGCTTTCGAGAATGAGATTCAAGGGTAGAGAGTTGCTCATGAGATTCTGGTTGATTCTGGGTATGTTCCCGGGCTTCTTAACCATGATCTGTCTCTATTTCCTGCTTAAGAATTTTGGTCTTACTCAGGAAGGAGCAATCACCGGTTTGATCCTTATATCGGCGGCAAGTTCCGGTATGAAATATTACATCTGTAAGGGATTCTTCGATACGATTCCTAAGTCGCTTGATGAAGCTGCCAGACTTGACGGTGCTTCAAGAGCCAGAATCTTTGTTACGATGTTGCTTCCTATGGCTAAACCTACGATTATTTACACAGCCCTTGTTGCCTTTATGGCACCCTGGTGTGACTATGTATTTGCTTCATACGTTGCCTTCGGTTATTCGGACTCTTACAACGTTGCCGTTGCTATGCAGAGATGGATATGGACCAACGATTATCAGGGCTATTTCACCAGATTCTGTGCGGGCGGTGTGCTTATAGCGGTACCTGTTACGATCCTTTTCATGTGCCTGCAGAAGTACTATGTTGAAGGTGTTACCGGCGGCGCTGTTAAGGGCTGACACTTATGCTTAAAAGAGTTTTATCTGTATTTTTAATATTTACAATTTTGCTTTGCGGATGCGGCAGGGTCTCGTCTGAGGCCGGTGCCGTATCGGAAGCTGTTGATGACAATTATCGAAATTACTATGAGATCTTTGTCAGGTCTTTCTATGACTCTGACGGAGATGGAATAGGAGACCTCAGAGGGGTGACCGAAAAGCTTGATTATATAGCGGATCTCGGTTGTAACGGCATCTGGCTTATGCCCATATGTCCGTCTGATACTTATCACAAATACGATGTTTTGGACTACTGTGATATTGATGATGAGTATGGATCCCCGGAGGATTTTGATGAGTTGGTTGCTGAGTGCCATGCGAGAGATATTCGTCTTATCATCGACCTTGTTATCAATCATACATCCTCCGGGCATCCATGGTTTATCGAAGCCACAGACTATATAAAGTCTCTTGGCGATGATGAGACGATGGATGTTTCTGTTTGTCCCTATGTTGATTATTATCACTTCACAAAAGAGGACAAGGGTGCAGGCTGGGAGAAAGTTGCTGGCACGGATTATTATTATGAATGTAATTTCTGGTCTGAGATGCCGGATCTGAATCTGGCCAATCCTGCGGTGAAAGAAGAGATAGAACATATCGCTGATTACTGGATAGATAAAGGCGTAGACGGCTTCAGAATGGATGCGGCGTTGCATTTCGAAGAAGGAGATACGGACTTTAATGCATCGACACTTGCTTGGCTTTATGACTACTGTAAAGCCAAGAATCCTGACTTCTATATGGTAAGTGAAGTATGGGCGGATAAGTCTACAATCGCTTCTTACTACGAGAGCGAGACACCTTCCATGTTCAATTTTGCGCTGGCTGATGCAGAGGGAGATATATGCAAAGCTGCCAGAGGAAAAGAGTCTGCTTCTAAATTAGTAGACAGGATGATTGAATGTGATGATTTATATTCTGACACTTATGTCAGTTATATAGATGCGCCTTTTATAACCAATCATGATATGGGAAGAGCGGCAAATGCTTTACAGTCGGATGAGACTTCTGTCAAAATGGCTGCAGCAAGTCTTCTTTCTATGAGCGGATCACCTTTTATATATTATGGTGAGGAGATAGGTGCCAAGAGTAAAGGCAAGCTTGATGAGAATAAAAGACTGCACATGAACTGGTCTTCGAAGGATATGACGGGAATTACGGAAGACCCTCAGAACGCAGATCAGAATATTGAACAAGTATTTCCAAGTGTTGAAGAGCAGATAATCGATTCTGAGTCAATTTTCAATTTTTACAGGACAGCACTGCATCTTAGGAACCAATATCAGGAGATCGCAAGAGGCGAAATACAGCGCTATAGCGGCATTACTACGGATTCTGACGATCAAGCTGTAGTAGTTAAGACCTGGAATGATTCTACGCTGTATATAGCCTATAATACGGCAGACAGCGAGGCGAAGCTTACTTTGGACGGTAAATATGAGATAGTAGGACAGCTGAATGCAGCCGGCGGGAAGAGCAAGGTGAGCGGCGGCAAGCTCAAGATGGCTCCCAGGAGCGTTGTGTATATGAAGAAGAAGTGACGAGGGTTCCGGCGGGGTGTGAGAGAAGTTTTGAGACGATCCAACTGTTGCGCTGCGGATAAAAATGTGTGTTGTCGACAAAAAGACAAAAATGTATGTGAAATATGATGATTTTGAGCCCAAAAACAAGGTTTTTGGGCTTTTCATTTCTAGATATGGTGGTTAACATAACGAGAGAATTCTGATTATATCAGGATTCATTACATTAAAGCGTCATATAAATAGACAATTTATTGTTAAAAATGGCTTATATACCTATTAAAATACAATATGATGTGGTAAAATGTCCTTGAATAAAAGGGAAGTGCACTAAATCTAGTTTAAAAATGCAGGCACGCAAACTGTTTTTAACAGAGAACTTGCAAAATGACTTATATTTTTGTGGTTTACACCCTTATTATCGGCCTGAGACTTGCAAAATTACTTGCAAATGGCTGAATATTATATATGATACAATTTGTAGCTTATATGATATGTATAATATTTTATACCACAAGATATTGACAACGGAGTTGCCTTATTTGTCAGATTTGTAGAGATTTTTCTGATTTTTAAGAAAAAGATAATGTGTGTTTTCTAATGATTGCAACTGTTATTAATTGTGAAGGAGAATTGAATTTTGACTGGAAATTTTACAAAGTATTTGATTGTTTTTTTGATATCCATGGTTCCACTGATCGAACTGAGAGGTGCAATACCTTATGCCATAGGATATATCAGTGCGGGTTATGATCTTAATCTTGCTCTTTGCTATCTCATAGCAATTGTAGGTAATATGATCCCTGTTCCCATCATTTATCTCTTTGCAAGAAAGGTACTTGAGTGGGGAAAAGATAAGAAAGTTATAGGTAAGTTCTTTACTTTCTGTCTCGAAAAGGGAGAGAAGGGCGGCCAGAAGCTTCAGGCCAAGGCTGGAAGAGGTCTTTACTGGGCACTTTTCTTATTCGTAGGTATTCCGCTTCCCGGAACAGGTGCATGGACAGGTACACTTGCAGCTTCCATCCTTGATATGGACTTCAAGAAGAGCGTTCTCGCAGTTGTTGGTGGCGTAATCCTTGCCGGAATCATCATGGGCGTAGCAAGCGCCGGTGTTTTTACAGCAATATTTAGTTTCTAATATATAGGTATTTAATATGGATGAACTTAATAACATTCATATAACTGAAGAGATTGATACGAGCGATGGCAAAAGCGATGTCTTTGCGGCTGTCGCTCTTATTCTTTTGGCCATAATTACTCTGGGCGGCGGTTATCTGCTCTTGGGCTCCGATATGATGGAGGTCTTGAGGTGGCATCTGGCTCTTATGGCTCTGGGATTGTGTGTTTTACCCATTACCAGCAGGATATTCAAGGGATTTAAATCTTCAGTTTATCTCTACAGCAGGCTTCTTGGCCTCTTTATGGTGGCATATCTGCAATTCCTGTGCTCATCGCTGCACATCTTGAGATTCAAAGCTGTTAATATATTGATAATATTCCTTATAACAACAGTTGTTATTTATTCGGCTTCGATTTTTATAAGCATGAAAACTGATAAAAAGGGTTTTTATGCGGATTTTATAGATAAGAATCTTAGAACAGTGGCCTTTGAAGAATTGATAATTCTCTTTGTTTTCATTCTTGTTGTATGGTTCTTGGGCTTCAAGATTCCCGGTAGCCAGACCGAAAGACTGATGGATTTCGGTTTTATGAAGATGATGGATAACAGTGATTGGCTTGCTGCCATGGATATGTGGGCTGCGGGAGATAAGATCACTTACTATTATTTTGGTCAGTATCTGATGACTTTCTTATCCAAGGCATCCTTTGTGCCGGTGGAAGACTCTTATTCGCTGGCCATGGATACAATCATGACGGTGTGTCTTGTCTATGTATTCAAGTTGACCAGAGAGATTACGCTTCATGTGAAAGATGCTAAGAAAGCTTTTACTTGGATTTGCCCTGTGATTTCCTCTGTATTGGTTACATTGGCGGGCAATTTCCATTATGTGGTATATTACAGATTCATTCCGGACATTTGGAGATTATTTGGATTCGAAGGTGATGTGCCTTCATATTGGATGGCGGATTCTACCAGATATATAGGTATCAATCCTGTCAATCCGGAAGACCAGACTATACATGAATTCCCCGCTTATTCGTTCCTAATAGGAGATCTTCATGCTCACGTAATTGATATTATTACGGTGCTTTTGCTTCTGGGGGTTCTGCTTTCAGTCTTTATGGAATACCGTAATAGAGATGATTCTGATGTTTCTGCTATTAGAGATTTATTAAATCCTAATATAATAATTGTTGGATTTTTGATTGGTATTTCATCCATGACCAACTACTGGAATTACCCTATATATTTCGTTGTATCCGGTGCTGTTATTCTGGCGGCCAATCTGAGAAGATTCAAAAAGCTGCTTCACAGTCTTGTTGTTACACTGGGGCAGGGCGTGGTAATTCTTCTTATAATTCATCTTGTAAAGTTTGTTTTTGAACTTAATTTCGTTAAGATGGAGTCCGGTATTGTTATAAGTAAATATCATTCGGCTCTTTACCAGTATCTGGTCCTTTGGGGACTTCCCATTGCCCTTGTGACCATATGGCTTGTTTCTGTGATTGTTAAGACAGTTGGGGGCGAAAGTGAGAGAAGAGGGCTTATAAAATTCCTCTCTGTTCCCGATGCGGGAGATGTATTTGTTACAATCCTTGCCCTTTGCGGAATCGGCCTTACGATTATGCCTGAACTTATATATGTAAGAGATATATATGAGAATGGCTTCCCCAGAGCTAATACCATGTTCAAGCTTACATTTGAGGCATTTATTCTGTTAGGAATATGTCAGGGATATATCAGTTGCAGGCTCTTAAGTGAGAAGCCGGAGAATACAGATGATCTGAGATATATCAATAAGTTCTATTTCCGTAAGAGACTGCTTATAGTGCTGTCAGTTCTCTTGTTTGGAACCTGTTTCTACACTTTGTCCGCTTCAAAGCAGTGGGTTGGTTCTATATCTACCTGGACATATCAGGGCTTGGATTCTATGAAGACTGTGAAGGCTGATCTGGGCGATGAGATGCTGGGCATAGAATGGATTGATACAAATACTCCTAAAGACGCGGTTGTAGTTCAGGCTGCAGGTACAAGCTACAGTCTCTACGATGTTGTATCGGTACTCACCGGCAGACCTACCATAGCCGGCTGGCAGACTCATGAATGGCTCTGGCACAACAGCTATGATTACATCAACGATCGCAACATGGAAGTACAGGAAATATATGTTGGAACAGACTTTGATCTCAAGAAGACGATTATCGAAAAATATAATGTAGATTATATTTTTGTAGGTTCCAAGGAATATGAAAAGTACGGATTTATTAATACGGAAGACCTTTTGAAACTGGGAAGGATCGTATATACAGACAACGGATATGAATTCCCCAATTTCATTATTAAGATAGGCGAATGAAGATGGCTATTTCTACTAAAAGCAGATCATTATTAATAACTACATTTGCATATATCTACCTGCCGGTGATGATATTCCTCTTTGGATTCGTGAGATGGTATATCTTGGCACCGTCCCTTATTGTGGTCTTTTTCTTTGGATATAAGATGTACAAGGATTATAAGGAGGATTATAAGTCTTCGGATATTCCGGATATAAGTATTAAGCTACCGATGCTGGCTGTGGTTGTTCTTATTATCACAGGAGTGTGTATCCTTATAGGATTCGGCGCTATTTTCCCTCAGTCGGGAGACTGGTATAAGCACAATGCGGTGCTTCGAGACCTGCTTATGAGAAGTTGGCCGGTATATTATCCTACGGATGATCCCAGCATGCTGACCTATTATCTTGGTCAGTATATGGTTCCGGCAGTGATTGGAAGGATATTCGGCAGATCTTTTGATGTTGCCTCAGCAGCTATGGCTGTATGGGGAGTATTGGGGCTTGTCCTTGCTTACATGCATCTGATTCGTATAGTCAAGGCCGATTCGGCTCTTAAGCAGCTGGTGACGGTATTTGTTATGTTCTTTTTCTGCGGAGGGCTGGTGCTTGCTCAGGTAGTGCTTCAGGGAATCTACGGAGATGACATGTTCTCAATGGGCAGCTATCACTGGATACTGGTAAGGAATGTAATGATTCAGTACAGGTCCAATCTGATAATGCTGCGCTGGGTATACCCTCAGGTAATCGTTCCCTGGATAGTTACGATCCTTCTTATGGAACACAGAAAGAGAGTGGAAGATTATGTTCTTTTGATAATTCCTACGATACTCTTCGGAAGTTTCTCATTTGCAGCATTGGTAGTCATGGGACTTGTTTTTGGAATTGAGCATTTATTAAAACGTGAATTAACAATTAAGGAAAGATTGCTTAAGCTCTTCAGCATTTCCAACATACTTTCGGGACTGACTCTGGGGCTGGTTTTCTTCTTTTATTTCCTTGGTAATCTTCAGGTACAGAAGCCTTATTATTCTTCTTTCAGATTCCAGAATTATTTTGAAGACAAGACCCTGCCGGTATACTTCGTATTTTGTTTCTTTATGTTTGGAATATATGCCATATGTACATGGAAAGAGCATAAGAAGGATATCGTGTTCTACGTGAACGTAGCTATTTTGTTGATTCTTCCTTTCTTACGCATGGGATTATGTAACGACGTGGTCATGAGCGGCTCGATACCTTCGCTCTGGATACTTATGATATTCTGCCTGCAACTTTTGCTTGCCAAAGATAACGCTGAAGCCGGAATTCGTAAGGGTATCATCATATCACTGATGATTATAGGCCTCTGGTATCCGTCTTTGGAGCTTCGTGATAACATAGTAGGCAATCACAAGGGTTCTGATATCTATGACGGCTACAAGACCATGATGAAGTTCTCTGACCGCTCCGCAAGTTATGACGTCTCAGAAGACCTAATATATAACTACTACACCTACGATCTTGAGGGTAAAGTTTTCTACGAAGCAATCGCCCGCTACAAGATGGCAAAATAAACTACTTTATGTTTTTGAAGATATTATTGCTGTCGTCAATGAGTATCACTTCGATACTGTTGTCGGCAGCATATTTTTTTGCCTGCTCGTAGCCCATAGAGAAAAGATAAGTGGCTAGGAAGTCACTTTCAGAGCCGGTCTTGCCTAAGACACTTACGCTTACCAGGTCGTTGTCGTAGGGATATCCGGTAGAAGGGTCGAGGATGTGGTGGTATATGTGGCCGTTTTCCTCGAAATATCTCTCGTAGATGCCTGATGTGACTATGGCTTTGTCTGAAGAGGATACTTTATCTATCAGCTGTCCCTGAGGAGCGAAAGGTTCCTGAATGCCGGTTGTAAAAGGTCCGCCTATATATATGTTGTCTCCGCCAAGAGAGATGATTGCTTTGGTTACACCCTGTTCAAGAAGATAATCCTTTATCCTGTCGCCTATATATCCTTTGGCAAAACCTCCCATATCGATAATTGTATCCGGATCTTCAAAGAAGACTCGATTGTCTGTATCGAGGCGTATCTTTCTATAGGATACTGATGATAGGGCTTTGTCTATGTCGGCAGAAGAGGGTACAGTGTTATCACAACTGTCGGTGAAGTTCCAAAGAGTAGTTAGACTTCCGATGCTGATATCGAATGCACCGTCAGACATTTTGCTGTAAGAAAGGCCTTCTTCGAGCATTTCATAGAGCTTATCAGACACTGTATAGGATCCGTAAGCATTAGCGGAAATTAATCTATGATTTAATTTATAGAGTTCGCTGGATTGAGATGTTCTGCTGCAGACGGCTTCATATTTGTCACAGATTTCCATACAGCCGTCCAGAATTTTTTCATCCGAGCTGTCATATATTTTTACCGAGACGATTGTTCCCAATTTGAAATCCGTCTTTGAGATGGGATCGGATTCTCCTTCAATCAGAACTGACACTTTGTTCGGAAGACATACAATCGATTCTCCGGATTTTGAGATGGCGCCCTGGGACTCGCAAAGATGATCCGGACAATCCGAATCTTTCATGAAAACTTTACCGTTTTCAATAACAACTGTATTTTTATCGAGTTCAATTGTGGCATCTTTATGCAGGTCATATCGACCATATTCTTCCCCTGCAAGGTTGATGACAACATAAGCTGCTTCACCCTTGTTCATGCTGCTCTTTATTAAAAATGAGACAGCAATCAGTATTAAGATGGACAAAATGACTGTAATGTCTGATTTCTTCATGCTATTTAGCATACCATATGATTCATTAATATGGTAGAATTAGAGTCATGAAAAAAGTAGCTTATACGGGACTGCTAACAGCCCTGGCACTGATTTTAGGATATCTGGAATCCCTGATACCGCCGCTCGTTCCTGTGCCCGGCATTAAGATGGGCTTTGCCAATATTGTAGTGGTTTTCACACTTTACAAGTTAGGCGTTAAGGAAGCGGTTATGGTGAATATCGTCAGAGTCATCGTATCGGGGCTTCTTTTCGGGACTATGTTCTCTTTGGCTTACAGTATGGCCGGGGCTGTTCTTAGTCTTATTATCATGTGCATTTTATATAAGAAGACAGACCTTGATGTGGCCACTGTCAGTGTATGCGGTTCCATTATGCATATAATCGGACAGGTCGCTGTGGCTATAATCGTTGTCGGTTCGGCATCCATTATCTCAATGCTGCCGTTTTTGCTGCTGTCAGCTTTTATTATGGGAGCCATTATAGGCCTGCTTGCCAAGATCCTTATGGACAGAATAAGGGTTTGACATGCTATGGTGCAGTATTTATAATATCTTTTGGTATTTTAGGATTAATTTGGGAGGCAATTGATGAGACAATTTACTTCAAAC
>JAEEGF010412529.1_pt1 | contig 12986 bp, 8 predicted proteins | sample 9134171 | NCBI WGS metagenome assembly JAEEGF01 (sample SAMN16246542, study PRJNA631951) | gut metagenome | biome: gut microbiome; feature: rumen; material: AP-attached | host: Bos | place: Iran: Karaj | collected 2018-10 | reverse complement strand
TATTGAATAAAAAACGCTCCGCTATGGATGCGCACTACTGTGTATGACATTTCACTAGGCTCGAAAAAACCTCGCCAAGTGATCTGCACATCGCGCGAAAGGTATATGTTGCATAAATGCAACCGCGCTCGGCGCGAGAATGTCGCGAGCGACATTCTTTCTTATAGCATTTCTCAGAATTAGCCATAAAAAGCTTAATAATTAATTTGTTTTATAAAGTTTATTTTGGTACGAATTCGCGATATAATAGTTGTATATATGGTAAAAAGGGGAGTTTATGGGCTTATGAGGATTTCTTTTGACCTGGATGAGGTTTTATTTGTATCTCCTGACAACTATGAAGTGGAGCCGGAACTCAGGTTTCCGCTTAATCGAATGTTCCCGGAGCGGCTCAGAAAGGGAACGGTTTTTCTTATCAATGAACTTCAGAGAAGGGGATTTGAAGTGTGGGTGTACACCTCATCGTTTCGAAGTGAGGTATATATCAACGCGCTTTTCAGACAGTACAACATTAAATTTGATTCCATAGTAAACGGGTACAGGCACAGGAAGGAGGTCCAGGGCAACAGAAGCGACACCCTTCCACAGAAGATGCCGACCCATTACAGGATATCGCTGCACATAGATGATGAGGAGGCAATCATTAAGAATGCCAGAACCTGGGGCTTTCATGTGCTTCAGATCCTTGAACCTGACCCGGAGTGGACCGACAAGGTCTTAAATGAGGCAGAGAGAATAAAGAAGATGGAGGAAATACAGGCAAGTGGACAACATTAACAACATCAATGAAGGGACAATCGGGAAAAAGCTTGAGTTTCTTGAGGATGTGTTCCTTAGGCTTGGAGCCGTGGAGACAAATATTGTATGCCAGGGCGATGAGTCGGGGAGAAAGGTCTTTCTTAAAGGCGAAAAATACTACAAGGCAGGAACCTTAAAATTCCCTGATTCGGAGGAGCTGTATCTGGTAATCAGCTGCACCGATCAGGAAAAGTATGCAAGCCTTGGCATCATGGACGATGTGGATGCCTTTCCGCCAAACCTCACAGAGTACGAGCTGGAAGAAAAGGTGCGATTCGCTTTTGGAATTGACTGAATTGTACCAGTTGAATATTTATTTCATATATTAAGAGAAAAAATGTAAAAAATTTAGAAACTCTTTATCGCTGTAAACATATAGTGCGAAAATCGTGGTATCCTATCATAGGTACTACTATATTTTGTGCTCAAATATTGTCTTATTAGGGGGTATCTAATAAATGGCCAGCAATCAAGTATATCCGTTTGAAAGAAACCGTTACTATCCCGGCAAGATGCTTACAACAGCAGATTTCCAGGCAGAGCAGAGCTATCACATCAATAAGCTCAGGTTCATCAACAGCCTTATGTACGGCGCAGGAATCGTCTGCGGCTGCGGCGTTGTAAACCTGGACGACCTTTCAATACTTATTGAGAGTGGTGTTGTCATGGATGGAAGCGGCAGGGAGATCATAATCGATACCTCCCTGGTTAAAAAGCTTTCTGCCATAGACGGCTTTGATGAACTCAGCACCGATACTGCGTGCCTGTGTGTGCGCTACAAGGAGAAGGACATACACTCCGTTTATGCGGTGAGCCACAAGGAATCTGATCAGGAATATGAATACAACCGTATCAGTGAAGGCTTTGAGATCTTCCTGGTGGACAAGGAAGAGTTTGATGAAGGCTTTGAGATCGAATCCGAATTCCTTCAGAAGGAAACTCTTTTCATGGGCCCCAATTATGAGGGCTTTATCACCATGCCCACTGTAGTCTGCAAGGGCAGGAATGTAAAGGCAAGACTTGAGATCCACAAGCTGACCAATGAGGATGTGAAGTTTACCTACAAGGGAACACTTGATATTCCCAATTTCACGGCTTCTGACGGATCCCAGCAGATAGATATCGAGGTCAATGACATAGAGCTGTCTGAGGGCAGCGTATATTATCAGGACCTCTGGATGAATGTTCAGCACAGTGCCGGCATCGAGGCCAATGTTATCTTAAGGAGCGGTTCCGCCGCAGCCTTTGAGAATGACAGGGCAATCCAGGCAGAGAACAGCTTTGCTCTTAAGGTAAGACTTTCTGAGGACTCCCCCTCCTCACTTATCAGAAGAGAGACAGGCAAGCTTTCCCTGGAGATGAGACAGGCAGTCAATGCATCAGCCATCAAGCTGGCCGAGATTGATCTGATGCGTACTGACAGTGCCTACGTTATTGAGAACATCAGAGAAGTGAGCAAGAACCAGTACATAGATCTTCCTTCCCAGACAGGTATCCGTACAGAGTACATGGAGTACTTTGACAAGGAAGTTGATATTACAAACAGAGGTGACGCACCCAGATTTGAGATCGCCCAGGCTCCTGTTGTGGAGCCGGTGGCTGCAGATCTTAAGAATGTTGCCACGGGCGTTTTGGAGATCCCTCTTGGCAGGGACGCAAGATCCGGCGACATCAGATATTCAGGCGAGATAACCCACGGCCTTGGAAGCGGCAATGTATATGTTTCCATCGGCTACGAATACCTCTCACAGGATCAGGCCCTTGGCGCCAGTGCCAAGAGTACGGTCTACGGCAATCCGGAGCTGTTCTCAAGACAGAACCAGCAGCTTGTGGATGCTGAGACTGCTGTAAGAGTGCTTAACGACAAGGGAAGCTTTGTTGTTGCAGCTAAGCTCCTTCACGATGTGGACTTCCTTGTACTTACCTACAGATGGGTTGCCATCAAGTTCCCGTCAGGCGAGGAGCTGGAGGCAGCTGACTACTACGGCAAGTCCATAACAGCCAAGACACCTACCGTTGTAATGAGACCCAGGGAGAACTACTACTTCGGAGTTCAGTTCAACAACATGGATCCCTGCAGTATCACCTATGAGCTCACGGCTCCGGGAAGCGGTGAGGTCACAACAGACGGAGTTTACACTGCACCCTCCAAGGAAGGTGTATATGAGATACGAATCTATTGTTCGGATATGCCCATGGTATGCACCTATGCCTATGCCATCGTCAAGAGCACTGCGACAGAGGATGATGCGGGCAGCATAGCTGAGCAGGAAAGTGAACCGATTGTTAAAATACCGGATATCAATCTTTGAGAGGAGCCACAATGATCTATGAATCAGGCAGGATGCGGCTCTTACCGGTGGCCACAAAGAGTATGGGAGAAGTCAATGACTGCTACATCTGCAGGGATTTGGCTTCTTCCGGAGGAATCCTTTATACCACGATTGTGATACACCAGCATGATACCGTAAGGAAGATATTAGAGCTCTTTAAGTTTTCAGGCAGAAGCGGAGAGCAGATCCTTATCGACAATTTTGCTGTAGGTGAAAAGCACGTTCTTGTTTTTCCGTATCACAAGGAGAGACCGCTATTTGACTTCTATGAGGGGGAGTCGTTGACGTTGGCCCAGTGCGAGGATATCTGTATAAGCACGATTCTGGCTTGTATAACGTCAGATCTCCCATATCCAATTTTATATCTGCTTTTGAGCGGTGGCATGCTGAACTTATCAAGTGATGGTTCGGTCTTTTTCGGGTACGAAATGGACCTTTCCAAGCTTGATGAGACCATAGGAGAGAGGGAGTGCACGGATGTGTGCGCAAGGACTCTGCTTCTTCTTTTGAAGCCTAAGTCAGGCCAGAAGGCCACAAGCTTTTACCTTCTGGAAAAGAAGGTGGCCAACGGCAGTTATCACAGGTTTACGGATCTTTACAGGGATATCACCATTGCAGCGGTATCCAGGAAGAAGATCACGCCATGGTTTTTGATCAAACTCTGGATAAAAAGAAACGCAGACACCATCATCGGTGTATTGTTCTGGATAAGCCTTATTCTGGGAGTGATTGCCCTGAGCATTATTCTTTCGAGACTGTTTTTGGGCGGTAATTCCTGGTTCAGACTGCTATTTAATACATTTAAGAAGATTGGAACAGAGAGCTTGCTTCAATAGGGGGGAGACCGGTAAATGGCATCCATGAGTTTCCGCAACAGAATAATAATAGTTCTATATATTATCAGCTTCACCATATCGCTGTTTATCTTTTCGAACGTCATGAGCAGGGTGTCAATTGATGTTGAATGCACTTCATATTCACATTACACCGCAGTTGGCAGCGACATCTATTATGCCCAGAATATCAGTGGCACGGGGGCTATTTTCAAGCTGAACGGCAGGGGCAGGGTATCCAGGATGTTCCTCTCCAAGAGCATTGGAGATACAAGAGTCCTGGGGCTTACTTCCAAGGACGGCAATGTGTATGCTGTTTTATCCGGCTTTTTAGAGACTCCTTCCGAAGACGACGACAAGTCCTTGGACAGCACACCGACCTACACTCTTGTTTGCCTTGACAAGAACCTTAATCTTCAGACCAAGACAGCCCGGTTTGCCATAGATGACAGCGAGCTGGTCACAGGTTTTTCTGCTGAAGCCAAGGGACTGTTTGTGACTACCATAAGTACCGATGGCTCTGTCATCAAGGTCTATTCCATCGATGAGTCCTCATTGAAGAACCCCAAAGAGCTTCAGGATGATGACATCAAGGTTGAGTCTGTAAGATCCAAGAGAAGCAATGAGGGAAGGTTTTTCTCCGATGCCGTTTACAGAGACGGAGACCTCTATGTCAGAACCGACAGGGATGCTCCCGATGGAGTGTTCAAGATTGACAGCTATATTGCCAGCGCTGTTTCCAACATTAAGCTCAGCATTGGGCAGCTCCTTACACTTTACATTAATTATGTGATCTGGTATGTGGCTTTCCTCATTATCTGGGGAATCCTGCTTTTCCTCTTCATCAGGACCTTTGAGAACAGAAACAGGACTTTCTACTATATCATCATTGCTGAGACAGTTCTTTTCCTGGTGGTTGGTATAGGAACCTACGCCGTGGGAGCCAACTATGCAAATGCAAGGGAGATAGAGCATTCAAGATTTGCAGTCACCTCCATGATAGGACTGGCAGATGATGCAGGGCTTCACGAGAACATCAATTTCACCGCCAGCAGCTTCTATGATTCCGATAGATATCAGGAGATCAAAAACAGCCTCTGTGAGTTTGTAAAAAGAGACGGAAACCGTGACATTTTCTATGACATATTCGTATATAGACTTAGAGACGGAATAGTTTATGCCAGTGCCAGCGGAAGAAACCTTCAGAGTCTTGCAGAAATATACGGCCAGGAACTGTCGGCCATAGCCCAGAGGATGTACAGGGGCGAGATCTACACCGCAGTGGACTTTTCAGTTGAAGGACAGGATTACAGGGCCGTAGCAGCCTCTATGGATGAGCTTAATCCGGATTATGTACTGGTGGGGATCATCAACGACACCACAACTGACGCTTCCGTATTTGTGGACAACAAGGGACCATTTGTGGCATTCCTTCTTATCTTTGCCATTTCAAGCGGCCTTGTGGTACTTGCCTGGTGGCTCCATATGAGAGATCTGACAACCCTTGAGGAGGCTCTGTCTGTAACAGCTCTCGGAGGAGAGTTCCCTGAAAGACCTGCCACCATAGGACGGGATGTCAAGGATATGTGGGATTCGGTGGCTGAGATCAACAAGAGGATTGAGGAGATTGAGTACACCAAGATCAGGATCCTTGAGGCCTATTACAGATTTGCTCCCAAGAACGTTGAGAAGGTACTTGGAAAGCAATCCATAATCGAGGTGGCCAACGGAGACAGTGCTAATCTTTTAGGAACCATCGGAATGATCGGCATTGACATAAGAGGCGGAAGGCGACTTCACAAGCTTGACAGCCTGATCGGAGATATAGGCAACTACCAGAAGGAGCATGATTCCATCATCATCGGTAAGGCCGCAGATATGTCCGGAGTGCAGTTTTTGTTTATGCAGAGTGAGAAGGCAAGCACAAAGTTCTTTATTGATCTTTACAACAAGAACATCAAGAGCGGTGATGCCAACATCTTCTCAACTGTGCTGTACTACGACAGACTCCAGTTCGGAGTAATGGGAAGCGAAGATGAGTCAGCTACCTATATGCACTCTGAGAACCAGAGCCTGATATACAGGATCGGCAATTTCATCACGGAGCACAAGCTTGGGCTTGTTATAACCGATACCGTCAAGGACAGGGAGAACATCCAGACACCCCTGAGGTTCATGGGCTATGCGGGATGCGACACTGACGGCAATATGGTAAGGCTCTACGAAGTCCTCGACGCTTTGCCCGCCAGGGTAAGGGCTGAGAGGATAGCAACTCTTGAAAGATACAACGAGGCACTTCGCCTCTTCTACGAAAAGGATTTCTACATCGCAAGGACAAAGTTCTCTGAGATGCTTAAGGAAACTCCTGAGGATACACTTATCAAGTTCTACGTATTTGAAAGTGACAGATACCTCAATGAGAGCGTTGAGGGAGATGGACACAAGATCATCAATTTTGGCTGAAGGGAGCTCATAAATGGGTGGAGATGGACTTCTTAGTATTCTGATACAGACCATCAAGTCCAGGATGACCGGACTTGTTACCAAGTTCAAATTATATACAAACTGGAACTTCATCAAGACCAAGATCATTGCCAGGATCAGGGACTTCTTTGCCAACCTTCTTGGGGTCAAGCCCAGGAACAAGGATGACTACTATACCATTGGCAGATGGATGTTCTCAAAGCGCCTTTTATACGCGCTGGTGATCATCGTCGGTGTTGTCAGCATCTGGTATATAACTACTGAGACAAGTCTTTTCAAGCATTTCTCTGAAGACGGTATAAGGACCTACAAGTACAATGCCTTCAGGCTCAGAACAGCCAAGGGCCATGTAAAGATAACAGGTAAAAGCGGCTATGTTGCCTACGACGGCAATGTGGAGAACGGATATGTAACTGGCGACGGCACCCTTTATAACAAAGAGGGCAACGTGGTCTACACCGGTACATTTGACCAGAACAAGTACGAGGGACTTGGAAACCTCAACTATGAGGACGGAACCCTTCAGTACAAGGGCAATTTCCACGAGAACCTCTTTGAGGGGGATGGAACCCTGTACAGAGCTGATGGAAGCAGGGTTTACTCCGGAGAGTTCTCAAGGGGGCTGTTCCACGGAGAGGGCACCCTATTTGACACCGGTGAAAACGAGGTTTACACAGGAACCTTCGCTGTTGGCTCCATTGTTTACTCGGAGCTTCTTGGCAAGAGCGTATCTGAAGTGGCACAGGCCTACAAGGGACACAGCGACCTTTATACAACACCAACAGAGTCAGTTGCCTATATGAACGGCATCAATGCCGTATATCATGCGGTAAGCGACCAGGAGGCCCTGGACGACGAGGAAGCAGTGGATTCTGTATATGTCCTTTCGGATGTCTGCAACTTGGGCGGAGAGGCTCTTGATACCATATCGGATGTGGAAGATGTCCTTGGAGAGCCTTATTATGAGGGCAATTCAAACGTGGTTCTTCCTGAGGCAATTGCCATCAATGCACTAAAGAGCACAACCGCATCAACCACTTTTGACAAGGTTGATATGGATCTGAACCAGGAATTCTCTGACGTGGCTGAGGTTAACGGCTTTGACAGGGATTATGTGGTATATATTTATTCCTTCAGAAGAGGCGATGTGATGTACAACTTCGTCTGCAGGGAGAAGGGCGATATTTTCGAGTTTTACTATCTGACAGGTGCAGGAGATGAGAGTGCGTGATTCTTTTTGCAAACTGAATATGAGGAAAAGAGTTTTTAGCGGCATTATGGCTGCTGTGTGTGCTATGTCGGTTTTGTCTTTGACTGCGCCGGCCACTGCAGTAAGCGCAGCTCCGCCAATGCCCCAGAAGCTCACTCTGGCAGCTGCAAGAGCACTGGCAGTGCAGAACTCCACGGAGTATGAGAGTGCAGAGATCAGCGTGGAGAGCAAGAAGGCTTCATATGAGAGTGCCGTCAAGGCTGTAAAGCTCAAGGAGACCAGCATGAAGCAGTTCAGATGGTCACCGCTTCTTAGCTTTAAATTCCCCCAGGAGCCCAATCTTGCCGAGGCATCTGAGTTTAAATTCAAACCCATTGCCAAGCAGTATGAGATAAATGTAGCTGAGCACAAGTATGCAGACATGATCTTCAGCATCAATGAAAAGGTCAACAACCTTTACTGCGAGATCGTGGTACTGCAGGAGACCATTGCATTTAATGAGAACCGCCTGGAGGCCACCAAGGACGGACTTGCCAAGAATCAGGCCAAGCTTCGTCTGGGAACAGCCAACAAGAGCGATGTGGACAAGCTGGATAAGAAGGTTACATCCCTCACCAGCAAAGTTGCTTCTGACAGAAGGACTCTTGAGGCAGATCTCAAAAAGCTTTCCAACATGGTGGGCTTTGACGTGACAACTCTCTACACCTTCGAGAAGCCCTTTGTGGAGGCTACCCTGGAGAGATCACATCTGGATGAACTGATCAAGTATACCAGTGACAGGGATCAGACCTATTATGAGGCCTGCATCACTGAGTTTACCTCAAGAGCAGAGCTTACTACCAATTCAGGCCTGATGAAACAGCACTACGGCAGTGAATATGGAATGATCTCATCCTATGTAAGTGCCGCTCTCAACGGAAGTCCTGTCAGCAAGAAGGCATTTTCAAAGGATTACAAGGCCTTCCTCACCCAGATAGACAGCCACTGGAAGGGCAAAAAGAAGATATTCTGGTTCCTTAAGCTTCCAAAGATCTGGTTCAAGGGCGACCTGGACGGAACCAGATATATCGAGGATGACCCGACAGTGCTTCAGCAGAACGTTCTGGATTATTCCCAGGCCCTCAATGACAAGATTGCAGCCAAGGAGGAACTGGATCAGAGCGTAACGGATTCATTTAATAATTACATTGCCGTCCGTAATTCGTATAAACAGTATATAAAGGATGTGGATGAAGCTGAGGAGGCCCTTAAAAAGGCAGCCATGCTCAACAGAAAGGGCGAGCTAACCTTTGAGGAATACAACTCACAGATGGACAGCTTCGAGGAGCTTCAGAACAGCATGCTTGATGCCATGAAGCTCTACACCACAACTCTTAACTCCTTTGACAGGCTTACCTGCGGCGGCATAAGTGCTCTTTTATCAGGTACAGATGCTGACATGCATACAGCAGTTGTGGGAGAGAGCTATATTGAAGAGAACAAGGCTGACGGCGCTTTCTACACACTGGAGTCCATTATCCAGGGTACGGAGTTTGAGCTTACTCTTCACATTCCGGATGATTTTGAAGTTGATATCACAGACTATGAGCTCTGGGTAAACAATGTCCAGGTAGGAACAAGGACCAATAAGGAAAAGAAATTAAGACATCTGGCACTTTCCTTTGACACTGTTTCAGAGGCTATCATAAGACTTTACAACGGAGACGAATTTGTGGATGACGTCTCCATTGATCCTACAGTTGAATCAGGTCCGCTGGTTGTAAGAAGCGGATATGAGATAAAGAGAGATCTTCCGGGACAGATCGGAACCTTTGCCATTGAGACCAACATGTCTACAGGCCTTGTAGAACTGACCTTCACAATGAATACGGAGGCGGCAACCGTCACCAAGTTCAAGGTTAAGAACGAGGCAGGCAAGACCCTTGGCAAGGACGAGTTTACGGAGATAGACAAGCCGCTTAAGTATGTGGAGCTTCTGAATCAGTCACTTGATGATCTGACAGTGGAGTTCTATGACGAATCAGATGCGCTGGTAGAAACAGCCAGATTTGATTCTGTAAACGGAGCAGTACTCCGAAAGGAAGAATAATACATGAAACTTTCAAAGCTTTTTTCTGAAAAGTTCATAAAAAGAGGCATCGCAGTTGTCCTTGCAGCCGCTGTGCTGGGCGTAGTGTTTGGCAAAGGTGTTCAGACCAAAGCCATCTTTGATCCCGATAAGGCGGTGACCTATGAACAGCTCAGCTCCAGGACCACCATTGAGGATTCGGTACTGTTCATTGGTACCTACATCATTCACAAGGATGCAATGACCGATGACCTCTATTCGAAAGCCATTGATTCAGCTGCTGAGTCCGGTCAGAGCAACGTCTACTACAAGTCGGAGCTCTCGGACGGGCAGTGGTTTGAGACCGGGATAATCGACAACGGTGTTCAGGGAATTTCCGAGGCAGGTAATCCTGAGAGTATAGATACCATCAACCCGTTGTACGTAACCTTTTACGTGGGATCTGACGGTGTTCTTAAGGATGCCAAGACACTGGCTTCCATGAATCCCTTTGACATTCCTGACCCTTATGATCTGGCATCCCTGCCTGAGCTGGATCCCATAAGGACCCAGTACACCATGTCGGAGTCCAAGACCAGTATTTCCCAGGAGGACTTCCTTAGCAACAAGAACTCCAATGATTCCGGCAATCTTAGAAGCGATGTTTACTACTATCAGCTGCTTTCAACCTTCTTCTCCCTGGACCTTCGGGATGCTGAGACCAACAGATGTGACCAGCAGCTGACAGCTCTCAACGATACCTATATAGCTCTTAAGGCAGCAGGATCCGATGAGAAGGCAGAGCTTATTTACGATCTTATGGGTAAGGTTGATGCCACCAGAAGGCTCCTGATTATGGAGAGACTCTCAGAGATAGACAATAACCTCCTGTCCAAGCTTAACGAGCTGGCCACAGGAACCTACTATACACCCTACGGCAACTTCAAGGATTCCAGCGAGGACAAGGAGAAAGCCTCACAGCCCGATTACAACATCCAGTTGGAGGATGCCAATAAGCATGACTTTGGTACTTCCTCAGGAGTTATGGATCCCATCATCAGAGAATTGTTTAAGAGACTGGGCATCATGTCATCAAACAGCGGATGGTGGACTATCCTTGAAGAGTATGAGGTTGACAAGAAGCAGAGGGCTGCGGAAGCCAACAGCGACAACGATGACTATGTACCTGACAACTCCAACAGTGAGTATCCCTTCACACAGGACTCAGCCATAGTTGAAGCCATCGGAACCTCCATGGGCAACTGTAACGACAGCTACAACACCTACAGAGCCAAAGCACTTATCGACTCCGACGACCTTCTGGCACATGTCATCTACGACTACAGCAAGGAGATAATCGAGCAGACCTCCGGCTCAACGGTGGGCGGCCCTATAGATTTCCTCAAGCATGCCACCAATATTCAGGAGAACAACATAAGCGACAAGGAGGGTGAGCTTTCACTGCTTCAGACCAGCCTTTTGTCCATGGCCATAAACAGATATACCGAGGCGGCAACAGCCGGCGCAGGAGCGGAATATCAGGCTGCATCTTCAGAGGGAGCCAAGAAGTCGGCACTTGAGGGACAAAAGATTGTGGAGGAGACCCACAGGTCAATGCTCCAGTTCCTGATAGAAGCCATGAGGCAGAGGGACACAGCTGCCAATGCACTTGAGTATGTTAACCAGAGGATCAGCATAACCGAGGAACTGTTAAATGATATCCCGGACGACGCCTTCAAGCCGTCTTCCACATCCTCCGTGGAGGCACATCTGGCGTGGCTGCGTGAAGAAGCCCAGAAGATCATCGATTCCGATGAATCCCTTAGAAGTAAGCTTGATGAGCTCATGGCCAAGAAGGAAGCTCTTCAGGAGAAAAGAGATAACTGCCTGGACAACAATGACCTGGCAGGAGCAAGAAAGTATGACGCGCTGATCGCTGCTGTTGACAACGACATCAACAGAGAGGCAGGCGGAGCAGGAGCAGGCGACGGTTCCGGTGACGGATCCGGAGACGGAAGCGGTGGAGCCGGAGACGGTTCAGGTTCAGGATCGGGTTCGGGATCCGGAGACGGAAGCGGTTCAGGCTCCGGAAGCGGTTCAGGCTCCGGAAGCGGCGGATCCGGACAGGACAAGATGGCCGGTGCCCTTGTGGACAAGGCCATGGCCAAGCTGGCAGATGATGCCGCAGCAGACCTTTCCGGTATAGCTGATGCCCTTGCTGAACTGGGAGAAGAGGACAAGCTCAAGGATCTGGCTAACAAGGCAGCAGCCAGCGGAGCTTCAGCAGATACCCTGGCAGGCATCAAGAATGCTCAGGATTCACTGAACGCCGGAAAGACCGGTCCCGATACAGATGCACTTCTGGCACAGCTGGAAGCTCTTTTCGGAAAGAGTCTGGATGATATGAATGAGGATGAGCTGGCAGTGGCAGCAGCCACAATGTCAAGGCTCTCCAGAATGGGAATATCGGCAGCAGATCCACTGACCAAGCGCATCATCAACATGATGCGTCAGAAGAACAACAAGTTCTTATTTAGCCAGTATCCGCAGAACAAGTCCACTGAGTATGTGGATATGAATACCATTTCCAACTGTACGGACTTCAGATATTTTTACGATGATAATAAGGCAACCGCTACCATGACCAAGGGTACAATCGTATATATATTTAAGAGAGGCACAGATGTGATGTACAAACAGACCACAGCCTCCGAAGGAGAGAAGCTCACTGAGAAGATCGCATACAGCGGAGTGGTCTTCCTGGCAGAAGCGGATTCCATGAATTACTTTGGATGTGACGCGGAATATGCATACGGAACGGAATATGCGATCTGCCTTCCTCCTGCCAAGCAGGCGGCAGTAGAGAATTACGTTAAGGAGCTTCAGGAGTACTTTAAAGAATAACAGAAAGGTAATGGTCAATATGGCTGATTATCCTATTATTTCAGACGTAAGTGCATTTATTGTAAAAACCCTGAGGGAGAAGATGTGCCCGGAGCCTATCCCTTCTCCCAACAACATAGAGGTCTCGTCACCTCTGTCACAGGATGTTGACTATCTGGTAGGCCTGTACCTTTACGACATCAAAGAGGATGTGGAGGTAACAAGCCCCAGGTATATACAGAGAGGAAGGGCACAGATCATGAAACCGCCAAGACCATACGCTCTATACTATATGGTCTTTATAAACGGATCCGGCCAGATGGGCCTTAAGGATTCGGATATGCAGAAAATCATTGGGAAAATAGCGCAGATAGTGAACGATAACAGTTCGGTATCAC
>JAEEGF010694880.1_pt1 | contig 12988 bp, 8 predicted proteins | sample 9134171 | NCBI WGS metagenome assembly JAEEGF01 (sample SAMN16246542, study PRJNA631951) | gut metagenome | biome: gut microbiome; feature: rumen; material: AP-attached | host: Bos | place: Iran: Karaj | collected 2018-10 | reverse complement strand
GCCTAGAGAAACTGCGTGCCGCATTCGAGGAGAAAGGCGTATTCAGTGCCCACATGATCGACGGTATCATCGCACAGCTGCGCTCGTTCAACGACCGCACCCTGCGCCACGACATCGAGCACGATCCCAAGCGCACCTCACAACTCGTTAACGAATACTTCCAGTGCGGCTAATCACGCCTCGCTAGACATACCCCAAAAAAAGACAATCCAGCGGTCCATAACCGCTGGATTTCTTGTTTAACTAAAATCGCTATGGAACATTGCACAAGATGGTGTAACACAAATGTGTGCCACACAACTCTGTGTAATGGACAATCAGCTATACTACAGGCTATTTCTCCTCTCCCGGCTCATCCATCAAGCCCGCACGGAAACCGCCCTGCTGAGCCACTTGCACTCCATACTGGTAGCCTAACTGATAGGCCTGCTGCACGAGCTGCTGCATCTGCTGCATAATAGCCTGATACTGCTGCTGATATTGCTGCTGGTTGGGTTGTTGCGGCTGCTGATAGCCAGGGGGATAGTTGGGAGCCTGCTGCTGTTGCTGCGGCTGCTGCGGAGTCTGGTCCCAAGGATTGGGAATTTCGCTACCGCCTACTGATCCACCACCGCCCTGTTGCTGCTGAGCCTGGCGCGCAGCCTCCTCAAGTTTTCTTTGAAGTTCGTCAAGTAATCCCATAATGATAATTCTTTAAAATGTTATTTAAAATATATTGCACCTTTTATAGGTTACAAATGTAATGACATTTCTTCAAAAGCCCAACTTTTGTAACATAGTTTTATCATTTTTTACCGTTCATTTTCATTTTTCGGGAGGATTTTATGCCCTAAATCCTGGGTTGAGCACCCTTTCCCCGCTTGAAATGATAAAAAATGCAACATTTTGCCCAAATTCCACATGAAATATTTTGTGGTTTTGGAAAAAATAACGACCTTTGCGCCAGCAAAAGTGGATATTGCACTTTTCTATACAGATTCTATTCATAAAATTTAAAGTCCCACTCGTGAGAGCCGGACTTTCTTGTTTTTTATGGCACTTTGCTCGCATCCCTCAAGAAAATGATATAACTTTGCGTGGCGGTTGGCATTATTCTTGCCTCTGCCACTACCATAATAGAGATGCAACGGCTTTTCAAGACATACTGCCTGACCATGATCTGCGCCCTGTGTGCTACAGGGTCGCTCAATGCTGCGCCACCTCTACCCCAGCCCGCAACGGCAACAGGCGAGCAGCAAGAGGAGGACTCCGTCAAGGTGAGCCTGGTCACGTTCTATCCCGGCAGCGAGCCGCACAACATCTGGGGACACAGCGAGATACGCGTCCAGCAGGGACCCGTCGACCTGTACTTCAACTACGGCGTGTTCGACTTCCAGGCACCCGCTTTCATGTGGCGATTCATGCTCGGCCAGACCGACTACCTGTGCCAGCCCGTTCCCCGGGCCTATGCCACCTTGGGCATGGAAAACCGACGCATGGTGGAGCAAGAACTCAACCTGCCGCAGGACAGAGCGCTCATGGTGAGAGATTTCCTGTGGAACAACGCCCAGCCCCAGAACCGCACCTATCGCTATAAATTCCTCAGTGACAACTGCTCTACACGCCCCCGCGACATCATCGAGATGGCGGCAGGCGAGAGCTTACAATACCCCGCGATGGGAGACACCACTGTCACCTATCGTGACATTTTGGCACACTATTGCCGCAACTACGCCTGGGAGAAATTCGGCATCGACCTGGTGCTGGGATGGGACGTGGACACCACACTCGACCAGCGCGCCACGATGTTTATTCCCATGTTGCTGATGGAGGCCGTGGCCGAGGCCACATTCACGGCGGACGGTCAGACCATGCCCCTGGTCAAAGCCACTACCGTGCCTATCGACAAGAGCCTCGACGGCAATGTCAGGCCCCCCACGCCATGGTACCTGTCGCCCATGACGGTCGCCCTGCTCGTGCTGGCCTTGACACTGCTCATCACCTGCCGTGACTGGCGTCGCCACAACTTGTCACACTGGTTCGACACCATCCTGTTCACCACAGGCGCGCTGGCAGGCTGCATCCTGTTCTTCCTCATTTTCTTCTCCACTCACGAGGCCACCTCGCCCAACATCAATGTCGTGTGGCTCAATCCATTGCTCATTCTGCTTGCCGTGCTGCCCTGGTTCAGCAAGACACGCAACGCAGCACGATGGTTGCATGGCCTCAACGCCCTGGTGGTAGCACTGCTCATGCTTGCATGGCCCTGGCAACCCCAGGTGGCTAATATCGCCTTCTTCCCCCTCATGGCCGCACTGATCACCCGATCACTGGCCAACGTCATGCTGGGCAGCCAGACAACCCGCGGCCCCACCTCCAATAAAGGCTAATCCACACTTTATTCAGACCACAACAAACCGCCATTTTTCATCATCGTGGTCGTTTTATACTTATATAATAGGTATAAATCAGTCAAATAATTGTATCTTTGCAGTTTGAAAAAAAACAAAACAAACATAACTTAACATCAAAAATGGGACTTAGTGACATTTTGAAATCCATGTTTGGCAATAAGTCAACGCGTGACCTCAAGAAAATCACGCCTATTGTCAACCAGATCAAAGAAATTTATCCCGAGATTGACGCACTCGACATCGACGCACTGCGACAGCGCACTGCCGACATCCGTCAGTTTCTCAATGACTCGGTACAGGACAAACGCGACGAGATCGACCGTATAAAGGCCGAAATCGAGACCCTCGATTATGAGGAGAGGGAACCGCTGTGGAAAAAGGTCGATGACATTCAGAAGGAAATTCTCGATGTCCTTGAGGAAAAACTCAACGAGGTGCTGCCCACAGTATTTGCCATCGTAAAATCAACGGCACGCCGCTTTGCCCAGAACGAGACAATTACCGTTACCGCAACTCAGCTCGACCGTGACCTCGCCGCACAGGGCAAGGACTTCGTCAGCATCGACGGTGACAAGGCCATCTATACCAATCACTGGATTGCCGGTGGCAACGAGATTACCTGGGACATGATCCACTACGACGTGCAGCTCATCGGCGGTATCGTTTTGCATCAAGGTAAGATTGCCGAGATGGCAACTGGTGAAGGTAAAACCCTCGTCGCCACCTTACCCGTCTTCCTCAACGGCCTTACTGGCAACGGTGTGCACGTGGTAACTGTCAACGACTACCTGGCCAAGCGCGATAGCGAATGGATGGGCCCGTTGTACATGTTCCACGGCATGACAGTGGCTTGTATCGACAAGACCGAGCCCAACTCGCCCGAACGCCGAGCAGCCTACAACTGCGATATCACCTTCGGTACCAACAGCGAGTTCGGTTTCGACTACCTGCGCGACAACATGGCGATGCGTCCCGAGGATATGGTGCAGCGCCCCCACAACTTTGCCATCGTCGATGAGGTCGATAGTGTGCTCATCGATGATGCTCGTACCCCACTGATTATCTCTGGTCCCGTGCCCAAGGGCGAAGACCAGATGTTCAACGACTTCAAGCCCAATGTAGAGCGCGTCTACAACGCTCAGCGACAACTGGTAACCAGCCTGCTCGCCGATGCCAAGAAGATGATGGCCAGCGAGGACCAGGAAACCGTTAAGGAAGGTACCCTCAGGCTCTATCGCGCCTTCAAGGGCCTGCCCAAGTACAAGCCCCTGATCAAGTACCTGAGCGAGGAGGGCGTCAAGAACGCCATGCTCAAGACCGAGGCCTTCTACATGCAGGACAACAACCGCGAGATGCCCACGGTGACCGATCCCCTGTTCTTCATCATCGACGAGAAAAACAACACTGTCGAGATGACCGACAAGGGTATCGACGTGCTCACCAAGGGAACCGACGACCCCGAATTTTTCATCCTGCCCGATATCGCCGCTCAGCTTTCGGCCGTCACCAACGAGCCTCTGACCGACGAGGAGAAGATGAACAAGAAGGACGAACTGCTCGCCAACTACTCGGTTAAAGCCGAACGTGTGCACACCGTCACACAGCTCTTGAAAGCCTACACCCTGTTCAACCGCGACGACGAGTACATCGTCGATGCCGAAGGCAAGGTAAAGATTGTCGATGAGCAAACAGGTCGTGTGATGGAAGGCCGCCGCTACAGCGATGGTCTGCACCAGGCTATCGAGGCCAAGGAGGGCGTGAATGTCGAGGCTGCTACCCAAACGTTCGCAACCATTACATTGCAGAACTACTTCCGCATGTACCACAAGTTGGCAGGTATGACCGGTACCGCCGAGACCGAGGCGGGTGAGTTCTGGGACATCTACAAACTGGATGTTGTGACCATCCCCACCAACAAGCCCGTTATCCGCAACGATATGGCCGACCGCGTTTACAAAACGCAAAAGGAGAAATTCAATGCCGTTATCGCCGAGATTGAGGCAATGCGCAACTCTGGACGCCCCACACTGGTGGGTACCACAAGCGTCGAAATCAGTGAGATGCTGAGCCGCATGCTCAACATGCGCCACATCCCCCACAACGTGCTCAACGCCAAGTTGCACCAAAAGGAGGCCGACATCGTTGCTCAGGCAGGTCAATCAATCGATGGCAAGGGCGTCGTGACCATTGCAACCAACATGGCAGGTCGTGGTACCGATATCAAGCTGTCGCCTGCGGTGAAGGCCGCCGGTGGTCTTGCCATCATCGGCACCGAGCGCCACGAGTCACGTCGTGTGGACCGCCAGTTGCGAGGCCGTGCCGGCCGTCAGGGAGACCCAGGTTCATCTGTGTTCTTCGTTTCGTTTGAGGATAAACTGATGCGTCTGTTTGCAAGCGAGAGTGTTGTCAAGACGCTCGACCGACTGGGACTCAAGGACGGTGAAGCCATCGAGAGCAATATGGTGACCAAGAGCATCGAGAACGCTCAGAAGCGTGTCGAGGAGAACAACTTCGGTGTTCGTAAACACCTGCTCGAGTATGACGACGTGATGAATGCCCAACGCAAGGTGATCTACACCCGCCGCCACCACGCTCTCATCGGTGAGCGCATCGGACTGGACCTGATCAACACCTTGTATGACAGCGTGGAGGATATGGTCGACAAGTATGGTGCCGACGACTTCGAGGACTTCCAGATGCAGACCCTCAAGACCTATGCCATCGAGACCCCCTTCAACGAGGAGGAATACCGTCGCATGGACGATGGCAAGAAGCAGGAAATCCTCTACGATGCCGTGCTCAAGGCCTTCAACCGCAAGATGGAACGCCTCAGCGAGGTCGCTGACCCCATTATCCAACAGATTGTTCAGCAGCAGATTGCCGACGGTGTAGAGCCCCAAGGCCTCATCCGCGTGCCCATCACCGATGGCAAGCGCACCTTCGGTATTGTCATCGACATCAAGGAGGCCGCTGACACCCACTGCAAGTCGCTTACCAAGGCTTGGCAGAAGGCCGTCATGCTGCTCACCATCGATGAGAACTGGAAAGAGCACCTGCGTGAGATGGACCAGTTGCGACAGAGCGTGCAGAACGCCAGCTACGAGCAGAAGGATCCTCTCGTAATCTACAAGACCGAGGCCTTCAACATGTTCAAGCAGATGGTCGGCATCATGAATGGCAAATCTATCGGCGTGCTCATGCGCGGACAGATTCCCGAGGCACCGCCCCAACAGAATGTTCAGGAGCGTCAGCCCCAGCGCCAGCCTCGCTACAGCGAGGGACGTGGCGGTGAACCCGATCCCAGCCGCCCCAACGCCGCTCCCGTCGGTCCTCGTCCCCAGGGTCCTGTAGGTCCCATCCGCAACGAGGGACCCAAGATCGGCCGCAACGATCCCTGCCCCTGTGGCAGCGGCAAGAAATACAAAAACTGCCACGGCCGCGGCCTGTAATTGAGAACCGACATTATTCTACTAACAACAGGTTCACGCTAACCACGTGAACCTGTATATTTTATAATAGCAGTATGTCGGTGCTCAAATCCATATTTTTTGGTAATTTTGCAGCACAAAATCACATATAGCTCAATTTCCGATGGTAAACAAATCCAGTAGATCATATAGTATTGACTTCATCAAGGGTATTGCCGCACTTTCAATAGTGTGCTTGCACTGTGCCAACAATGACGCTTTCGATAGTATTCTTCATCTTGTGGGGCGCTTGGCTGTCCCCATGTTCTTTATCATTACGGGATATTATTTACCATCGATGATTAAAACAGGACACATTCCCAAGCATATTGTCAAGATTTTGAAGATAATACTGGGAGGCTTGTTGTTCTATTTGCCGCTGATTTGTATTGAAGCTTACTTTAGAGGTAATCTCTTATGGCAATTAACACATGTGATAGAATGGGATATGCTGTTGGACAAATTGGTACGTGCTCAGTATCCTTTCAATGTTGAGGCAGGTCATCTTTGGTATCTGATAGCTATTCTGTATATCTTATGCTTCCTTTACTTCTATTCTAAAAAGCACAAAATCAGTAAATTATACTTTTTGATTCCGATTCTCTTCTTGATTGGTTACATCATCAGTTCAATAGTCGACCAATACGATTCAAGAATGAGATCGTATTATCAGAACTTTTTGTTTACTGGCATGCCATATGTACTCCTTGGACATCTCATCCATGAGAAAACAGAACATAAGCAATTTGATAACAAACTATTAGGTAAGCTAATAGTATTATGTGCTGTTCTATACATCGCTGAAATCGGTTTTTATGTCTTCATTGGCCTGCCTCCACACCGAGAACACTACCTATTCATTATCCCTCTAGTTTCTCTTATCTTGATTTGGGCCTCACAGAATTCTCAATTCGGGAAAAATAACATTATAACCACCATCGGTAGAGACTACTCGATCTGCATTTATGTCGTGCATCGTTACTTTGTGATAAATTCTTATGGTCTAACCGGTTCTCCAATTATTGATTCCAAACTGCAGATGCTGATTTCCTTAGGATTAAGCCTTCTTGTTGCATATCTCTTTGTTAGCATTAAAAAGAGGCTAAAAAAGCAGAAGGTCTAATCAGTATCCCTGTTTCAATCCTATCTGTCACGGCATTTGGTCGTCGACGATCAGCCGAAGCCATTGGGCTGTGGTCAAGGGGATGGGGCCAGCAGGCTCAGTAGACATGAGGCGCTCGTTGAGCTCGAGCAGCAAGGGGCGTGAATCACTCTCTCCAGCACGGGCAATGATGGCACGGGCTTGAGGCATGGCGCGCTCCATCACGGCTTGGGACGAGGGACGCAACAGAAAACTGCGCCAATAAAGCCAATAGGCGTAATCATATATGTGTTGGGCATCCATCGGATTATTCAAGTCAACCTCGCTGGCAATACAGAACTGGCGCGGAACGGGAGCTTGCTCATATTCCTCGTCCAGCAATTTGTGAAATGCCAGAGCCAATGCCGCCAGTTCCTTGCTATACGGATCAAGGACTTCATTGCCCGATTCACCGGCAATCGTCCACCAGATAACGTAACGCACATCATCTAGATTTAACTCATAATCCACATATTCCTCTCCCCTGCTATAATGTGGTAACGGAGTGCCATAGCGCTCATCATGCAGCTTGGTGAACGAGCGCCACAGGCCACCATCGGCCACCACATCCTGGTAATAGCCTGTCACAGCAAGCACTACGTCACGCTTCACGCAATCGTCCAAACCACGCAGCCAGGGTGACTCGTCCCACAACTTGGCCAACCTCAGGGCCACCCATAGATAGAACTGGTCGGTCTCATGCACCTTAGGGTTGCCAGGCTGGCGCTCCATATAATCTTTCACGCTGATTTCCATATCTCCTTTTTAATATTAAAAAAACGGGAAAACCAATAAAGTTTTCCCGTCGTGGTGGAGCCGCGAGCGGGACTCGAACCCGCGACCTTTTCGTTACGAATGAAATGCTCTACCAACTGAGCTATTGCGGCTTGGTGCACTGCGATTATTTGCAATGCGGGTGCAAAGGTAGCACTATTTTTCTAATCCCACAAACTTTAATTCACAATTTGTTTGCTATACGAGATTTTAACCTTGGCTTGATCAAGCATTAGTCGGGCTATCGCTGGACGAGACACCATGGGCGAAATCTTCGTCACCACAGTTGTCGATGAGCCGTAACCGTAGTAGGAATATGACTGCGGATAGGTGTAATTCACCACATCGACTGCCGTCACAGTGAAGTCGAAGTCATCCGGTCCAGCAATACCACCCTGGTTATTGATAATGTTCAACACATAGTCGCGAAGACCGGTGAAAACATAACTGTGTTCCACGGGGTCATATATGGCATAGAATGAGTCCTTGTTGTTCGTCAGACTGTCGCCATTGATGAACGCTTCTTTCTTGTTCGTCTTGACCATCAGCAGATAGGTGGGCGGCTGGATATTGTATTCCGTCACGGGGATGCTCACGGGCAATTCCAGCGACAAATAGTTGATAATCGACTGGTTATTACCCACATTGGCGCGGTACTTATCGATGATTTCCTGAATGGGGAAATGCAGCTGCACCTCATAGCCGGCAGGCGCGGCAACGATGGCTTCGCCATTGTTGACCATCTGTTTGACGGCATCGTCGATCTCATAGTGGATGATGTTGTTCGATACCACCTCGGGGGTCGATGCAAGATATGTCTGACGATAGGCCGAATCCACCTCGGCGGTGTCACTTAGCACGATATGGCGGTGGTAAAAGACATCAAATTCAGTGGCACTGATGTTCAACACATGACCGCTGCCATAGCTGTTAGTGATGTATATGCCCGGGAAGATGTCGGCAAAATCCTTGGGGCTGGAAAAGCGGGAAGGATCAGCGACATAGGCATTGAACACATCTTGAGCCACTTCAACGGGCATCGGTACCGAAATGACGCGTACAGTGTCCCGAGACATCTCTGAACCGGTATAATAGTAATCGGTCACCTCTAGCCATCCCGATGTCGGGGAGTAAGCCTCCGAGGCCAACAGGTCGTCTCTGTCGTAGTAGCCTGTCGGGTCAAAGTTGCTGTAAATAGGGCTGGGCAACGACTTGTTCAAACGGTAAACGTCAAGGCGCATCGGAGCTTGGCTGTTGCCGGTATAGCCGCCACGAATCGGCAGACGCAGCTTCAGTCGGCACGAATCAATCGACTCGGCAGTGATCCTGGCTGTATCTATCTTGGCAGCGGGCATCCACATGGTAACAGCCGATGCCGTGATGCGGCCGAAACCAGCTGCATTCAGGTCACCCAGCATCTTGGTGGTGGTGCGCATCTGTACTTTATCGTTAAGCACCGAGTGCCCCGTGATGACAAACGACGAGTCCTCGATGATGGACGAGACACTATCGGTAATGGAGACACCTATAGTCTCATCGATGCACGAGTGCAGGCCAAGTAGCACTGCCACCGCCAGTATCATCCTGAATAGATGTTTCATATTCTCGTAATGAATAAGAACGATTTTTTAAGAGTATTGAAATATTAAGGTGATGAGGTGTCGCAGTCTCAATCAAACAGCGACGAGTAGAACTGAGTCACCTTTGTGACATCATCGTCATCGGCAAACTCAAGAGCAGGCAGCGTCGACGCAGCTTCCAGAACCGCCGGGCTCACGTCTGCCTCACACTTGATGATGGCATCGCTATACTTCAACGAGTAACTCATCAGTTCGTCATAGTTCAACTCCTTGCCAGCAATAGGCTTGAGTGCGCTCTTGGGTATACCGTCCTGACGCATCTTCTCGCTGAGGCGCTCATCTAGCGGACCAGGCAACTGCTCGTTAAACAACGACGTCACGATCTTGGCATCGCGGAACGAGGGATCATCGCCGTACAGCGTGCGGATGTAAACCGGTGCCAGCGCCGAAATCCAACCGGTGCACTGGATAATATCAGGTACCCAGCGCATCTTGCGTATCGACTCGATGACAGCGCGCACAAAGAACATGCTGCGCTCGTCATTATCCCCGATCGAGCAATTCATCTCCAGCTCATCAATGCGGTTGCTGGCAAAATAGTCCTCGTTATAAATGAAATATACCTGGAAATGGGCCTGTTGCAGGGTAGCGACTTTGATGATAAGGGGGTGGTCGGTATCATCAATGATCACATTCATTCCCGACAGCCTGATCATCTCATGTAACTGATTGCTACGCTCGGCTATCATGCCATATTTCGGCATAAAAGTGCGTTCCTCAATGCCTTGTTCTTTAATACCTTGAGGCAACAGGCGACCAATCTGCGACAAACGGCGCTCAGGCACATAAGGCGCAATTTCCTGCGATATAAATAAGACTTTCTTTACATCCATCTTGTTTTCTCTTGTAGATTTAATGCAAAGGTAGCAATTTTTTTTCATTTTAGCCCTCTTTTCGCCCCACTTATCGGTCATTTTTAAGTAAAAACACGGGCTTTTTAACATCTTCTAATCTTTTCGAGTGGAAAAGAGAGCTGCTTTTCAACGATGGCGGCGGGACGGAAAAACGACGCTCGCTCGAGACAAAAAAGAAGGAGAGCACTTCCTTCAAACAGGAAATACCCTCCACTTTCAAAACACACACACGATTATATTAACTTACTTCATCCATTTCAAAGAAAATCCTTATTTCTCCTTCTTGCTGGTACTGTTGCAATCTTTCTTGCAGCAGCCTTCTTTCTTGGCCCCCTTGCCCATGTGCCCTCTCTTGGCATCATGCGGGCGGCCACGCTTGCCATCTCGCTGCTTCAGTTCTGCATACTTAGCAGCTTGTTCGGGAGTCAACACCGCCTCGATCTTGGCCTCGGTAGCCTCGCGCTTAGCCTTCATCTGCTCGTTGCGGGCTTTCATCGTGGCCTCGTCAGGGCGCTCGCCGCGTTCCTTCTTGGCGGGCCTGTCTTTGCCCATGCTCTCCATCTCTTGGCTGTAGATCTTGATAATCTCAGCCTTCTGGTCCTCGGTCAGCGACAAGGCCTTGTCAAGGCGCTCTACTCGTTTTTCCACCATCTGCCCCGGATTCATGCCAGAGCGACGGGGAGGCTGTGCGTTCATCACAATCGTACCCAGAAGGGCAACAGTCAATACTAAAACAATCTTCTTCATTTTAATGTGGTGTTTGAAAAATAAATAATGCATATAAATTTAAAACAGCTGAAATTCATCCAACTTGCTTGCAGCAAAGTAATATAGAATTTCCCAATTAAAAAAATGCCCATCTTCCACTTCGTGACCAATCGTGCAATCACGTTGACAAACGCGCCAAAAATCAAGACAAAAAGCCATACCTTAAAAGCCCCCTTCAAGGGCTTTGATGCTAAAATCTTGTCAAGAAATCAAAAAAAATGTAATAAAATCGTACAACCTAACAAAAAATGCCGTATATTTGCATTTCGAGTAAGGAAAAAAAAGATTGTTGATGTTGACTCAGATTTATAACGGCCATGTGCTCACCCCCGAGGGTTGGGTCAATGGTGGTTCCATCATCATCGAAGGCTGCCGAATCAAGGAGGTCTCCAAGAGCAGCCGGCAGCTGGACGGGATGGACAAAACCATCGATGCCCACGGTATGCACGTCGTGCCTGGAGGCATCGATCTGCACTGTCACGGTGGCGGCGGCAACGACTTCCAGGAGTGTACACGCGAGGCGTTTGAGAACGTCGCGCACACTCATCTGCGCCATGGCACCACGGCCATCTATGCCACGCTGTCGTCATCGCCGCTCGACATGATGGAACAGGCCTGCCAGACGTGTGACGAACTCATGCGCGAGTCAGGGTCAACAATCATGGGCATGCACATGGAGGGGCCTTACCTCAACCCGAGCAAGGCTGGCGCTCAGATGCCTGAAGTCATCCGCATCCCCGACCCCGAAGAGTATCGGCACATTGTCGAGGACTTTGACTGCATGAGGCGCTGGGACACTGCGCCCGAGCTGCCTGGGGCCGACGAGATGGGAAAATACATCACCGGAAAGGGCATCGTCGCTGCCATCGCCCATACCGCAGCCGAATATCCGCACGTCAAGGCCGCTTGGGACTCCGGCTACACGCTGGCGACCCACTTCTACAATGCCATGCCGGGATTCCACAACGTGCGCGAGTTCAAGCATGCCGGCACCGTCGAGAGCGTCTATCTGCTGGAAGATATGGCCGTCGAGGTCATTGCCGACGGCATCCACGTGCCGTCAACACTGCTCAACCTCGTCTATCACATGAAAGGCGTGGAGCGCACGGCCCTGTGCACCGACGCCCTGGCCGTTACCGACAGCGACAGCGAGCACGCCTTCGACCCTCGTGTCATCATCGAGGACGGCGTGTGCAAGCTCTCCGACCGTAGTGCACTGGCTGGAAGCATCGCCACGATGGACCGCCTCATAAAGACGATGGTACGCATCGTGAACGTCCCGCTGCAGGATGCCGTGCGCATGGCCAGCGAGACGCCGGCAAGGATTATGGGCATCTATGACCGCAAGGGATCGCTACAGCGAGGCAAGGATGCCGACATCCTCCTCTTTGACAACGACATCAACTTGCGTGGAGTCTTCTCGATGGGCGACTTTGTCAAGGGCAGCGACCGCATCGCTCCGGCCGAAATCGTCGAGCGTTGACGACTCTGAACAACCCGCAACTGCCCGTGCAAAACAAAAAAACACTGATTTTTTTCGCGTAATTCTTGCAGGGTTTCAAAATTGATATTATCTTTGCACCCGCATTTGAAAGAAAATGCCTTATATGGTGGATGTAGCTCAGCTGGTTAGAGCGTCGGATTGTGGTTCCGAAGGTCGTGGGTTCGAGCCCCATTATCCACCCTATAAAAAAGCCTGCATCGCATTGATGCAGGTTTTTTTTGTAATGTATCCCTTAATCTTATTCCAGTCCCAACAGGTCCTTGACCATGGGAGTGATGTCGATAGTAGCAGGACCAGTGTATGCCACGGGCGTCACGGCGGTATCCAGCACCAAGTCAAATGCGCCCTGCGCACCTGCCTTACTGATGGCATCTTGCACACGGTCAGTGATGGGCTTGGTCAGTGCCGCACGTTGAGCAGCGATAGCATCGGCTGCACGGCGCTCAA
>JAEEGF010166777.1_pt1 | contig 12988 bp, 13 predicted proteins | sample 9134171 | NCBI WGS metagenome assembly JAEEGF01 (sample SAMN16246542, study PRJNA631951) | gut metagenome | biome: gut microbiome; feature: rumen; material: AP-attached | host: Bos | place: Iran: Karaj | collected 2018-10 | reverse complement strand
CTATACCTGTTGTGATGTTTGAAACACCGCTGCCGTCAAGGTTCAAAGATACCTTAATGTCAGTTTCTTGCGTTTTTCGTGTCACTTCTGCAACTCTTTTTTCCATAGCTTGTGTCTCCTTGTATGCAGTTTACAAAATATTGTAATTTTCAATTATAAAATATATGTAAACTTGCATTTTATATACGTTTTAGAAAGTAAACTTGCAATTTTAATGTCTTGTCCAATGATCACAAGTGTAATTTTATCCCATTGACCGTTTCAGTCGCGTTGACTGATCCGGATAATCTCATTCGAATCTCACTGCGATGGAATTAGCATGTGCTGTAAGCCCTTCCTGTTTAGCAAACAGCTCGATATCGCTGTGCACTTTTTCCAAAGCTGCTCTGGAATATGAAATGATGCTAGTTTTCTTCACAAAATCATCTACGGATAACGGTGAGAAGAATCTTGCAGTTCTGTTTGTCGGAAGGATGTGATTAGGTCCTGCATAGTAGTCTCCCAGCGGTTCCGATGAATAATCCCCAAGGAAAATAGCACCTGCATTCTTAATTTTTGTCATAGTTTCATACGGATTTACAGTAATAATCTCAAGGTGTTCTGAAGCAACTGCATTGGCTGCCTCTATTGCATCCTCCATATTATCTGCAACAAAAATATAACCATAGTTATCTAATGACTTCTTTATTATATCCGCTCTTGAAAGAGTCTGCAAAAATCCGTCAATTTCTTTTGAAACGTTATCTGCAAGTTCCTGAGAGGTTGTGATTAAAATAGCACTTGCCATTTCATCGTGCTCAGCCTGAGATAAAAGATCGGCTGCTACATATCTTGCATTTGCAGACTCATCTGCAAGTACAAGGATCTCACTGGGCCCGGCTATGGAATCAATAGAAACATGTCCAAAGCAGGCCTTTTTAGCCAGGGCTACGAAGATATTACCGGGGCCTGTTATCTTATCAACCTTGGGAACCGACTCTGTTCCAAATGCCATAGCTGCAATAGCCTGAGCTCCGCCGACCTTGTAGCCTTCAGTAACACCTGCTATATCAGCAGCAACTAAAGTACCGGGATTGACCTTGCCATCCTTGCCGGGAGGCGTACACATCACTATTCTCTCAACGCCTGCAACCTTGGCAGGAATAACATTCATAAGAACACTGGATGGATATGCAGCTTTTCCGCCGGGAACATAGACTCCTGAAATCTCAATTGGAAGTATCCTCTGTCCAAGAATGCTTCCGTCTTCCTTAGTGTCGATCCATGTGTTCCTCTTCTGTTTTTCGTGAAATGCCCTGATATTCTCAGCGCTTCTCTTCATGACTTCAACGAATTCAGGATCCAGAGCTCTGTAAGCCTCCTCGATCTCCTCTTTTGTGATCCTGATACTTGATGCATCGATCACGCATTTATCAAACTTCTCTGTGTACTCAAAAAGAGCTTTATCGCCGTTCTTACGGATATCATTAATGATCCCGTTGACGGTCTCTTCATATTCGCCATAGCTTCCTGGATTTCTGTTTAATAGATTTCCAAGAAGTTCTTTCTTTGTATCTTCTGTAAGTTTAAGTGTTCTCATTTATTCCAGGTTCTCCTTAATGTCATTTATGAGTTTTCTGATTCGTTCTGTCTCCATCTGCATGCTTACCTGATTGACGATCATTCTTGCAGAAAGAGGACAAATCTCCTCCAATACCTCCAGCCCGTTCTCCCTAAGAGTTGAACCGGTCTCAACTATATCTACGATCACATCCGAAAGGTTAACTATAGGCCCAAGCTCAACAGATCCGTTTAGCTTGATAATATCCACCGTCTGATGCTTTTTGTTGTAGAAATAATCCTTGGCAATGTTGGGATATTTACTTGCTACTCTTATCATCTCACGATGCTCTAGGAGCTCTTTTGCCTCATGAGGTCCGCAGACACACATTCTGCACTTACCGAATCCAAGATCCAGCACCTCATATACACGCCTGTTCTCCTCAAGTATTGTATCTGCTCCGACAATACCGATATCAGCCGCACCGTACTCAACATATGTCGGCACATCAGGTCCCTTTGCCAAAAAGAACTTAAGTCCCAGCTCTTCATTTGTAAAAATCAGTTTTCGCGTCTTTTTATCTAAAATCTCTTCACACTCAATGCCACACTTTTTAAGGATCTCCATGGTTGAGTTCACAAGTCTTCCCTTTCCGAGGGCAAATGTAAGATATCTCATATATTCACCTGTCATGCCTTTCTATAAGAAAGTGCCACTTTCTGTCCTTTTCTTCTCATCTCAATTGCTTCTGAAAGCTGCTCTCCAAAGTCATCTTCGTCAAACTCCTTGTAAAGGGCCTTCTGTTCATGCTCGATTTCTACATTCTGTCTGTAAAGAGCCGACAAAAGATCATCAAGAAGGATAACAAATCCTATCGCCGGCGCATCCTGTCCGTATTTTCCAAGAAGATTGTTGTATCTGCCTCCCTTGGCAATGGCATCACCAACGCCATAGGTGTATGCGCTGAAGATCACTCCCGTGTAATAATTGAATTTACTGAGCATTCCCAGGTCAAAAGACACGTACTGTGTAACATCATACTGTTTTAATACCTGATAAAGCCTTTTAAGGCGCTTTATAGCGTTTAAACTTCTCTCGTTGGAAACCTGTTCCTGAGCCTTATCTAGAGCGTCATCAGAGCCAATAAACTCCGCAACCTTGACGATAAGATTTTTATACTTCTCAGGTATATTTCTCTCAACCAGGATATTCTCAGCGGCAAAATAATTCTTCTGAACTATCTGCTCTCTGATCATGACCTCGGTCTCAGCATCAATTCCTGCTTCCTCACAGATTCCCTTGTAATACTCTGCATCACCGATGCTGACCTGAAAGTCCTTGAGCCCCGAACTTAAGAGAGATTCGATCAAAAGAGCTATCATCTCAGCGTCAGCATATACAGAATCGTCCTTAAATAGCTCAACTCCGATATTACCTGTCTCCTTCAGTTTGCCCTGAAGGCTTGATGTATTGAGAAATGTGCTGCCCTGATAAACTACTCTCACAGGCATAGGACTCTCAAGCATCACCTTGGATGCACATCTGGCAATCGATGGTGTAAAGTCAGGCCTTAGAACCATTGTGTTGCCGTCTTTATCAAAGAACTTGTACAGTTCTCTTGCATCGCCGGCATTTATCTCCTGTGCAAAGACATCAAAAAACTCAAATGTAGGTGTCTCTATATCCTCATATCCGTACAGTTTCATCTTCTCATGGATCCTGTCCCTGACAATAAGTCTGTCGCTGCACTCTGATCCATAGATATCTCTTACTCCGTCAGGAGTATGTAAAAGAACTTTATTCATGTCTACCTCACTTTAGTAATGCGCAGTGCTAATATGATAATTCGCTACCATAGAAAAGAGTTTACATTATATCAAAACATCTGTCAAACAATTATTCTCTCATCTCAAGATCTAACTGCATTGCATCAAGATACGGGATCAAAAGCCCCGGATCTTTGTGGGACTTGATAACATATTTAAGGTCCAGTTCGTCGTGCCTGAAGCTCTTTCTGCCTCCGGCACCAGCCCTGTCCCAGAATACTCTTAATTGTCTGTAGGGAAGATAATAGAATTCGTCCAGTGACGTGAAATAGATAAGAAAAAACGCTACTCCATCCTGCTCTTCAAAACTCTGCATAAAGTTCACCTGATGCTGATGGATGTTTTCCAATGAAAAAGTCGTGGACGCACATTCCTTGGCGTCAAAGCACACAGGAATTCCCTGAACTGCACCAATGTAGTCCACGGTTGATTTCTGGTCAAAGTAGGCAAGAGTAATGTGTCTTGTCTCCTTTTCGATATTTATAGGTGTAATAGGCGTGGGTATTTTCTGAATAAGACAAAGTCCAAGTTCAAGGTATCTCTCATTTGTTCTGTTGACCATGTCTTCAAGCGTGGATCCCCTCAGTCCACGAGATTTCCATGTAGGCATATATACCTCTTATTCAAATATTTCAAATTCTTTAGGCTCTTTAGCCGTAAATTCTTTTCCCGAAAGTATATCAAAAGGCTTATCAAGCCCCTTAGGGAACACCAGTCTGTAGCTGTGCAGAAGCTGATAATTGATACCTTTGACAGCACTTGCACCGTATTTGATATCTCCGACTATAGGATGTCCTATGCTTGATAAATGCGCCCTTATCTGATGAGGCTTACCTGTTATGAGCTTGACCTCAAGCTTGGTCAGGTCATTTTCGGGATTATATCTAATAACATGAAACTGTGTCTCAATATAGGAATAATCAGGGTCTTTCGGGTCCTCTTTTAAGACCTTGACCTTATTCTTTTTCTCATCCTTTGACAAAAAACCTTTAAGAGAAAAATCCTTATCAATATGCCCCTTTACAATCGTAAGGTAGTACTTGCCGACATTCCTGTCCTTGATAAGGGCATTCATGGTACGTGCTCCCGAAAGTGATTTGGCACAGATAACAATGCCACTGGTGTTTCTGTCGAGCCTGTTGCAGATTGAAGGCCTGTATGTTTCAAGGCTTTCTGCTGTTATATCACCTTTATTTAAAAGATATCCTATAAGCCACTCATTAAGGCTCACATCGCTTTTCTGTGACTTCTGGGAGAGTACTCCTGCCGGCTTATCTACCAGGATGATATTATCATCCTCATAAATAACATGAAGGTCCCCGATCTTCTTATAGGCATCCGCTTCCGGTCTGACATCACAGCCCTGTGCGTCTGCGCCCCTGAATTTATCCAGGGTTTCGTCCGTAAAAAAGATCTTTATGACATCCCCCTTTTTAAGTTTCTCCATTCCGTCGGCTTTTTTGTCATTCAGGGTAATGTTCTTTTTACGGAGCATTTTATAGATAAATCCACCGGATGCCTCTTTTAAATATCCTTTTAAAAACCTGTCGAACCTCTTATCCTGTTCGTTTTCGCTAACTATGATCTCTTTCATTTATTCGCCTATAAAGAAATAGATAAAAGAATTCCTGCAGGAGTCTGGGCTGTTCCCGGAATCCACGCATCTTCTATCGCCTGTGGATCGATGTTTTTCTCTATTCTTAATTTCTCAAGCTGATCAAGCCTTGAGCAGAAACCATCCAGCTTATCAAAAACCTTAATGCTGTAGCTTGAATATCCGCCCTGAGCCATCATCTTTTTAATGTGCTTTTCAATATCGTCGGTATCCGCCGCGCTGTCAGTGCAGTAACAGCATATGTTCTTATCAAGAACTGTGGAGGCAGCTACGTTATAGTTTTTCTCGTAGCTCGTTATCACGTGGTCATAATGGACAAGAAGCCCTCCTCTGTGAGACTCGATTGTCTTAAAATCAGCTTCCGGACATGCTTTTGCCCTTATGAACATTATCATATTGACCGCACTCCAGCCTGTAGGAAGGCAGCCAAGTGCTGCTATTATGGAAAAGACATTTTTCTGAGTTCCGTTTATCACAAGGCCGATAACATAGATGCCTACCGATATTGCAAGACATATTACTGTCCTTATTATCGCTACTTTCTTTCTGTATGCAATATATCCAAAGTCGCCTTTATACTTCCTCATTATTCCGTATATCCCCAAAAATCTTCAATATAGTCATCCGCGAGCTCTCTTTTCAAGTCATCGCTGTGCCTTGAATAGTCATCACTTACCGCAACGACAGTCATCCCGGCATTTTTGGCTGCCTTTATCCCGTCTACAAGATCTTCAAAAACAAGGCATTTCGAAGGATCTGTTCCAAGCTCTTCAGCCACCGTAAGATATATATCCGGAGCCGGTTTTCCTTTTACTACCTCTGTTCCTGATTTGATGCTGTTAAACTTATCCATTATCCCGTGGGATGAGAGTACCTGTTTTATAAGCTCTGTTGAATTGCTCGAAGCGATACCGAGCTTAATGCCGTCTTGCTCGCATTTATCAAGAAGTCTTGACACACCTTCCTTAAGAGGTACTTCGTTAGTGTATTTCTCCCAGGCCATTTTGTTCCAGTCATCTCCAATTTTCTCAATTGAATCCGAAAGACCGAATCTCTCTTTAAAATAAATGGCAGTCTCAACAAAGCTTCTTCCGCCAATATCCTTTTGGAGAGTACCGGGTGCTTCGATCCCATGTCCGGCAAGATATTCAATGTCTATCGCCTTCCACATCCACATGGAATCTACAAGTGATCCGTCAAGGTCAAAGATCACCGCTTCATAATCATTTATATTTATATCTCTCATATTACATCCTATTTCTTAAGTTCTTTTACTTCTTCATCTGTAAGGCTTCTGTATTCACCCACAGCAAGACTATCATCCAGTTTCAGGCTTCCCATGGAGATCCTGCGAAGGAATACCACTTCATTCCCAACTGCTTCAAGCATTCTCTTGACCTGATGAAAACGGCCTTCATGTATGGTAAGAAAGATAACGGGATTTCCTTCTTCATCAGCCTGATCAGAAACTTCCACTTTGGCAGGAAGTGTAAGGTCAACGCTTCCGTCATCCTTCTTGTCGCCGATATTGACACCTTCTTCGAGTTTGTTTATATCCCCTTCCGAAAGAGGCGTCTTTATATGTACTTCGTAGATCTTATCAACGTGCTTTTTAGGGGATAGAAGCTTGTGTATGAGTTCGCCGTCATCTGTTATCAGAAGAAGTCCCTCGGTATCTATATCAAGTCTTCCGCAGGGCGAGAGCCCTTTTACATTTTCATCCGCAACAAAGTCAAGAACAGTTTCATTCCTGCCATCCCTTGTGGCAGAAACAACTCCGGCAGGCTTATTTAACAGGAAGTAGTGAAATTTGCTGTAATTAAGTACTACTCCGTCAAAAGCTATCTCGTCACTGTTCTCATCAATGTGCATATCAGCCTTAGAAGCAGGAGTTCCGTTCACTGAGCATCTTCCGTTCTTAACATACTCCTTGATCTGTTTCCTTGTTCCTATATTTAATTCCGAAAGAAATTTATCTAATCTCAAATTCTGTACCTTAGTAATTAAATGTCGCAGCAACCTGAATAGGGTTACTTAGCGTCCCTTTTTCATAATTGTTATAAGCAGCGCAGACAATTACAGGATTAGCCGTTCCGCTTGGCACCTTCACATTAAAGGACTGCGTTGCCTGAGTTCTGTCCCACATCTGCAGAGTATTAAAGGTCTTACCTCCGTCGTAGCTGTATGTAAAGTAAATGACCGGACTCTGACTGTCTTTGGTTGTCATTTCCACCAGGATATTTCCGCTGTTAAGATCGTAGTTCAAAACCTTGATCTCACATTTCTCGGGACCTGTTTCATCCTGATAAAGGACTTTTCCGGGCTTTTTAACCGATGTGTACTTAAATCCCGAGTAGTCAGCACCCGTAGTTGCAGATTTTAACTTAAAATATTTGGCGATCGCTGTAGCATCTGCCACCGCAAGCTGGTTTATGAAATCACCCGACTTGATCTTTGAAACATCAACGCCATGGTCAAGATAAGCATGCTCCATTATTACACAGGGCATATTTCTTGCAACGCAGGCTCTTATGATCCCGTAATAGTCCTTACCGGAAGATCCGATCCTGGTCTTGACTCCCTTCTGATAAAGTCCCAGCTCGCTCCACTGATTCATCAGCACGTTTCCAAAGTTGGCACCTGCCACATAGTAATTTCCAAAGGTCGATGTCCATACTTCAGATCCGTAGAATGCATGATCACTTGATGCATTAAAGTGAATGCTGAACACAAAATCCGCTCCCACACTCTTGGCGTAAGCTGCTCTGTCTTCCAGTGAAACAGCTGTATCTGTTGTTCTTGTGGTATAGACTGTTACTCCGTCGTATTTTTCAAGTTCAGCCTTAAGTGCATTGGCAACCTGAAGCGTAAGTGCTTTTTCAGAGAGTACGTTGTACTGCGCACCGAGATTTCTGTCACCTTCTCCGCCGTGGCCCGGGTCTATAACAACCACCACGTTCTTATTTGCAGCAAAAGAGCTGACAGGAAAAACCACAGTTACGGAAGTAAGTAAGATCAAAAATGAAACAACAAAAGATATAACTTTTTTCATAGCATTTCTCCCCTGTTCTAATAAAGATAAAAAGCTGTCGCAATAAAGCGGCAGCTCTTAGTAATAGCTACTTAATTAAGCATATCGAGATTCAGATTTGCATCATTTACATCTGAGTTCGCTGCATCTTCAGTTGCATAAGCAGTTGAACTGCCTGTACCGGCACCGGCAACAGGAGGACGAAGATCTGCTCTGTTTGACTTGATTATCTCACTGTACTGGGTAAGCGCTGAGAGAATGCTGTCATTGCTCTGAGTTACCTCTTTTACAATGTTTATGCTGTTCTGCTTGACAGACTCAATGATATCGTCGTTATTCTTGCTGGTTGCGTCTATTGACTGATTGATGATCGAATCAACGTTTTCAAGAAGCTGATCAGTATACTGAACAGCAGCTGCCTTCATTTCATTGGCCTCAATAGTTGCCTTATCAAGTATATCCTTGGCCTGAGCAGCAGCCTGTGAGATAACCTCATTGGCCTGTGCATAAGCCTGCTGCATGATCTCATGCTCGTTTATAAGCTCATTGGTGTGAGCAGTTGCCTCATCGATAAGCTCCTGAGCTTTCTTGCGGGCATCATTTAAAATAGCTTCCTTGTTGCTGATTATCTTCTGATATCTCTTGATCTCTTCAGGAGTCTTACTGCGAAGTTCCCTTAAGAGCTCGTCAATTTCTTCCTTGTTAACAATGATCTTGGTCTGAGATAAAGGCTGTGGTTTGCAATTATCTATATATGTCTCGATCTCGTCAATAAGCTGTTCTATTCTGCTAGTCATGATAAATACCCCCGGCTTTATTTAACTCCGTATTTTTTATATAGCTCATCGGCTACAAAACCTGAAACGCAAGGTGTAATATCCCCATTGTAGCTTGCTATCTCTTTTACAACTGAGCTGCTCAGGTACGAATACTCAAGGCTTGTTGTAAGGAATACGGTATCCACCTCATGATGTGATAATTCTCTGTTGATCTGTGCTATCTGGAGCTCATATTCAAAATCAGTAATGGCACGAAGTCCTCTGATAATGATGTGGATCTGATTCTCCTTGCAATAATCAATAAGCAGTCCGCCAAAAGACTCAATCTTAACGTTTGAAAGGTCTTTTACGGACTCTTTTAACATTTTAACACGTTCATCAAGGGTAAACAATGGAGTTTTAGATGAATTGCACATTACAGCTACTATTAGCTCATCAAACATTGATGAAGCGCGTTTAATTATATCCAAATGTCCCAGGGTCACAGGATCGAAACTTCCGGGATATACAGCTGTCTTCATATTCACTTAAGCCTTTCTGTACAGGAAAACATGTTTATTGGTCTTATATTCTTTCTCTCTTCTTACCTCAAATCCATAGTCTTCGGCAAAAGAGAAATCGTAGTTCTTGTCACTTTCAACAATGATCATGGTGTTTTCTGTCACATAGTTCATCTGTGAAAGCTGTGAAAGAGTTCTCTCATAGAGTTCGCCCTGATAGGGAGGATCTATGAAGATTATATCAACCTCACTCTCCTTGATACTGCGAAGTGCAAGGACCACATCCTGTTTAAGAACAGTTGCACTTTCCTCAAAATGCGTAGTCTTGATGTTCTGAAGGATGCACTTGTATGCACTTGCTGCATTCTCAACAAAGTAGGCTCTTGTGGCCCCTCTGGAGAGTGCCTCAATCCCTATTCCGCCGCTTCCTGCGAACAGATCAACAAATACAGCTCCGGGGACCTGATTCTGTATCATGTTGAAAAGAGTCTCTTTTATCCTGTCCTGAGTCGGTCTTGTATCATTTCCTTCAGGAGTAACTAGTCTCAGTCTCCTGGCAGATCCTGCAATTACTCTCATAATCTTACCTTTGTTCCTTTTGTATCTCTGCTGGTTACCTTAAGGTGTCCGAGATGAAGCTCCTTGCCATTGTGCTCAATGCTTCTCTCTTCCATGTCATTTAAGAAGAATACATCCCTGATGTAATCGTTCTTTGTAAGTCTCATTCCTCTTACGCCGACAGCAGCTTTCTTTTTTTCGGGCACTGTCTCAATGAGGAATCTGAGGAAGTATCCGTCGTTTGTTCTAAGAACAACAGTCTTCTGAGTCCTGATAACCTCTACACTCACAACCTCATCGTTCTCCATGAGCTTGGTAGCTGCAACGGTCCTTTTTGAAACATCGAACTCTCCGCCGTCTACAATCTTCATCATGGCATTCCTAGTCGTAAAGAGCAGTCTGTAGAGATTCAGGTCAGACTGGCTTGATGCCATAACTATTGTCTCCTTGGATGTGTCAAAATTGCTGACATTATCGATAGGAATACCCTTATCTCTCATCTTACCCTGAGGCAGATCCATGGCCTTGACTGTATGAAGGTTACCGGAGTTTGTAAAGAAGCATATCTTGCCGGTATTCTTCATGATAAATGAGTACTTAAACTCAGCCTGGATAGTCTCTTTGTTCTTCTCATAAGTAGAAGCATCGATGGTCTTGGCGTAGCCGAATCTGTCCATAACAAAGGCTACATCCATCTCTTCTATGGGCTTTTCTTCGTAAACAGCGCTCTCTCTGTTGTCGATGACTGTTTTTCTTGCTTTGTGATATTCCTTTTTGATTGCTGCAAGTTCACTCTGGATCACCATAGACATGGACTCGTGGCTCTCAAGAATATCCTCGTATTTATAAATGTTGGCTACAGTCTCTTCGTGCTCCTTGATAAGAGCTTCAAGCTCAAGTCCGATGAGTTTGTACAGTCTCATCTCAAGAATGGCATCTGCCTGTGCCTCTGTAAAAAGAAGCTGAGCCGCCATAGCCTTTGATTCTCTGGACTTGAAGTTAATACCCTCTGTATTTCCGTTTACAAGACAATCCTTAGCCATAGCCCTGTCTTTCGAACCTCTAAGGATCTCGATAACAAGATCTATGACATTGCAGGCCTTTATAAGTCCTTCCTGGATCTCTTTTTTATCCTGCTCCTTTTTAAGCAGGGTCTGATACTTTCTTGTTGCGATCTCAAACTGGAAATCAGCGCATGCACGCATGATCTCTTTTAAAGACATTGTCTCGGGACGACCGTTGTCAATGGCGAGCATGTTTACGCCAAAGGTATCCTCAAGCTTGGTCTTTTTGAAGAGAAGATTGGTAAAGTTCTCTACATCAGTGTCCTTCTTGAGTTCGATAACAATCCTTATTCCTTCCTTGGAGGACTGGTTTGAGATGTCGACAATATCGTTTGTGATCTTCTTCTCAGCAAGCTCTGCCACATCTGCCATAAACTTGCCTATTCCCGCGCCGATCATGGTATAAGGGATCTCTGTAATAACCAGATTGATGTGACCGTTTTTGCCCTTCTCGGTCTCCACCTTACCTCTGATCCTTATTTTGCCTATACCGGTCTCGTAGATCTCAAGAAGCTCGTCCTTGTTGATCACGATACCGCCGGTAGGGAAATCAGGTCCCTTTATATACTTCATCAAATCTTTTGTTGTAAGAGTGTCATTCTGGATATAAGCTATCTCCGCATCGATAACCTCAGCAAGGTTATGAGGAGGTGTGCTTGTAGCCATACCTACCGCGATTCCTTCACTTCCGTTTATAAGGAAATTGGGGATCTTAACGGGAAGCACCGAAGGTTCCTTCTCGGTTTCATCGAAGTTAGGAAGAAAATCCACAACTCCGAGATTCAGATCGCCAAGGAAGTTCTCCTGAGTAACCTTTGCAAGGCGCGCCTCAGTATAACGCATGGCAGCAGCGCCGTCGCCTTCTATATTTCCGAAGTTACCATGGCCGTCAACAAGAGGGATTGCCTTCTTGAAGTCCTGGGTCATGACAACAAGACAGTCATAGATAGAGCTGTCGCCGTGCGGATGATATTTACCCATTGTATCTCCGACGATCCTGGCGCTCTTTCTGTAAGGCCTGTCGTATCTGATGCCGAGTTCGTGCATATCATATAAGGTTCGTCTCTGAACCGGCTTAAGTCCGTCTCTGATATCCGGAAGCGCACGAGCCACAATAACGCTCATAGCATAGTCAATGAAGGACTTCTGCATTACCTCGGAATATTCAGTTCTGATAATTCTGTCTTCCATTTATAGTTTCCTCTAATCTTTTCCTTGATATACGGATTTCTCCACTTCATTCTCGAAATCCGACGGACATTCAGAAATCGATACATTCATTCTTCATGTATCTTTTTTCTTCATGTCCGTGCGGTCTTCAAATTCTTAAACCTATTTGTGCAAGCACATAGGTTCAAGAACTTGAATCCCTATATATCAAGTTCCGCATCAGTTGCGTGCAGATGTATAAATTCTCTTCTGGGCGGAACGTCAACTCCCATCAAAAGCTCAGTCATCTGGGATGCCATCTTGGCATCTTCTATCTCCACAAGCTTAAGAAGTCTTCTCTCGGGATCAAGCGTTGTCTCCCACAGCTGCTCAGGATCCATTTCTCCAAGACCCTTGTATCTCTGCAGGGTAAAGGTCTTGCCCTTGTGAGCATTTCTGTACTTGGCAAGAGCCACATCATCATAGAGGTACTCTTCCTTGCCCTTACTTGGGAGTGCTTTGTAAAGCGGAGGCATAGCAAGATATACATGTCCCTGATAAATCAGCTCCGGCATAAACCTGTAGAAAAGCGTAAGGAGCAGCGTTGATATATGCTCACCGTCCACGTCGGCATCCGCCATGATTATGATCTTGTCATAGCGAAGCTTGTTTATATCAAAGTCATTTCCGTAGCCCTCGGAAAATCCGCATCCAAAGGCATTTATCATTGTCTTTATCTCAGCATTTGCAAGAACTTTGTCGATACTTGCCTTCTCTACGTTGAGGATCTTACCTCTGATAGGAAGAATAGCCTGGTAATTACGATCCCTTGCCATCTTGGCGCTGCCACCGGCGGAATCTCCCTCTACAATGAAGATCTCACACGGGGAGGCATCCTTGCTGATACAGTTTGCAAGCGTACCGTT
>JAEEGF011666403.1_pt1 | contig 12989 bp, 10 predicted proteins | sample 9134171 | NCBI WGS metagenome assembly JAEEGF01 (sample SAMN16246542, study PRJNA631951) | gut metagenome | biome: gut microbiome; feature: rumen; material: AP-attached | host: Bos | place: Iran: Karaj | collected 2018-10 | reverse complement strand
TCTCTTTTGATGTTGCATTTTTGCTATCTTTGCGTCTTAGTTGGTGAATCAACAAAGAAAATGATAAGGTGAAACACATTATCCTCATTATCCTCCTCTGCCTTTTCAAACTCCCTGCATGGGCACAGCAGACCATTTCTGCCCATGTGGTGGACAGGGAGACGGGGGAAGCTTTGCCATATGTGACGGTGTATGTCTCGCAAGAAAAAGGAACATTGACGAACTTGGACGGTGATTTCAGCCTTGAGGCAAATGCAGACGAAACTCTTCAATTCTCATGTATTGGGTATAACTCACTGCGAATCAAAGTCTCCGAATTAACCCCTAAAATTGAAATGAAGCCGTTAGCACATTCCTTGAAGGAGGTAACTGTCATGCCTGTGGAAAGGATACTGATGAAAGTCTTGAAAAGGCTGAACAAAGAATATGGAGTCTGGAAAAGGAAAGAGAGCAGATATTTCTACCGTTTGACAAATGAATTCGCAGGGAAGAACGAACTTGCGGAAGCATTTCTGGAGGCACGATCTGCCGTGAACATGAGAAGAATCTCTTTCTTGGCTGGCAGACGGTTCCGTGAGAACAGGTACGGAGAAACTGGCACGCTCTTCTCCTATTCCAATCTGCATCACCTTATGGAATTGGCCCCCTGTATGCGTGATTCTGCTTTTTGGGAGAAGCTGTTCGTCCCGATACCTGCTAATGCTGATATCAAATATTTTGGTCGTCACTATAATTACTCATGCCAAGAGATGACTTCTGAGGATGGTAAAGGAATATATAAGATAGAGATGAGCAGGAAGGGACTGCCGACATTGAGATTGATGACGGGAACTCTCTATATCGATAAGAAGAAGTGCCAACTGCTTAAGTTTGAAGGAGATGTCGCAAACTACAGCTTGGATGTAACACGCAGCATGCGCAAGGAGACCGCTCCCATAGAACTAAAGTTCAGCATCGAATATAGCCATCGTCGTAAATTCACTGAGGTTGCAAGGATAAGCAGCACAATGAAGTGTGGAGACATGACAACAAAATCGCTTGTTTACAACATAGGAAAAAGGAAACTGAAGTTAGGTCATAAACAAAAGGTCGCAGACAACATGCTGGAGGCAATAGACTTGACGGGAACAGATACCATGCTCTGGAATCAGGAAGTGGTGAAGAGAACAGCTGAGGAGGAAGGCATGATACAGGAAGGAAAGTTCAGTGACCATCCTGGAAACAACATATTCTCTAAGTATCTGGAACGGCTGAAAAGATTTGGGGAAACGATACCTCAAGAGAAAGTATACGTCCACATGGACAACACAAGCTACTTCCATGGAGACACCATCTGGTTTGCTGCCTACACACGCCAGAGTACCAATGACTGTCCCTCAAAGGTGAGTGGCTTGCTCTATGTGGAATTGCTTAACCAGGATGGATATCTGGTGGAGCGCAAGCTGATAGAGATGACAGAAGGAAGGGGCAACGGGTTCTTTGCCCTGAACAGGGAGAATATTTACAGCGGATTCTATGAGCTGCGAGCCTACACACGCTGGCAGCTCAACTGGGGTATCCAAGAACATCCTCATTCTGAAGTGTCGAAGCGGTGGTTCTTAACCGAAGAGTGCGAGAAGGATTTCTTCCGCGATTACGAAAAACTCTACAGCCGCGTTTTTCCTGTATATGACAGACCTGAGAAGAAGGGGGAATTCACTCGCCAGATGACGATGCGACACAGACATCAGGCAAATTCAGGGAAGGGAAAGTCTCTAACGCTTAACCTTTATCCTGAAGGTGGCAATCTGGTGGCTGGAGTCCCCAATCGAGTAGCCTTCGAGGCAGCATGGAATGATGGCGAGTGGGCTGATGGGACATTGCTGGTTGGCAATGATTCTTTTCCAACGCTAAACCGTGGAAGAGGAGAATTCACTTTGACACCGAAAGAAAATGAGGAACTAGACATAACCTTTGTGAGCAAAGAAGGGAAAAAAGCTATCGCAGAAATCTTCCAACCTAACAAGATGGGTGTGGCGATTCGAGTTGACATCGCAGATGGGAAATTCAGGATAGGACTTCATATGACAGGCAATTTGAATCCTGACAGTCTGGGGATGACCGTCATGCATGAGGGTGTTGTAGAGAAGTTTTTCCAGCCATCCCAAAAGGAATCTGTCTTCTACATAGAGGAATCTGATTTAAATGTGGGAGTGAACCAGGTGACGGTGTTCGACTCTCAGGGACGAATATGGGCCGACCGCCTCTTCTTTGTTATGGGTTCATTATCTCCCACATTTGAAATCACGGGGAAGAAAAGTCAGTACAATCCCTATGAACTAATAGCGTTAAATGTCAAGGGAAAGTGCCCTCAGACACCTTTCTCTATTTCTGTACATGATGTATCTCAAACCGATCAGATCTTCGACAATGGAAATATCCTGACGGAAATGCTCCTCTGCAGCGAGATACATGGTTTTGTACCCAATCCAGAATGGTATTTCGAGAAGAATGACGAGGAACACCGCCAGGCACTTGACCTGCTGATGATGACGCAGGGCTGGCGCCGTTTCAACTGGCGCGATATGGCTGTGCGTGGGGCATGGGACCTGACCCAACCCGACGAAAGAACCATAACGCTGACTGGAGAAGTTTTGAACGCCAATATTGACAGCGTTCGAAACAAAAGGGAAGGGTTGGATCACTCATACAAATTGACGAAAGAAGTCAGGGTGCATAGTGAGTTGATTCCGTTCTCAAACATGAAAACGGTGGTGGGCGAGACTGAGACACGTGACGGAAGATTTCGCTTGAGGCTCCCCAGATTCAACGGTCAGTCCATCTTTTTTATCGCAGCATCAGACACGACAAAATGGGAGAAGGGATACGAGCACTTGTGGATACAATCCATCGAATCAAACTATTCTGACAATCCTGAAGAAGAAGAGTCATTCATTTCCCAGCAAGATCCAGCAGAATTCTTTGTTCGCCTCACGCATCCTTACCCTCGCTTCGTGAAACCTTATTCTCATTACCAGCAGATGCTAAGCTGTGAAAGCTACGACTCAACTCGCATCAACTTTTTGTATTCAAAAGGAAAATCTCCTGAGGAGAAAAAGGAATTTGATGACAGCGCTCCTGTTTTGGTGGTTGATGCTCTTTCGGCAGAAAACGAAAGCAAGGATGCTGGCATCATAAGGGGGACCAACTATACAATCCAGTCATATTTGGGTGACTTCGCGGATGGCGAATACCTTTTGACTGGCCGTTATGGAGAAGTCATCAGCAGAACACAAACCCGTTATGGATTGAGTTCCGAGCACAGGTCCCTTCCACAGTACATAGATATTCCACAAGACTCCATTTATTATGGGAAATACCTGAGGTCTTTCCCCGTAGATGAAATCAAAGGCAATACATTAATGAAAAAAGCACTGGAAGAATACAACCATTTGGAAAGTCTGGACAAATATATAATATATTCTAATTTCTCACCACGTAACAAGTCTCAGAATCCTATCAATCCAAAGGAGGATTCAGGAGCTACAATCGTAATCTATCCTTTACCAGATGGAGGCAGAAGGACACTCTATCGAGACCGCCGCTATGTCCTCTCCGGCTTCGCCTATCCCGCTGAGTTCTATTCCCCTGACTACTCGAAGCAGACACCGCCAGAGCCCACAGACTACCGCCGCACGCTCTACTGGAATCCCAACCTGCAGCTCGACGAGAACGGGCAGGCCCGCATCACCTTCTACAACAACTCACGCACCACCCAAATCAGCGTGGAGGCAGAGGGGCAGGCCAGCGACGGCACCCTGCTCTGGAGCAAATAGAAGACGTAAAAGTAAACGAAGAAAACTCCTAAACCTCAGGATTCATACCCCAGCAGGATCACTTCTTGCTGGGGTTTCTCTTTATTTAAGCGTTTCATTAAAGTCATCGAGCGTCAGCACGTTGAGTTGTGGGAAAGGTATCTGCTTAAGGCGAGAGAAGTGGCAATATCGTTTCAGGTGAAACCTGCAGCTTCGTGACAGCACACAAACCTATACCCATATCCTTCACACTGGCACCAAGGAGATAGACATCATCATCAATAATCAGGAAGCGATCGTGGTTCTTATGCGGCAATTGTACAAACTGGATTTCTCGATACTGATTATTGTGCTTTTTCAAGTCTGTTTGGAACGGCTCATAGTAGCGACTGTGAATCGTAGCTTCCACATTATCCGCACGTTTGTCCAAGAGAGAGAGCACGCGGTCATCCACGAAATTGTCTATCAGTACAATGCGCTTCTTGGCACTTCTTACCAAATCTGACACGTAGGACCATGCGTCCCATACGCACCCAGTGGCAAAAATCTGCTCTGGCGGGAGCTTGGGAAAGTGTTCCTCAATGGTAGTCAATATTTGGTTGACTTTTTCATCCGTTTCCGTTTGGTGCTGTTCTAGAGGCGACTGCAATCTGGACAACAACCTTGTAGAAAGGCTCAACAGGTACATATCGCTCTCAAGGAGGAACTCGCTCTTCTTAGGATCCCACAAGGGAGCAGGGCGAGCACCCATGTTCTATTCGCTGGCCTGCTCGTGCAGGCTCCTGGGCATCAACTTCATCGGGTACATCTCCGATGTCATCAACAGGGCTGCATTGATGCAACCCAACACGGACATCAAGGAATACAGGGCACTATTGCCAGACAAATGGAAAGCACTCTAGCACGCAAGGCGTCACAGCGGATACGCTTACCCTCTTATTCTATTGGTAATTCGTACCTTAATAGTCCAAGGTGATGAGTGATGAGTTTTTTTCATCCGCCCAAAATCTATTTTGAAAAATGTGCTTTCAGCTTTCACCCTCTTATGCATTTCCGAAAGATTCACTTTTAATGTTACATCTTCATCAACTTGCGTGGTAAAGATAATGAAAATCTCTCTGCCAAGAAAACATTCTCAGGTTTTTCTGATGTAGAAGGACAAAATAGTGTAAGAATCATCTTCGAGGTTCCCATTTGGATGCGAAAAAGACGATGTGAAACGTTATGTGAAAGTTTCTTATCGCAAAGATACTTTTTATCATTTTTTAGTTTACCTTTGCGATGTTTTTACGTCTATCATTATAGAGATATACATAAATGACGATAAAAGCGTTTGAGCAGTTAGCCAACGATGTGCGCCCACGGTTGATAAAACTATGTGAGCGATTCTTGGCAGAGCAACAAATGGTGGAGGAGGCTGAGGACATCGTGCAAGATGCTCTCTTCAGACTTTGGCAGATGGGCGAGCAACTGGATTCATATAAGAGTCTTGAAGCGTTGGCTGTTACCATAACGAAAAACGTATGTGTCGATCATTTGAGACACCAGCGCATGAGGTTAGAACCATTGGAAGGTACTGATATACAGGACTTCCGAAAGGCCGATCAAAACCTCATCACACAAGATATGGAGACTATAATTCAATTGGCTCTCAGCCAGTTGCCTGCCACCCAGCGTCGTATGCTGGAGATGCGAGCCGAGGGCATGAATTTAGACGAGATTTCAACCATTTGCAACACCACTAAACAAAGCACGAAGACCATGATTTCCGCAGCGCGGAGAGCTGTGCTTGAAATACTGAGAAAAGGAGGACAAAAATGAATGATCTAAATAACAGAGAATTGCGTCAGCAACTTATTCAGCGTTATCTGGATGCGGAAACTTCTGTAGCCGAGGAACAGGCACTTGTTGACTTCTATTTGCACACTCGCGAGACTTTATCTGCCGATGAAGAGAGGGTGCGCCAATTGGTACTCGCCACTTCCCGCCCAGCCGATGATTTCAACTTGTCAGAAGAGAAGGCTCAGGAGTTTGACCAAATCATGTTGGCTACCCAACGGAAACCTCGTCGCGCTGTTTTGTGGCCTTGGGTAACGGCAGCCTGCGTGGCTGGCATTCTTGCGTTCTTCCTGACTCTCCCAAAGAGTGGAAGGGAAGTTCCAACGGATCAGGCAACGGCACAAATCAGTAGCCCCGTAAAGGAAGAACCGCAAGAACCGCAGCAGATGGAGACAGGAGACGTGCTGCCTGACTCCTTCCTTGCTGGTGTCCATCCAATGCAATCCACCACAGACAACGAAGAAGAAGAGTACGACCAGAGCGACCTGATTTCTGTTGACAGCCTGTTCGGTGTGAACTCTCGTCCAGACCCGATGGAGGAGTACATGGTTTTGTCTGAGAATCTGCAACGGGAATGCGATGAGGTATTTCAAAAGATTGATAATCAAAAATAATCGACAATAATGAGACGCTATATTTTTATCTTGACTATACTGATGCAAGCCCTCATTATCGATGCGCAAAACGATAACAGCATCCGTCAGCTGATACAGTACCTGGAGAAGAACCATCCCGAAGAACTGTCCAATTCTACTGTCAATCGCACGAACGATGATATCTACGAGATTTGGGTATGGAATAAATCTTTTTATACCCAACGGGACAAACCGATTGACCGTTACCACCTGCAACAGCTGAAGGATACCATTATGCAGTATTTCATCGATGCCTCTGCCGATGCCGTGGCTTGCCACCATCTGCAAACGACTAATGGCACGGAAGACAGTATCCGCTATGCGTTGTCTTTGTCCGAAGATTCACGCAGAACCACAAAACTCGTTGGCGATGACAGGAATTTCTGTTACGAAGGCAAAGAAGTGGCTCTTTTCTATTATTATCCCCAAAGAAAAGGGGAAAGCAGAATAGAAGTCAGGTATTCTAATAGTACGGATCAGGAAAGTTGCGGCAAAGTACTTGACATTAAACCTGTCAAACCCATGATAGCCAAGATAGCGAGAGAGTTGGGTGGCGAGGCGTATCCAGTTTCTTACAGCTACAATACTCAGGAAGATGGACTGGATCACCTGACGAGATACACCTATGTCTCCCTTGACAATACGCAATTCGAGGGAGGTGACAGATTCAAAGTATTGGAGGGGGCTTGCAGCGGCATCCTCTACATCATCCCCCAAGAGAAAGCCGATAATGCTGCCATCACCCTGCATCAGGAACTGAGCAATTATCTGCTAAGTCATCGGGACAGACAATTCGATTATATATATGATAGAGGTCTGAAGAAAACCATTTTATTTAAAACCCCTAACCAAGGAATCAAATATAGTTCCCCCGATGTAACCCATGAGCATGTTTATAGCAAGAAAGATATATTTGGCCGATATACCATCCTTTTTGTTGACCATGTAGACTCCACATTTGCTCTGCCCAATGACTACGAGACAATGCTTTCCTACGATCATGGAAAGGTTGAACGTGTGCCTGACTATGAGAAATTGCAACAGGTACTTCCCCCCGTGGTATCGAGTGAACCATTTTGGGGGAATACAATCTATGTTTTTTTTAAAAACAATCACAAGAGACTTGAGTGGATCGGTGGAGAGTCGTATCGTATAATCCAGACAATCCAGTCAAATATTGACAGACAATCTGTCAACGAAATCAGGAGGCAACTGGTAAACAATCCGCTCGTCAACATCCAGCATAAGGAATCGCATACGGCCGAAGGAGACACCCTGGAACTAACGGGCGAAGAGAATTCAAAGCCCATTCGACACCTTCTCTGCAAATTTTATGGTAAAGGAGACAGTCTTACGGCTTACATGCAGGTTATTATCGACCAGCCCAACCCTTCACCCCATGTTATGCCGTTCGACACCCGATGGGTAGACAGATTCATCGCTCAGATGAAAGACTCGGCCTGTATTGAGGAACATAAAGTCCATTACGAATATGGCAAGAAGTTGCACCCGGAAAGCATGGGGAAAGTGGATGGAAGGCTCTATGTCTTGACATCGGCCAATAATCTTCAGAAACATGCAATTTTTATGGATTATATGTTTAATCAAACTTTCTCAAACAGAAACCAATCCTTTCACATCGTATTAGATGAGAGCAACGTACGCATCACCGACCGCATCATCGGCTGGAGTGACAAAAAGACAAATCAGTTCCGCTTGCTTTGCATCGACAAAGTGGAGGGCAAATATCTCATTCCTGAAGAATGGTACAACATCATCAGTTACAGATATGGCAAGAAAAAGTATTTGAACAAACGGAAATAACCTCATTTATAAACATAAAAACAAACGATTATGAAAAAGATCTTCTGGTTAGCATTTTGGGCATTAATCAACAACGCTGTGTATGCCCAACAATATGCACCACAATACTACACAGAATATGAGCCAAATAATGGTCGCACTAAAAACCATGGATATGAATATATGCCCGATAAATTTCTTGCTATCCGCAGCGTAGGACATTGCATAGACGGAGTTTTTGTTGGTCCCGTGATGTTAGGTGTGGACTGCGATAGTCTGAAAGAGTTTGATGATGGATGGATTGAAGACAACGAATATCCTTTCATGGTTAAAGGCATAGGCTATAATAACGATTCTCTTTTAATAAACCGATATGTTGAACATCCTGACACTGTTTTTGATGGTGTCCCATTCAAATTCAACATCATCCTCAATCGCAAATCATACAAGAATGGCAAAAAAATTGATTGGATGACCCTTGAGGATATCAAAAAGAAATATTTCCCAGAGGCAAAAGGGAGATGCATCTATACCGTCAATAAATTCATTATCCCAAACAGAGAGAAACTGTATAAATTTGATCCAGAATTCATATATCGTGTTGAAATGACAGAATCGACTGACATAGAGACATTGAAGGATCTCCCAGAATTCTCTATCATCCGTATTTTCACGAAAACAAAAAACAATTACCAGCATCTTCAACCAGGAACTTTTGTGCAATCGTTTTCAAAATAGGAGATGAGAATCGTACAGACCTTCTGGACGGCAAAAGCCGATTTGACAAGAAGCACCTTCGGCTGGCTTCATCCCGAGTACAACCTGATGTCTTGGACACTGAGCTGCCTCAGTCTGCGCGAGCACTACGATGAGGTTGCGCTTTATACCGACTCCGAGGGAAAGCGCATCCTCATCAATAAGCTGCGCTTTCCCTTATGGCCACGAAGGGGATGAGAGAAATACAGATACAGATGATACGGTGATATTCTGAAAAAATACTCCTGCGTACATATGCGCATATATGTACGCGTGAGAATTTTCCTGAAAACATCTGTATGTATCTGTATGTTCATCATAAATATGCATCCACAGCGGTTCTGCATCGAAGAAATAGTTAATTTTGCAAAAAAAACTCTCTTTTCGTGTTACATTTTCACTATCTTTGTGTCTTAGTTGGTGAATCAACAAAGAATACAATATGGTGAAACGAATTTCATTCAGCCTCTTCTTCCTGAGTTTCCTCTGCTGCAGTTATGCGCAGGAAGTTCGTGATGCGCAACATTTCTCATCCATGATTGGAGACACTCTCTCGTCCAGCGAGATAGACAAGATTATCAGTCGTGCTTCTGATAAGTTGTTTAAGAAGAGTGCCAAGTTACATATGAAGAAGGGGATGTATCTTCTGCGCATGTCGGACAGGCAAGTAGGCGAAGAGGGAACAAAGGATTCTCTGGAGGCTATCATTGAGGCTGGTTCCGTATGCATGAACGAGATCAAGGTGCTCGGTGGGGAGATTCATGGAATAGAGGAAGATACGCTGTCGACCCTCTATCCCTATATGACACGAAACGAACTGTACCATATGGTCCAAGTTGCCCCCATCATGATGGAAGATCCGTTCTGGGAGGATTCTCGCGTTTCACGTGAGAAGAAACTTAATGTTCGCACGCCCTTCGTCCGCCGTACCTCAAAGAAGGAATCTGAATATGTACTAATCGAAGGAGGTGTATATGGCGGCGAAATTGGTATTCTTGCCAGCCCTTACCCTAATATATCGGTTAATCCCGGACCGCATGGAATGGGAATTCAAAGGGAAAAATACAAAGAGCCCATTGGTGGCATACCACATACAAAAGAACAATTCCATGTCCCCTATGCCGCCTCTGAGAGATACGATGTTTCAGGAGTGAAGGTAAAATGTGTAGATGGTCAGGAAGTTTACAGGATAGACTTGAGGTCAAAGTACCCCAATGCTGCCAGAGAAGTTGTAGGCACCGTGGAGATTGACGACGAGAATCGTCTGCTGCGTTACGATGGGGAACTTCTGGGGCAAAGCATTTGGGTCATGAAGGAAGGCAAGCGCAATGCCGTCCGTCTGAATTGCCAGTCACACGTGGAATACACCTACCGTCACGGTTTTATGGAGGTGGAATCTTCCTGCTGTACCGTTACATACGACAATCATGAGGTTCAAATTCTTCTCACCAATCTGAACGAGACTAAGGTGAAAAGCAAGAAGAAAGTGAAGGCAGAAAGGAATCTTATACAGGCCATCAAAGAGGCAGGTTACGATCCCAATATGTGGAAAGAGTCAGGCATCTGATTTTCCCTCGAAATCGAAGAAACATTTTTGTAAACTTTCACTCTTATGCTTTTCTGAAAAAAAGTTCACTTTTGATGTTACATTTTCGCTGTTTTCACGTCTTAAAGGGAAAAAACCAAATGTAAAATTATGAATAGACGTAGAATTGCATTGATTTGCTGCATCCTGATGGGATGTTTAGCATGCCTGGCACAGAATGTGGTGGAAGTGAAGAAGCCTGGCACATTGGGCTCGCTGCTCACACAGGAGCAGCAGGACACCTGCACCACTTTGATCTTACAGGGCAAACTGAATTCGTCTGACATCCGACTGTTGCGCTGTATGGGAGGATACGCTGAGGACGGGAAAGGTACCGGTAGACTGGAAAGGATAGACATGCAGAATGTGGTATTCGTTACGGACAAAGAGCCCTATATGACTCTGGAAGCCGCCAAGGAGAATCTAGTAGCCTATACCCAGAATGTCCACAGCCCAAGTCTTTCTGCTGGTTATAACATGAAGGGATATGCAGGGTATGTACCCTATGCCTATGAAAGCAGCAAACAGTCCTATATACCGCAAGTCTATCTGTCCAAAGAAAAGCCAGATGGACTATACATATACAACCAAAAGGGATGGAAACGCAGAGCCGACGAGAGCATAGCTTATTTCAAGGCGAATTTCATTCTCCATGCCAATCCTGAATTTGGGACAAAACCAGTATGGACACCCGAAGACAAGACAGGAGCCATCGTTTCATTCGCCCGAGGAAGGATGTCCAAAGAGGACTGGCGAAAGATAAAGAAATACAACTTGAAAAAGACAAAAGGGCATCGGTTGACAATGGAGAATGGTGAGTGCTACTGGAATGCCTATACCTGCAAGGATTATATATCTTTGGATATCTTCTACGGTTGTCCAAGCATAAAAGAGGTTATCCTCCCCAGGAATGTCAAGTGTGCTGGTAATATCCATGTAAATGATCTCGCCATCAGATACATCAAACCAGAGGATGAACAATTCTTGAACAATTTGGATAAATACAACAAGAAGCGAAAACAGGCAAACTGGTTCAATAAAATTCAGCCAAGGTGAGTAAACATGTAATAATCTCTCGTCTCATTCCTTCTTATAAATATCTTTCAATAGAATAAGGAAACAATAATTTGGCTAAGGTATTAATGACAAACACATATATTTAAACATCTTGTAATGAGCAAATTGCATATTTATCTCAAAGAAGACCAGCTGACGAAAAAGGCTGTGCTTTTTGTGGCAGTTCTATTTATGAGCACCACAATTCGCGCCTATGACATCGAAGTCAAAAACGCAGACGGGGTGACCATTTATTACAATTACATCAACAATGCAACGGAGTTGGAGGTAGCAAAATATCCAACGTATCTTTTGAAGTATTCTGGAACCGTTGTCATACCAGAGGAAGTAACCGATGGAGATGAAACACTAAAAGTGACAGGAATCGGAGCATGGGCATTCAATAATTGCACTAATCTGGTCTCTGTAACTATCCCCCATGGTGTGACAAGCATAGGAAATTTTGCATTCTCTGGCTGCACCGATATGACCTCACTGACTATCCCAAATAGTGTGACGAGTATTGGGAACAGGGCGTTCAATCATTGCGACAAGATGACTGCGTTCGATATTCCCAATGGCGTGACAAGCATTGAAGATGAAACTTTTGCAAATTGCAAGAGTCTGATTTCTGTTAGCATTCCCAACAGTGTAACAAGCATCGGAACCTTTGCATTTAAAGGTTGCAGCAGTCTGGTATCTATATCTATCCCTAACAGTGTGACAACCTTAGGAAATGGAGTGTTCCATAGCTGCAGCAGTCTGGTTTCTTTGGACATTCCCAACAGCGTGACAACCCTTGGTGAATACATGCTCAGAAACTGCCCCAGCCTTTCTTCCATTACCATTCCCAACAGTGTGACGAGTATCGAATCAAGTATGTTCTGGGGGTGTACCAGCCTGAGATCTATTGAGATTCCCAGCAGCGTGACAACCATAAAAGGTTATGCCTTTCGCGAGTGCAGCAATCTGGATTCCGTGGTGATTCCCAACAGCGTGACAACCATCGAAGGTGGTGCTTTCTGGGACTGTGAATGCCTAACCTCAGTGACTATTCCCAGCAGCGTGACAAAAATTGGAGCTTATGCATTTGGAGATTGCGAGAACATCATGACGGTCATATCTCTGATAGAAGAACCCTTTGCCATTGAGGGTGGATTAGCAGATTATCCGACATTCAGCGAGTACACTTTCTCCGATGCCACGCTGTATGTGCCAGAAGGAACATCAGAAAAGTACAAGGCAACAGATGGCTGGATGGACTTTGAGAACATAGTAGAGGGCTTGCCTGAAGGTATCCTGTCCACCTCCATGCCTGAAACTTCCTCCGCCCTCTACGACCTCTCAGGCCGCAGGCTTCAGCAGAAGCCACAGAAGGGAATCTATATTCAGGGCAGAAAGGTGCTGAGTAAGTGAGCGGAGAACCAAATTTTAGAGCAGCGAATGCAAAGAATGCTTGCATTTAATTTGCTGAGTCGTGATGAAATTCGACCCTAAGTCAAATGTTTGAACGTTTGTTTC
>JAEEGF011251593.1_pt1 | contig 12989 bp, 10 predicted proteins | sample 9134171 | NCBI WGS metagenome assembly JAEEGF01 (sample SAMN16246542, study PRJNA631951) | gut metagenome | biome: gut microbiome; feature: rumen; material: AP-attached | host: Bos | place: Iran: Karaj | collected 2018-10 | reverse complement strand
TTCTTGAATACTTTATAGTTGCGTTCATACACATCTTTATTCTTAGGATCCGGAACATAGATATGGTCGGCTTTAACGATCTTTTTCGCAAGTTCCAATACATCAACACCGTTTATGCCTGCAGCTACAACAAGAGCCGTCCCTATCGCGCCCACTTCCTGAGTATTATTTACTGTCTCAATCTTTCTGCCCGTAACATCTGCCAGGATCTGGCAGGTAACGGCAGACAGAGCCCCGCCTCCGACAAATCTGATTGTCTCAGATGTCTTTTCCTTTCTCTCCTGAGATTCGAGAAGCCACCTCAGATGATAACAGATCCCTTCAAGCATTGCCCGGAGCATATCTCTTTTGCCGTTCTCTATCTTAATGTTGAAGAACATTCCGGCAGCATTTGAATCCTCAAACGGACTGCGGTTGCCGTGCATCCAGGGAGTAAAGATCACTCCGTTTGATCCTGGGGGAACTTTGCTTATTTCATCAGAAAGATAGTCATACAGGCTTGTATATTTACTTTCCACATCATCAGTGACTTTTTTCTTATCCAGATAGATCCCCACCTCGTCCAATGCCAGATGATTCATTACCCAGTCAAAGCATTTTCCGGCAGTCTCTAATTCCGCATAGTAATTGAAATAACCGTGTTTGGCCGACAGTACCCCGGTGATCCTCGAATTGACATCTACCGTCTGATGATCGAGAAATGTCGAGACCCATCCGGATGTTCCAACATAAATATGTGTATCACCGGGACTGGTGCATCCTGCACCTATATTGACAAAAGTAGTGTCTCCTCCTCCTCCGTAGACCGGGATCCCTGCTACGAGCCCCAGCTCCTTTGCGGCTTTCTGCGTCAGACCTCCGACAAGATCCGTACTGTCAATGATCTCCGGCATGTGTCCGGGATCAACCTTATACATTTTGAGAAGCCCCTTGTTCCAGCCTTCCTTGCCTTTTCGGGTATCATAAAGAAATGTTGCGAAGGCTGAATCGGCAGTCCTAATTATCCTGCCGGTACATCGGGCTGCAAGATAATCGCTGATGTCAAGCCATTTATAGATCTTCTTATAGTTTTCGGGCTCGTTATTCTCTACCCACTTATATTTCCAGACAGGGTCTTTTGCACTGGTAGAGCCTGCATAATTAACTACAAGATTCCTGACCAGTTTGAATAAACTGCAGCCGGACACCTTGATCATTCCGCTCCCCATGCATTCCTTAAATTCTTTGATGCCCTTCTGATCCAGATAGTTCATCGGTCGCCTGACCGCTTTTGCATCCTTGTCGACAAGAACAGTTCCCTGCATTTGAGCACAAAAAGCCAGACCGCGGATCTCCTCAGGTCTGACATTTGATCTGTCGAACAGGTCTCTGGTAGTTGAACAAAGTGCTGCCCACCACTCTTCGGTGTCCTGTTCGGCACCGCCGTCATCGGAGATATAAAGTCCGTATGAACCGGTGGAACTTGCAATCAAACGGATCTCCGAACCTATATCAAACAGGCAGGTCTTTACGCTGCTGGTGCCGAAGTCATAAATGATGATATACATTATTCATCACCGTCTTTCAGGTGAATGTTCCACCCGGTATTTATCTTTTTCCTGACTTTCTTCATGGTTTCCGGATCAAGCTCAGGCCAATCATTAACTTTCGTTGCCTTGTCGGTGATCAGATGTGCTTTCTCCGCACACATGGCAATGGGCGTATCTGCAAGCGAATCGGAGTAGAAATTATCGATTACCGGGAACCCGTGATCGATAATGTACTTCGCCTTTTCCTTGGCATACATAAGATTGTTTACAAAAACACCAAGCTCGCGGTCATACTCCGTAGCCATATAATTCACGCCCAGCCTTTTTGCTATAGGACCGATGATACATGCTGGCGAAGCACTGATTATCAGATCATCGGGCTTTTTCTGAGCCAGATACCATGAAGATATCTTCTTCTCGTATCTGTCCCAATACTTCTCTATCTGAATATCAAAATCATCGACCATTGTCAGGTAGCTGAACATCTTACGCTGCAGAAGGTGATTCGGTATCTTTCCCCTTTTGTATAAGATCAAATGCTTGATCATCATGGGGAGCCATGTAAAACAAAGTTTGGGGTGACGCTTCATGCACCATAGAGCAAAACCTATAGAGCAATCAGAATAAAAGATCGTTCCATCAAAATCATATACATTCATTCGACTGCCTCACTGCTTTCTGTCCGAGCAAACCGCATCATATTCCGGTTATATCCCGTAGTCACAAGATATGCCTTTTCCTGATGGGCTTCCATGAGTCCGCCCAGTATGAAGCCGCTCAGCCCTTTGATCTGAGCATCGGGATCCGTAAGGTCAAACAGTTCTCCGGAGTCGCGTTCTATGATAAGCACTGAATTTTCTTCATAGAATAGCGAGAACTCTATCAGAACAGGCTTCTTAGCCTTATTATTTCTCTCGAGAATTGTTAACCCGATCTCCTCAACAAATAAAGACGCACGTGTAGCCTCATGCTTTGAAAAATTGTGAGAAAGTATACTTTCACCGATCCTTGTCGAGAGTTCTGATGCGGTTTTATCTGTGAGAATATCATCCATAACCACTATCTCGGAGTCTATATCCTTCAGAAGGAAAGGAAAGTTATCTTTTCCGAACCTGAGATAGACAAAAAGCATGGCAAGCGCAAGCGTTACAGCGGGAGCTATGACAAACCCTGCCCACATCCCGTTTATGCCGAGAAGCGTTGAGCCGATAATCGGCAGGAGCATATACAGCAGACCATTCTGGAAACAAGAGATACAAACAGACATCCCGATACGGTCAATCAACATATAATAGGATGTTGTAAGCGAGACCGCACTGACGAACATAAATCCGAGTGATACGATCCTTATTGCCGACATTGACGGAGAAAGTGCCGCACCTTCAGTTATCCCAAACAGACCACAGAACTGTCTGGCAAAAATGCAGATTAATACAGTTGCTATAACACCTTCGATCAGAGCAGCTTTTATGGCAGATTTCATGACTCTCTTAATGAGTTTATGATTCTTCTCCCCATAATATGTGCCTATGAGAGGCTGCATTGCCATGCCGACGCCGTCCAGAACGACACCAAACTCAATAAGACTTACAACAACGGCAAGTGTTATCAGACCCGTATCGCCGTAATTCTTGGAGACAAAACCGATCATTACATAATCCATAAGTGCCCAGCAAAGATATACGGATGAATCCACGATGCTGTAGCGAGATGTCAAAAGGAAATCCTTAACAGAGAAATGCCATGTAAAATGAAGTGTATTGCACTTACGGAAATAATGCCAGCAACATGTAAGGATCCCCAGCCCGTTTCCGATGACCGATCCTAATATGATTCCCATCATGCCCATGTATTTTGTAAGGAAGATTGAGAAAATGATGTTTCCGCCTATCTGGAACACATAGCATATATTATTGCAGAGTTCATCGCCATCACTGTACACCATCTGTTCAAGATAAAAGATCAGGATGGTGAGAAAAGCGTTTATTGGACAAAGACGATAATATAAAAGTGCGTTGTTAAGGATATCTCCCTTGATATCGTTGATTCCGAAGTAAGCATCACGTATGAAGAATATCGTAAGGGCGGAGATTAGACCTATTGAAATGCTTATGATCAAGCCTTGTCCGTAGATCTCATCGGCCCGCTTCTTCCTCATTGCACCGATCTCTCTGGTGAAAACAATTCCGACACCTGTTGAGACCAGGTCTCCGAAAAACGTCACGATACCTGTAACCGGAGTTATCGCATTGATCGCAGCGACGCCTGATTCACCGATAAAATAGCCGGCAATGATACTGTCGCAAAGAAGCATGATATACATGACAGCCTTTGTGAATGTGCCTGACAAAAACATTGAACTGAATTTTCTCTCACAAAACCCACTTATCATAATGCTTTATTATTGGTTAAGCCGCCTTCCCATACTGATTTTCCAAACAGTATGCTTATATAAGGGAATATATCACAGCAGTGCAATAAAATGACGGTTTTCACAGATTCATAACAGATCGTTTAGTTTTGTTAACAGGGATAATAGTTCATCTTACTGTTGATTTATCTTACTATAGTTTTACTGAAACAATACTTTTTCCGCCGCAGTCCAGCAGTGCATTATTGATAATTATTCTCGGCTAGCCTTCCGCAAAAAATACTGCAACAACACTATTGAGAAATACAACACACGTGATATAATTTCTGCACAGAACACGCCACTATTGCGTTAGTTATATATCAGGAGCCAATATGACTTATTGCGATTACGTTATTGAATATATAAATAAATATCCGTTAGCTACACCCATATTCGCTTCGGATATCGGGGCTATAGTTGCTAAGGATTATGCTATATCAGCTGATAAGGCTAATGCAGCTGTTGCTGTTGCCATGAAAAGAATCATGGATCGTAAACTGTTACCGGATCTCAGGTTTTATCAAAAAGGTATTTATTATCGTTCTGAAGCAACACCTTTCGGCGATGCCGGAATAGACAAAGAAAAACTAATTGCACGAAAGTATCTGGATAACGATCAAGGATATGAGACCGGTACGGGAATGCTTTACAGGCTTGGATTAACAACGCAGCTGCCTAATATGCGTTTGATCGCAACAAATGCTGCCAAGGATTGTAAGCGTAAAGATCCAAAACTAAATGTTTCTGTATGTCCTGCAAGGGTTACGGTTACAAAAGACAACAAAGATTATCTTCAGATACTGGACGCTTTAGAAATGATGGATCGGGCTCCTATCGATGTTGATGAGCCATACAAGATTCTTGCGGCTTATATCGAACACAAAGGATTGCACTATAACAAACTTCTGTCTTTGGCAGATAAGTACTACCCACAAAGAACGGTAATACAATTAGCACACACAGCATCGAAAAGGGAGATGATCGTTTCTTCTTAATGTCGGGATTCACTCTGCGTGCCTGGTCATCCCTTGCTTTAACCTTCTCTTGGTTGTCACGCAGGGTCTTGATAATTGACTTGGCTTGGGTTGGAGGAACTCCTTGAAAGCATGCAGGAGCCCCTCAGCCTTGTTATTACTTACGCCCTTTTATCGTCGAACAACCATCTGGGAAGATCACAAATCGTAATTCCCTGATGATCATAATCTTCATGATGAGTTCTGGCTATTATGTATTTGGGATATGCATCCGGGATTGACAAAAGTGATCTGCACTCACGATTAAATGTTTCAGGTGAGGATATATCGTCACTTACCTGGATGTATAACTTCTCGCTATTCTTGCTGGCAACAAAATCAACTTCATTCTTATAAAGCTTTCCTACATATACTTCATAGCCGCGTCGCAATAATTCTATATAAACTATATTCTCGTACATTCGACCATAGTCCATATTTCTCCTGCCCAAGTTGGCATATCTTATACTCGGATCGGACATGTAATACTTGCTGCCGGACTTCAGGTATTTCTTTCCTTTGAGATCGTAACGAATCGCCTGATAGAAAACAAATGCATTCTCGAGATATGTAATATATTTTGATACTGTCTTTGTTGTTATCTTACTTTTGTCTTTATTGAGAGCGTCGCATATATTATTGGGAGACAACAGATTAGCGATATTATCCTGCATATAATCTGCAATCCGCATGAATTCACCAACATTTCTTATTTTGTATTTTTGTACAAGATCCCTTTTTATTATGGTGTTATATACTTCCGAAACATAATCATATCTCTGCTTCTCGGTCTTATATACATACGCTCCGGGTAAACCGCCGGTTTTCACATACTGATCAAACGCACCATCCAATGGTTCTGTTGTACCAAAATATTCTGAATACTCCCTAAAAGAGAACGGGAATACTTTGATTTCCATTGTGCGTCCCGTGAATAAAGTCGCTAGATCTGAGCTTAAGAGAAAAGCATTTGACCCCGTTAAATAAATGTCATACAGACCCTTTGTATGAAGACTGTTTATTGCCGTTTCAAAAGAATTACACAGTTGGATTTCATCAATGATCAGATAGTTTTCTTTTCCTTTGTCATGATGGTCAATCGCATATTGATGAAGCACCTTGTGATCTTTCAGGTCATCATAATCAAGATCCTGAAGATTAATATAGACTATGTTTACTCCTCTGCTTGTATCCTTCAGATAATCCATAAATCCTTGAAGCAATACAGATTTACCGCAGCGTCGTATCCCCGTTATCACTTTAATATCTGGCGTACCGATCAAATCGATGAGTTGAGAAAGATATTGATTTCTCTTAATTATCTTCATAAAGGAAATACCTCCAACGAATACATAATAACTCTATTCCCAAAAATTGAAAAGTTTTCAGAAATTGGGAATAGAATTCGGTATAGCGCCAATAATGGGACACCTGCCGTAGTAGACTTACGGTGAGGGAAATCTATTCGTTTGTAACAGGAGTTTGCTTATGAATATAGAAAAAAGAAACGGATCATACAGGGTAGTCGTAAGTTGCGGGTTTGAAGGTAATAAGCGCATTAAGAGAACCGCCACTTTTACACCGCCTAAAGGACTAACGCCCAAGCAGGAGCAGAAAGCAGCACTTGAGTTTGCAGAAGATTTCGAGCGCAAGGTTAAAGGCGGTGCTAATGTTAAATACACTAAGATGACGTTCCGCTCTTTCTGCAACGAGTTGTACGAGAATCACCTGACCACCTTGAAGCCCCGTACCGCAAGCGGATACAGGATCATCATGGAGAGCAGGCTGATACCGCATTTCGGTGATATGAAGATGCGTGATATAACGTCGCTTGATATCCAGTACTGGCTTTCGAACCTCGAGAGAAAGGATGGCAAAGAGGAAGAACTATCGCGTAACAGTGCCGGAGTGTGGTTCCGTACTTTATCGGCAATCATGGGCAAAGCCTATGAGTGGAATGTTATTGACGAGAATCCATGCAAAAGGGTAAAGACACCTGCCAAACCGAACTCGGATGTGCAGGCACTCCAGTCAGAAGACTTCGAGACAATTCTTAAGAAGGTCCCCGAGTATCCGGATCAGAGAGCCAGGCTGTTTGTTTTACTTGTACTTACCACAGGAATCCGCGAAGCAGAAGCCGCCGGTCTTGAATGGAGAGACTTTGATTTTGATAAGCATCTCATATCCATCGTCCGGACATCTCAATACATCCCGGGAAAAGGAATGGTCGAGGGCACGCCTAAGAGTAAGAACTCAGTTCGCACCATCCCAATATCATCAGGAGTAATCGAGGAGCTTCAGAACTATCGGAAATGGCAGGAGAGTTATATAGAACAGCTTGGGGAATTATACGAAGGCAAACCCGGCGATAACGCCCGTCTCTTTACTACTCTTACAGGAAAGCCGATATACGATAGTACACTTCGAAGCTGGCTTAAGAAGGTCATCGAGTGGTGCGATGTGCCTCATGTTACCGTCCACGGACTAAGGCATACCTTCGCCAGTATACTAACCGCAGACGGAGTCGACCCGAGAACAACTGCAGATCTTCTTGGTCAGAGCTCTCCGGCACTCGTTATGAATGTATATGCCAATCCTCAGAATGAAGCGAAGCAACGAGCCATTGATACTCTGGATAAACACTTCGCATCTAAAGAGGATCCGGCGTAAAACTTGGGGACAATTTGGGGACACTTCTCGAAAAAACATGCATTTAACAATGTTACGATAAACAACATTGCATGTCCGCAAACCCTGAATTTACAAAGCTTTACGTGCTTCTTTGGCACGATTAATACAACAGATTTTCGCTCTTTGTAATCAGCAGGTCGTGGGTTCGAGTCCCACAAGCGGCTCCAAGATAAAAGCCCCGTGGTTATTGAATCACGGGGCTTTTGTTATGTCAGCAGATTGAGACTATGCTAGAGAAAAATGGCGGTTTTGGTTAACGTTTGGTTAACGCGACTTCTGTCACAACTCTTTACTGCTATCAACGAACGCATAGAGAAACTCGGAGAAGCATATCAGGGAAAGCTAGGAGACGAAGCGCGTCTCTTCACTACTTGGGACGGTAAACCTGTATATGACAGTACGCTCAGAGACTGGCTGAATAAGTTCCTTGTTTGGTGTGATGTTCCGCATGTAACCGTACACGGTCTCAGGCACACATTTGCAAGTGTTCTTATTGCCAATGGAACAGATGTAAGAACAACCGCCGGTCTCATGGGACACAGCTCTCCTGCACTTGTCATGAACGTTTATGCCAATGTACAGGACGAAGCTAAAGAGAGAGCTATTAACAATCTTGATTCACTGTATAACGCGGCAGATGACGAAGATGCTGAATAGAATTCGATCAGTAGGCTATTCCCCAATTTTCGTTTTTTGTTGATTTTGGGGAATAGAGGTCGTATTATTGTGTTGGAGGCTGTATATGAAGATAATTCCACGTTTAACATATATGGATGAACTATCCGGAATCATAAACATTCCTGACATTAAAATTATTACCGGAATAAGACGATGCGGTAAATCTAAATTGATGGATGCGTTAACGCAGATAATAAAAGATTCTGACCCTTCCGGAAACATTATTCATATCAATTACAATCTCACAGAATTTGAAGATTTATTGGAGTATCATTCGCTGGAAGACTATATAGAGAATAAATATATTGATAGCGTGAACAATTACGTATTAATCGATGAAATTCAAATGTGCGAACACTTCGAAAAAGCTATCAACAGTCTCCACGCTAAAGAGAAGTATGATATATACGTGACAGGATCGAATGCATTCTTGCAAAGCAGTGACCTTGCGACTTTATTTGTCGGAAGAACTTATGATATCCATGTACTGCCATTTTCCTTTACTGAATACTTATCGTATTTCCCTTCTGATAATATAAATATAAGTTTTACAAAGTATATTACCGAAGGCGGTATGGCAGGATCATATCTTTATAAGGATATGAATCAAAAATACAAATACATTAATACAGAAGTTCTGAATGCTCTGGTAGTAAGAGACATCATCAGAAAATATAATATTCGCAACGAACCATTACTTCATGTTCTCATTGATTTTCTTATGGATAATATCGGCAATAAAGTATCCATTCGTTCCATCACTGATTCACTGTCAAGTAATAAAACAAAAGCAGATCATAAAACTATCGGAAAGTACATAGATTATCTTTGCAGAGCCTTTGCTTTCTACCGAGTAAGAAGATATGACATAAAAGGTAAAAAGTATCTTAAATCAGAAGATAAGTACTACTTATCAGATCACAGTTTCAAGTATGCTCGCTTAGGAACCAAGAACATGGATTATGGTCATGTTCTTGAGAATATTATTGCCATCGAATTACTACGACGAGGATACGAGATTTATGTAGGAGTCATCGGAAGTAAAGAAATTGATTTCATAGCTATGAAGCAAGGAAACAGGTCTTATATCCAAGTATCTTATGACATAAGCGACGCCAAGACTTTCGAAAGGGAAGTGACGCCATTACTGAAAGTCGGTGATGCATATCCAAAGATACTTATAGCCAGAACATATCAACCAGAATACCAACATGAAGGTATCCGTATAGTTGACGCAGCTGAATGGCTAAGTAGCCCTGAATAATAAGTTGACAACGCATTGTACCCAACGCCTCTAATTTGGTGTTTATTTGGTGTTTATTGCTCAATAAACACCAAAAAATCATCAATAACGATAAAACACAATAATCTCGCCAACGCTAATAATATCAGCACTTTCCAGCATTTTTCAACACGATAAAAAACGTCAAAAATGAGTTTTGTTATGTCAGCAGATTGAGACTATACTAGAGAAAAATGATCATCTGTATTGATGGGGTATCCTTCATCACCCCAATCCTGGTTTAATTTCCGTTGATTATATTTTGTTCACCCCAGAAGTATCTTGAGAAGATTCTTTTTCTTTTCTCCTTTTTCACCTGAATAAGGATGTTCGCGAAGAGGCAGATTAAACTTCGTAGAACCGTAAAGAACTGTGCTGGGATGCGTGAATTCGCGAAATCCCCAGACTCCGTGATAAGCACCCATTCCGGAATGTCCTGTTCCGTTGAAAGGCGTTCCCTTCGACATAAGATGCAGACATACTTCGTTGACACAGCCGCCACCATATTGCTGCGACGACATTACTTTTTTTGCCCACTTCATATCTTTCGTAAAGACATAAAGTGAGAGTCCGTGCTCACGCTGTGCGATCGTTTCCATAAGATCGTCTATCCTGCTATCTTCAAAAGGTACTACCGGCAGCAGTGGACAGAAGAGCTCATGCAACACTATAGGCTCATCGATCCTGACCGGGTAGATGACTGTAGGTTCATAACGGAGACTATCGGAATCACCTTTGCCTCCGAATACTATCCTGTCACGGTACCGGTCAGCTTCATTCGCACATTTATCGTAAGCTCCTCTGTTTATCAGATGAGGGTACTCGAGATTAGATATTGCACTTTCTCCAATCTGAGATACGAAAGCCTCCTTAAGTTCCTTAAGAAAATCATCAGCGACTTCAGAAGCGACAGCGATTTGATTTATGTTTATGCAGATCTGACCGCTGTTCATCATCTTGAAGAAAGCAATCTTACGGGCTGCATCCTTAAGGTCAGCATCTTTTCTTATAACGCACCAGTTGCCGGTCTCACCGCCGAGTTCCAGAGCAACAGGTGTCAGGTTCGCAGAAGCTTTTTCCATGACGTGTGATCCGATCTTCGGAGAACCTGTATAGAATATCTTGTCGAATCTTTCCTCGAGAAGCATATCCGCGACATCGTGTCCGCCGTCGATTACTGTCATGAACTCTTCAGGGAATGTCTCAGATATTATCTTCTTAAGTACATCGGTACATGCCTTCGATTTCGAACTGGTCTTAAGTATAACGGTGTTGCCGCCGGCTATGGAACTTGCAGCTACTACAAGTGACAGATATATCGGGAAATTGAACGGACTTATGACCAGTGTTACACCGTAAGGCATCTTATATACCATGGTCCATATGCTCGGAAAACAGGCGATACCACTAAGGTGACGCTCAGGTTTTGCCCATCTTCTCACGTGTTTTCTTATGTCTTCAATTTCGGCTATCGCAGGCGCGATATCACAGAGCTGAGCTTCCATAGGTGAACGTCCGAGATCGGCATTAAGTGCCTCCTCGAGTTCCGTCTCGTGAGTCTTTATTGAATCCAGAAGATCTTTTAACATCTTCCTTCGAAAACCTATATCCAAAGTCTTTCCCGTTCTGAAGAAAGATCTCTGTTTATTGACGATATTACTGATAAAATCTTTGGTTATCTCCATATATCTGTCACCTCATGACCATTATAATCTACTATCGCGTTATTAAGGTCAAAGAGAACGTAAGTGACACGATCTTTCAAATATGTGTCTTTATTCCTGATTACTGTTTATTTACTGTTCTATAGTCGTAATTCGGTCCATTTAGTCACCGTTTGCACCGCTATCTTACAAGCTTTGTAATCAGCAGGTCGTGGGTTCGAGTCCCACAAGCGGCTCCAAGAGAAAACCTCGAGAATTCAAGCTTCTCGAGGTTTTTTGTTGTCTGGATTACTGCTCAGCTATCTTATTAAACTTCGCCACATGATCGGCAATTCTCTTCTCATTGCCCTCAACAGCCAGAACGGGTTTACGCTTGCCAACGAGTAAAACTCCGGGTTTGTCAGCCTTACGGGTTTCCTCATTGAATAATTGGGTTTCTATATAAGGCCTTAACGAATATCCTTCTAAGTTTGGACAGCGGCCTACAAGTTGGGCGACTTCCTCCATCGTGAATAGATTTGTCGGGAAATCGAACACTTCCAATGACTTCATCTGAGGAATAAAAGATATGTCCATATCCCGAATGGTTTTCCCAGTGAAACTAATGCGGCGTATATTCGTGTTAATGAACGGTCGCAGACTCTCGATCTCTGAAGTGCTCCACACTGCATCGCCAAACCCGAACCACTCAAGTGCCGGAGCCTTCTCGATACCGGACAGATCGTGAAGCTTAGTAAAGTCACTCAGCTCCACCGCCTTCAACGCATAGTTCTTACTCATATCCCAAAGCTTTGTTATCTTCTGATTATGGAACCAATACAAGCCTTCCAATTCGGGCAGAGTCTCAAGCAAAGACCAATCCTCAACAGCTTTATTCTTGAAGAACCTGATATAACGGAATTGACGTCCGTAAGTCTTAACGAAATATTCGAATGTGTCCTGCCTTAAACCGAAGATGCTGACCGACTTGGCATCAGGATAATCCGCGATCCTGTCGATTTCTTCCATACTGATCTTCCCGCCTGATACATCTGCATCAGCGGCTTTTATATCTAACTGTGTAAACCTCGAATCCTTATCGATTACAGGGTAATCCCATTCCTGTTTTACCAAATCATCAAAGTCTGGAACATGAACATTCATAAATAATCTCTACCTCAAAGTCATCCTGCAGATCAATTACAATTAATGCTTTCTTTTCAGACATCCCTATTCCTCCCACTCTTATGATTTTCCACATTCAGAGTGTGCAGTCAAGACAATTAGGTCTCAACAATGGATTGCCGTTGAGATAGTGTTCATATTCTCCGGAGCCGTCATAGTTTGCTATATGGCAATAATTATACGTCCAATTCACACTCTCAAACTGTTCAGCATCGAAGCTTAGTTGTGAAAGCGGAACATCTGTAGCATATGTATACACATGAGTCTTATCACCGATAACAATCGCACATGTATCTCCTGTAACATCTACAATCGTTACATTCTCAAGCATTTCCCTATACGCTTCACAGAAAACATTCATTTCTTCTTCAGTCTCATCCGGACCGTGAAGAACCCAAGTGCTTCGCCCGACTGTATGAAAATATATCCCGTGGAAATCTACTACTTGAGCCGATAACTCATAATCCGAATCATAACAGCAGCAATAGATATTATGATCAGGATACTGAACTCTACTCACATATGAGCAACCGGTAAAAATCGCAGCAACTGATA